>Ga0078972_1002623_pt1 | contig 58518 bp, 47 predicted proteins | sample YelNatPaOPGAMG01_FD_67568 | JGI IMG/M metagenome (GOLD analysis project Ga0078972, IMG submission 67568) | Hot spring thermophilic microbial communities from Obsidian Pool, Yellowstone National Park, USA - OP-RAMG-01 (SPADES assembly) (version 2) | ecosystem: Environmental > Aquatic > Thermal...
GGCCGCACAGCCACCTGCCAAGGGATGGGGGGTATTCGGCCCCGGACTGGATCCGGAGGAAGAATGCGCCAAGGATGGGGTAAGGCTGTGCGGGCCTGAGCGCGCAGCGGGGAGGGACCGGGAAGGCAAACCGAGCGCTCCGTCCGGCTTCGCCAGCGGAACGCGAAAGACCCGAAAGGCAAGCCGAGCGTTCCGTCCGGCTTCGCCAGCGGAACGCGAAAGAGAAGCCCCTCCCCGATCGGGGGAAAAGCCTTTCCCCCTTACGCGGCCTGCACCGCCGAAGGAAGGACCATTCGATCGCGGAATTGGGCGGTTTAGCCGGGGTTCCCACGGCCGCCATGGCCGACTTAAACTTTGGGGAGATGGACCCGGTCCATCGATCGGAGCGGTGTATGCGGGAGGACCAGGAGCGATGGCTCGAAGCCCTCAAAGCCCGACAGGAAGATGCCATCCGCCGGCTCGTCGGGGAGTTCGGGGAGCCGCTCCGGCGCTATTGCGCGGCCATGGTGCGAAGCCCGGCCGACGGCGAGGACCTGGCGCAGGAGGCCTTGGTGCGGTTCGTCGGAGCGTTGGACACCTTTCGGGGCGAGGCCTCCGTCAAGACCTACCTCTTTCGGATCGCCCACAACCTCGCCCTGAACCACCTGGCCTCCTCCGCGGTGATGCACGAGGAGTTGCCCGGCGAGATTTGCGAGGGGCCGTCGCCGGGCGCCTCGCCCCTCCACGCGGCCCAGAGCCGGGAGGAGGGCCACAGGTTGCGGGAGGCCCTGGCGCGCCTGCCGCCTCAGCAGCGCGCCGTGGTGGCCCTGCGAACCTGGCAGGACCTCTCTTTCAAGGAGATCGGCGCGGTGATGGGCCTCGCCGAGGGAACGGCCAAGGCCCACTATTTCTTCGCGCTGCGCAACCTGCGCAGGCAGTTGGAGCCCGGCGATGAACCATGACGAAGCCTTGAGGGCGTTGGTGGCGGGAGGGCCCTTATCGGATGAGGCCGGCCGGCATGTGGCCGCGTGCTCCCGCTGCCGGGAGGAGGCCGCCTCGCTGAGGGCCATCGAAGCGGCTCTCCGCGAGGCGGTGCCTGAACCGGCGCCGGCGGAGTGGCAGGAGGCGCTCGTGCTGCGGCTCGGCGCCCGTCAACTTCGGGGTTCGGAGCGCCGAGTTTGGACCGCCCCTTGGTGGCGGCCCGCCCTCGCCTCCGCGGCCCTGGCGGCCGGCCTCGCGCTGGCCTGGATGGGGTTCCTTCCGTTTCAAAGGCGGAGCGGGACCGCTTCGGCGGCGTTCGGGTTTTCCCCTCCACCCGCCTCGCCCGCATCGACCGCCCGGGAGGCCTCCCTGCTCGACCCCTCCCTTGAAGATTCCACCGCCTCTCTTCTGCAATGGAGCGAGGCCTCTGCCGCCGAACTGGGACAGCCGCAGAGCGGCGATCTCGGCTACTATCTAGCCGCCACGGAATCAGGAGGATGGAATGGTTAAAGCCTGCATCGCCGCCGCACTTTTTGGCCTCGTGGTCATGCCCGCCGCCGCCCAAATGCCGGGGGGGCCGCCGGCACCGGGCCCCGGCGCCGGCCCCGATCAGGAGACCCGCCGCGACGTGGCCCGGCTCTACCTGGTCCAGCGTATGCGCGAAGCACTGGCCCTGACGGATGCCCAGACGCTCAAGGTGATGGATCTCTTGCAACAGATCGACCAGGCCCGCATGGACCACCAGGCGGCCATCCGAAGCTTGGCCACCTCCCTCCAGTCCCAGTTGGACGACCCCAAAACGCCCGATTCGGCATTCAGCGCCTCCGTGGAGAGCTTTCGCAAGGCACAGGAGGAGTTCGAACGGCAGATGAGAGGCCTGGAGTCGAGGCTTCTTGCCGTCATGACCCCGCGTCAGCAGGTGCAGTTCCTCCTTCTCCGGCGCCAGCTCCTTATGCAGAGCCGGGAGGAAATGCGAGGAGGGGGGGGTGACCGCCGACCGCCTGGCCGCCGGCGCCGCTGAGGCACCATGACGCCGCCGCGGGCCCATCTCCCTCGGAACTTGCTTCGCTCCTGGTGGCTGGGGCTTCTGACGCTTCTGCGAAGGCCGCGCGGTGAGGAGCGGCCCGGCGCCTTAGGTAGCTGGGGCGAGGAGGTGGCTGCCTGCTACCTCGAGGAGCGGGGGTACCAACTGATGGAGCGGAACTTTCGAATCCGCGGGGGGGAGGCGGACTTGATCCTGCGGTATGGTGAGTCCGTGGTGGTGGTCGAGGTGAAGACCCGCCAAGGGGGCGGCGCCGGTGCGGCGGTCACCGCCGTCACCCCGGAGAAGGCCCGGCGGGTGTGGCGGGCGGCGAGGGCCTATTGCCGCAGGAGGGGAATCTCTCTGGCCCGCCTTCGGGTGGACGTGGTGACCGTCGAGAGCGGACCCGGCGAGAATCGTCTCGTCGTGCGCCACTTTCCGGGCCTATCTCCCCCACGGGGCCGTGCCTGAATTTTCGGTGGTAGACGTTCCTTCTCCACCGTCAAATTCTCTTTACACCATAACCAGCGGATATTCAGAGCCATTCCAGTATTTCACGCCGGGGGTGTCTGGGGTTCGATTCAACCGCATCGGCGCGCTGTTCACCAAAAGCCTGTTATTGCACTATGGTAGAGGAGGGGGGAGTTGGCACCTGCCTTGCTCTGGGGGAAGCGAGGGAGGTGCACGTTGGCTCCTGTGAAAAACAAGGCTGTCATGGACCGAGTTCGGCGTATCGACGAACTGCTTCGGCGGCAGGGTGAGAAGGTGACCCTCATCCGCTTGGCGGAGGTGCTCGGAGTCACGCCTAGGACCGTCTGCCGCGACCTGGATTTCATGAAGAGGGAGCTTGGGCTCCCCCTCGCACACACCCCGCGCCGGGCTTATCACTACGCCATCCCTGTGCCTCCCTTGGATAGCTCCGCTGCCATGCAGATAGCTGGGGCGAAATCCACCCTCCCCACCTCGGGGGCCCTCAAGCGCCGGCAAGCGATCGAGGCCATTCACCAGGCCCTTTACTCCAACCGAAAACTGCAAGTCCTACTGACGGCGGAGGCCGGTGAAGACTCCGGACCCTTCGTGCTGCACCCTTTCTTCCTCTCCAAGGTCGCCGGCGAATGGGTGCTCTTCGCCTTTCGCGAACAGGACCGCGCACTCGTCAACATCCCGGCCCGCCACTGCGGCGAGGTGAAGCTCTTGGACGAGACCTTCGCGGATTGCCCCGCAGGCCCCGCCAAGATGAGAGGAACCCAGGGTTGGCTGAGCAGCGGCAAGCTGTTCAGCGTGACCCTGCGCTTCGCGCATTGGGCTCGGTGGGCCGAGCGCCTGATGCTGGCGCCCGGCCAGACGATGTGGGTCGAGGAGGGAGAGGTACGCATCCGGTTTCGCACGGATGATCTCGAACAGGTACGCAGGCTCGTCCTGTTCATGGGCGATGGGGTGACCGTGGAGGAGCCGGCCGTGCTCCGCTCCATTCTCCGGTTCCACCTGTTGAGGCTGCTCAGGAGCTACAACCCGCTTCCCCAGGATAGCGGGTCCGCCTCCTCCAAGAACGACTTGAGGTAGCCGACCAGGTAGAGGCTGCCGGCCGCCACCACCAGCCCGCCGCTTCCCGCCCACCGCCGCGCCGCCGCCAGGGCCTCTCTGGGCTCCTCGGCCAGGTCCGTCACGAGCCCACGGCTACGGCGCCGGATGATTTCGGGCTGGGCGCAGCGGGTCATGGGAACCGCCGTGGCCCAGACGCGGCCGAAGTACGGAAAGAGCAGTTGCGCCATGACGCCGATGGGCTTGTCCTTCATGGCCGTGAAGACCAGGGCGCGGCGCCCCTCCGGCCGTTCCGCCACCCAGCGGGCCAAGGCGCGGCAGCCGTCGGGGTTGTGGGCTCCGTCGAGGTAGGTTTCCGGCCACCGGGCGGCCAGTTCCAGGCGCCCCGGCCACCTCGCCCCGGCGATCCCCTGTCGTATGGACTCATCGGAAATAGGCCAACCCATCCGCCTCAAGACCCAGCAGCAGCGAACCGCCAGTGCGGCGTTGTCCACCTGGTGCCCGCCGGGAAGGGCGGGAAGGGGAAGATCCAGGGAGTCGTCCCCGCACTCCATGCGCCAGCCATTGGTCCCCACGTTTACACTACAGTCACTCATGGGAAGGAGCCGGGTGCCGAGCCGCTCGGCCTCCCCCCGGAGGACCGAGAGCACCCTGGTACCGTTGGCCGCCGTGAGGGCCGGCACGCCGGGCCGGAAGATGCCCGCCTTCTCCCTAGCGATGCGCATGACCCCCTTGCCCAGCCACTCCTCGTGGTCCCTGCTCACGTTGGTGACCACCGACACGGACGGATCGGCGATGTTGGTGCAGTCGAGCCGCCCGCCCAGGCCCACCTCCAGCACACCGGCCTCCACCCTCTCCCGCATGAAGTGGAGGAACCCCATGAGGGTGAGCGCCTCGAAATAGGTGGGGCACCCCTCCAGGAGGCCGTTCCTCACGGCCTCCTCGGCCGTCGTCCGCAGACGGCTGGCCGCCTCGGCGAAGGCCTCCTTGCCGATCATTCGTCCGTTCACGCGGATCCGCTCCCGCACGTCCACCAGGTGCGGGGAGGTGAAGAGCCCCGTGCGGTATCCGGCCCCTTGCAGAATCGTGGCCAGGTAGGCGGCCGTGGAGCCCTTTCCGTTCGTTCCCCCCACGATCACGCAGGGGAAAGAGCGCTGGGGGTCACCCAGGGCCCGCGCCAGGGTGCGGGTGTGATCGAGCCCGACCTTGATCCCCATCCCGATGAGCGCGTCAAGGTAGCGCAGCGCCTGGGGGAAGTTCATGGAGCGGGGGTCTTCCCCGTAAAGAGGGCCAGCAGGCGGATGAGCGTCTCCCGCATCTGGTTTCGGTGAACGACCAGGTCGAGAAACCCCTTCTCGAGCAGGAATTCGGAGCGCTGGAACCCCTCCGGGAGCTTTTGGCGGATGGTCTGCTCGATCACCCGGGGACCGGCGAAACCTATGAGCGCCTTGGGTTCGGCGATGTTCACGTCGCCGAGCATGGCGAAGGAGGCGGTGACTCCGCCCGTGGTCGGGTCGGTCATCACCGATAGGTAGGGCACACCCGCCTCCCTGAGCCTTCCGATGGCCGCCGAGACCTTGCCCATCTGCATGAGAGAGTACACCGACTCCTGCATTCGGGCCCCTCCCGAGCAGGAGATGACCACCAGGGGCACGCGCGTGCGCAGGGCCTCCTCGGCCGCCCTGGTGAGCTTCTCTCCCACGACGCTGCCCATGGAGCCCCCCATGAAGGCGTATTCCATGCAGGCGATGATCACCGGCATGCCTCCCATGGTGCCCCGCGCGTTCAGCACGGCGTCCTGGCTGCCCACCTGCCCCTGGTACTGGGCCAGCCGGTCCTGATAACGCTTCTGATCTTTGAATTTCAGTGGATCCGTGGGGGAGACGGAGGCGTCGAACTCCTCGTAGCGCCCCTCATCGAAGAGTCCTTCAAAACGCTGCCGCGCCGATATTCGGAAGTGGTAGTTGCACTTGGGACAGACGTGGTTGTTCTCGATCACGATCTGGGCGAACATGATCTGCCCGCAGGACTCGCATTTCATCCACATGCCGGCGGGCACGTGGACGGAGCGCTCTTCGCCGTCCTGGAGCTCGGGTTTCTTCTTTTGGCGAAACCACATGCGGCGATCTCCCGCACGGGAGTATACCCAAAAGCCCCCAGCCCGGCAAACAGAGGGTGGAGGGTGGAGGGTGTAGAGGCCGTGGTAGAACCGTTTCGCCAATCCCCAATCCCTCTGCGTCTCGGCGGTGCATCGCCATTTTCCGCTGTCCGAATTCCGAATGTGGCATGGCGGTGGATGGCTTGTGCTACACTACGCGGGTTCGGAGGAGCGCATTGCGACTACTGCGTTTGATCATCTACGCAGGACTCTTCGTCGGCGGAGTAGGCCTCGGGGGTTACCTGCTCATCCAAATTTCTTTTCTAGGCACCAATACGGCGGTACCGCTGGTCGTGGGACTGACCGAGGACCAGGCCGGCTGGCAGGCGAGCCGTTCCCACCTCCAGTTCGCGGTCCGGAGCGAGCGATACGATCTGAAGGCCGCCAAGGGCACCGTCATCAGCCAGACTCCCAGCGCGGGCATGACGGTCCGACGGGGCATGACCCTTCAGGTCATCGTGAGCAAGGGCATCGAGAGCCTCACCATGCCCAACCTTCTGGGGATGAGGATGGACGAAGCGCAGCTCCAGATCCAGCAGTCCGGCCTTCGGTGGCTCAACACGGCCTACGTCCACGCGCCCGCCGCCTCTACGACCATCGTGGCGCAGGAGCCGCCGCCGGGCCAGACGGTCCCCCGGGACGCCGACGTCTCCATCCTCGTGAGCCTGGGCCCTGCTTCCCCAACCTTCGTCATGCCCTACCTCGTGGGGCTGAACGCCCAGTCGGCGAAGGATCGGCTCCAGGCCTACGGCATTCAGTTCGCCACACCGCAGGTGGTTCGAACCCCCGGCGCCCAGCCCGACAGCGTGCTGGGGCAGAACCCGGGGCCCGGGATGCCGCTGCACCGGACCGATTTAGTCCAGCTCACGGTGAGCCAGCCATGACCGGTCAGCCCGCGAGGCTCCTCGCTCCGAGCATCCTCTCTTGCGACTTCGCCCGCTTGGCCGACCAGATCGCCCTCGTGGAGCCCCACAGCGGCCTGCTCCACGTGGACGTGATGGACGGGCGCTTCGTGCCCAATATCACGCTGGGGCCGCCGGTGGTGGCGAGGCTCAAGGCCGTGGCCACCCTTCCGCTGGACTGCCACCTCATGATCGAGGAGCCGGACCGCTACCTCGCCGATTTCGCCCGGGCGGGGGCCTCGCTTCTCTCCGTGCACCAGGAAGCCTGCCCCCACCTCCACCGCACCATCCAAAGGATCCGGGAGGAGGGCATGCGCCCCGGCGTGGCCCTCAACCCCGCCACGCCGGTGGAAACCCTCGACCTCGTCCTTCCTGACCTGGACTTCGTCCTGATCATGAGCGTCAATCCCGGATTCGGGGGGCAGCGTTTTATTCCGGTGGCCCTGGACAAGATCAGCTCCCTCAAGAGGAAGATTCTCGATCGGGGGCTCGCCCTGGCCATCGAGGTGGACGGCGGCGTGGCCGAGGAAACTCTTCCGGCGCTCTTGGACGCCGGTGCCGACTGGTTCGTGGCGGGCTCGGCGGTCTTCGGCGCGCCCGATCCAGCGGCCGCCGCCTCGCGCCTGGAGGGTATGCTCCGTGGATGAGTGCAGGAGTACGGTGAGGGTCCGGTACGTGGAGACGGACCAGATGGGCGTGGTGCACCACTCCGCCTACTTGGCCTGGATGGAGGTGGCCCGGACCGAGTACCTCCGCCAGCACGGTCTTCCCTACCGGGAGATGGAGGAGAACGGGATTCGCATGCCGGTGCTTCTGGTACACGTTCAGTACCTGCGGCCGGCCCGCTACGACGACGAAGTGGAACTCTTGGCCAGGCTCGCGGACAGCAGCCCGGTCCGCTTCCGTTTTGAATACGAGATGGTTCGCAAGGGGGACGGCGCCCTGTTGTGCCGTGGTTATACGGAGCACGCGGCGACGGACCTGCAGGGCCGGCCCCGCCGGTTGCCCAGGGACCTGTTTGCCCTCATAGGAGGTCGATCGTGAAGAGTGCCAGGCTTCTCGCCGCCGCGCTGGTCGTCATGCTCTTGATGACCACCGGCTGTCACCACCGCCGCCCCAAGGGCGAGGTCGCTCCCAAGCAGGTGACGCCGGTGGCCGAGCTGTACTCCAAGGGCATGGAGGCCCTTCGTAAACACAAGCCGGCCACGGCCCGGAAGTTTTTCGACCAGATCGCCCTGCGCGAGGACGCCGGCGAATACCGGGACAAGGCCGCCATCGCCACGGCGGACAGCTACTACCAGGAGCACACCCTGGAGTCCTACGCGGAAGCCATCAGCCGGTACCAGTCTTTCCTGGCCTTCCACCCGACGGCCCCCGACGCGCCCTACTGCCAGTTCAAAATCGGCGAGGCCTACTTCGAGGAGATGAGCACGCCCGACCGGGACATCACGCCGGCCCTGAGCGCGCGGGACGCCTTCCAGGCTCTGATCGAGAACTACCCAAAGAGCTCTTACACGGCCGAGGCCAAACAGCGGATCCGCTCGGTGGACGACTTCCTGGCCGCGCACGAGATCAAGGTGGGCGACTTCTACCTGAAGTACGGCCACCCCAAGGGGGCCATCGGCCGCTACCGGTACGCCATCGAGCACTACCCCACCTACTGGAACATGCCGCTCCTCTACTACCGCCTCGGTGAGGCCCTCTACCGGGACAACCAGGACAAGGAGGCGCTGCTCTACTTCACCCGCATCACCCAGGAGGTCCCCGGGACCGTCCTGTCGAAAAACGCCCGGAAGCAGATCGAGCGAATCCAGAAGCATGAGGCCGCCAAGGAGAAAGAGTCCAAGGTCTTCAAGGAGCCGCTCGTCAAGCCCAAGGCCGAAACCAAGCACTGGTGGCAGTTCTGGAAATGGTAGAGGAGGGATAGATGGCCCGCGACGACGGCAACCACTCCGGCTTCAAACCCGTGATCTCGGCCAGCCAGAACCTGCCCGAAATCACGGTGAAAGCGATCATTCTGGGCATCCTGCTGGCCGTGATCCTGGCCGCGGCCAACGCCTACCTGGGGCTCTTCGCGGGCATGACCGTCTCCGCCTCCATCCCGGCGGCGGTCATCTCCATGACCATCTTCTCCTTCTTCAAGCGCAGCAACATCCTAGAAAACAACATCGTCCAGACGGCCGCTTCGGCCGGGGAGGCGGTGGCCGCGGCGGCCGTCTTCACCATCCCAGGCCTCGTGATCCTCGGATATTGGAAGGAGTACAACTACTGGGAGACGCTCTTGATCTGCGCCCTGGGCGGAACCATCGGCGTCCTATTCTCCGTCCCGCTCCGACGCGCCCTGGTCGTGCACGGCGACAAGGAGATCAAGTTCCCCGAGGGCATCGCCACGGCGGAGGTGCTCAAGGCCGGCCAGGGCGAGGAGAGGGGCAGCCTCTCGGCCATCGTCTACGCCGCCCTCACGGGGGGCGTGCTGAAGTTCTGCCAGGACGCCGGGCTCAAACTCTGGGCCTCCACCCTGGAGGTGGGAGCGCGGGTCGGCAACAGCATGGCCTACTTCGGTCTCGACCTCTCCCCCGCGCTCCTGGGCGTGGGCTACATCGTGGGGCTTAACATCGCGATTCTCGTGTTCCTCGGGGGCGCCCTCTCGTGGTGGATCGCCATCCCGCTCTACGCGGCCCTCCACGGATGGCCCGCCGGGGCACACGATGCGGTCGAGGCGGCCAACGCGCTCTGGAGCAGCCAGATCCGCTACATGGGTGTGGGCGCCATGTGCGTGGGCGGCTTTTGGGCCCTGATCCAGCTCCGCAGCCAGCTCCTCACCGGCGTCAAGAGCGGGCTTCAGGCGCTGAAGGACGAGAAGGGCGGGAGCGCCATCGAGCGGACGGACAAGGACATGCCCATGATCTGGGTCCTGGTCTTCTCGTTCCTGGCCATCATCCCGCTCTTTTTTATCTACCACCTGGTGGTCTCCAAGTTGACCGTCAGCCTGGTGATGGCCGTAATCATGCTCATCGCCGGCTTCCTCTTCGCGGCGGTGGCCGGCTACATGGCCGGGCTGGTGGGCTCCTCGAACAACCCCATCTCGGGGGTCACCATCGCCACCATCCTCTTCGCCTCGCTGGTCCTCCTGGTCTTCCTGGGCCGCGGCAACCCCGCGGGGCCCGCCGCGGCCATCCTCATCGGCGCCGTGGTTTGCTGCGCCGCCTCCATCGCGGGCGACAACCTGCAGGATCTCAAGGCGGGATACCTCGTCGGCTCCACGCCGTGGAAGCAGGAGTTCATGCTCGTCGTGGGGGTGCTCTCCTCGGCCTTCGTCATCGCCCCCGTCCTGCACGTCCTGAACCTGAAGTACGGCGTCGGAATCCCCTTCAACGCCACCCCGGCCTGGATCCAGGCCCATCCCAACCCGCTGCCCGCGCCCCAGGCCACCCTCATGGCGGCCGTCTCCCAAGGCGTCTTCATGGGCGGCCTCCCGTGGACCATGGTGGCCATCGGGGCCGTGATCGCCGTGGGCATCATCCTCCTTGACCAATACCTCAAGGCCAGGGGCAGCGAGTTCCGCACGCCGGTCCTCGCAGTGGCCGTGGGTATCTACCTTCCCTTCTCCCTCTCCACCCCGATTCTCGTGGGAGGCATGGTGGCCTACTTCGCCGCCAGACTGCGAAACAAGGCCGCTAAGGGCGCCTCCAAAGACCTGCTGACCCGCCTGAAGGCGGCCGAGGCGGACGGGGACAAGAAGGGGCTGCTCTTCGCCTCAGGCCTCATCACCGGCGAGGCGCTCATGGGCATCCTCCTGGCGGTGCCCATCACGTTGGCCGGCATCTGGCCCGTCCTGAAAGGGGACTTCCTCGCCCTCTTCCCTCAGCCTCCGCTGGGGGCTTGGCCCGGCGTTGCCGTCCTCGCCGTGGTGGTCTACGCGCTCTACCGCGTGGTGGCCAAGCCGACGAAGGAAGCGATGAAGCAATTAAGCGATGAAGCGATTAAGCAATAAAGTGATGAAGTGAGGATGAAGGTAAGAGAGGGCGGAGCTAAACGGCTCCGCCCTCTCTATTTTGCTTCCTGAAGATCCGCGGCTGAAGCTTGGCTGCGGGGAGAAGCCGCCGTCCTTGCGTGCCGCGTTCGATTCTCCCGTGTTCTTGGTCTAGCTCCACTTCTGGAGGAGCTTCTCGGCCTTCGCCTTGATGGATGGATACTCAGCGGTCCAGCGGGGGTCAGGCGTCATGTCCACGATCGTCTTGACCTGTTCGATGGCCTTGTCCTTCATCCCCTCGGCCTTGTAAACCTCGGCCAGGTAGAGGCGCGTGAGAGCGTTGGTGGGAGCACCCTTCAGCGAGGCCTCCAGATACTGGATGGACTTCTTGTTGTCGCCCCCTTTGAACCAGGGAAGTTTGTAGTACATCCGCCCCAGCACCCGGTCGGGGCCGTAGCCCTCCACCGCCGGATTCAGCTCCTGGCAGGTCTTCATCTCTTGCTTGATGCTCGGCACCAAGCTGAGGGACTTGAAGATCCCCTTGGCCTCGCCGTAGACCCCGTAGAGCACACCGAGCCAGAAATGGCCCTCCACCCCCTTGGGATCGAGCGCCACCGAGGCCTTGGCGCGGTCGATGCCGTCCTGGAAGATGGTCATCTTCTCGTCGTTCGAGGCCTCCGCGCGGGTGTATTCGCCGTAGAAGTAGCAGGCCCTGGCCCCTCGCCACAGGGCATCGTAGGACTTCGGGTCGGCCTTGGCCGCCTCCGCGAAGAGCTGCATGGCCGCCCTCGCCTGTTCCGGATTGGCCCGCTGCTCGTAGGCCGCCTCGGCCCTCTCCAGCAGCGATTGGGCGGCCGGAGCCTGAGGCGACGGAGCTGGGGCTGCCGGAGCCTGGGCCCACACGCCCACCGTTCCGGCCGCCAGGAAGACCAGAATCCCCCACGAGACCTGTGCTTTCATGGGACACCTCCTGATGCGCCCACCATACCACGGTCCGGGCTCCGGGTTGCAATTCCGAAAAAGGGCCGTGATGGACGGGCAACAGCACCTCCTTAGCCTGAAGGTGACCGGCCATGCCGCCGGAGGCGGAGGGCAGGAATCGGCCGGTTCGTGAACCGGAAGAAGGACCGGAAAGGAGGCAGATGTGAGGAGATCATCGATGCGAGTGGCGGCGGCGGGCCTGGCGGCCCTTGCTCTGACGGGGCTCTCGGTCTTCGCCCAATCGGCCGGGCAGTTGGACCCTCTGTTGAAGATCCTGGTCGAGAACAAGGTCATCACCGAGCAGCAGGCCGAGGCCGTCCAGGCCCAGTACGACCAGCAGAAAGCACAGAAGGAGGCCCAGAGCCAGCAGGAGATCAAGGAGACCGTCCAGGAGACGGTCAAGAGCCAGCCCGCCAGCGTTCCCGAGGCACTCAAGGGCCTGCACGTGGGCGGCACCTTCTACCTCTCCTACCAGAACGGGAACCAGTATGCGGGGACGCCCGGCGAGACGACCTCCTACAGCAAGTTCGCCCTCAAGCGAGGCTACCTGGACGTGACGGACGATATCACCCCCTGGTTTTCGGGCCGCATCACCACCGACGTCTACCAGAACTCCGCGGGCGACTGGCAGCCCAGGATCAAGTACCTCTATGGAAGCTTTCACTGGAACGGCAACAGCGTCCTCTCGCAGCCCTACCTCAACTTCGGCCAGGTGGTGATCCCCTGGCTCGACTGGGACGAGGCCGTGAACGGCTACCGAATGCAGGACGAGATGTTCCTCGAACGGAACGGCATCCTCAACAGCGCCGACGACGGCATCCTGGTGGGCTCCAACTTCGGCGGCCTCATGCCCGCGGACTACCGCAAGAATGTGGACGGCGCTTACGCCGGCCGCTACGGCTCCTGGCAATTCGGCGTTTACAACGGCAACGGCTACCACGCGGCCGAGAAAAACCAGAACAAGGTTCTTGAGGCGCGCATCTCCCTGCGCCCATTCCCCGAGGCCGTGCCCGGTCTTCAGTTCACCGTCTTCGGCGTGAACGGCAAGGGGAACGTGTCGAAGGTCGCCGGGAAGGACCTGCCCGACTGGACCGTCTTCGACGGCATGATCTCCTACGAGAGCCACTACTTCACGGGGCAAGCCGAATACTTCTCGGGCAAGGGCAACCAGGCGGGCACCGCGCTCAACCCCGACGGCAGCGCCCGCAAGCAGAAGGGCTACTCCCTCTTCGCCAATGTCCGTTTCCCCGAGGACGCGAAGTGGGGCGTGATCGGCCGGTACGACCACTTCGACCCCAACCCCGACGGGGGCTCCACAGTGGTGGACGACATCCAGAAAACCTCCATCTTCGGCGTCTCCTACCGCTTCGTGGGCCAGAACATGGCGCTCCTCGACTACCAGGTGAAGCAGCACACGGCCCCGAACATCCCCGACGAGAAGCGCGTGCAACTCACGCTCCAGGTGAAGTTCTAGAGATTCTAGTCCATCCCTTCATCCCCTCTCCTCTCACGGCGCCCGGCCCAGGGCGCCGTTCTTCTCTTTCGGAACCGCTCATGGTCGCACCCAAAGGAAAAGGGGCGGGATCGCTCCCGCCCCCTGCGTGTGGCAGTCGTGACGAAGAGAAAGCTCAGGCGTCGCCCTTGTCGTCCATGTCCGCCTCCTCGTGGATGGTGACGGGATGATGGCGCTCCTCCAGGAGCTTCTGGACGGCCAGTTCGGCCGGCAGATCGGCGGCGAAGGTCTCCCTGAGGCCCTCTTCCATGGGCCGCACCGTGTCGTCGTGCTCCACTTCCACGTTGTGGTAGGTGTAAAAGCCGGTGCCGGCCGGGATGAGGCGGCCCAGGATGACGTTCTCCTTGAGGCCGCGCAGGTAGTCGGTGGCCCCGTTGATGCAGGCCTCGGTGAGCACCCGTGTGGTCTCCTGGAAGGAGGCGGCCGAGATCCAGCTGTCGGTGGCGAGCGCGGCCTTGGTGATGCCCAGGAGCTGGGGCCGGCCCACGGCGGGCTGGAAGCCCTCGTCGAGGAGGCGCTGGTTCTCGCGCTGGAACTCGAAGCGGTCCACCTGCTGGCCGGCCAGGAACCGGGATTCGCCCACCGCATCCACGCGCATCCAGCGGATCATCTGGCGCACGATGGTCTCGATGTGCTTGTCGTTGATCATGACGCCCTGCAGGCGGTAGACCTCCTGGATCTCGTTGACCATGTACCGCTGGAGCTCCTTGATACCCAGAACGCGCACGATGTCGTGGGGGTCCACGGCCCCCTCGCAGATCGGGTCGCCCGCGTGGAGCCATTCGCCTTCGAGCACCGAGATGTGCGTGCCCTTGGGGATGGAGTACTCCTTGCGCTCGCCGGTCCTGGGGTTGTCGATGTAGATCTTCCGCATGCCGCGGACCACTTCGCCGTAGTGCACCTCGCCGTCGATCTCGGTGATGATGGCCGGATTCTTAGGATGGCGGGCCTCGAAGAGCTCCACCACGCGGGGCAAGCCGCCCACGATGTCGCGGGTCTTGGAGGTCTCGCGGGGGATCTTGGCCAGGATGGTTCCGGGGAAGACCTTCTGCCCCTCGTCCACTACGAGGTGGGCGCCGGAAGGCAGGGGGAAGCTGCGCCCGCCGGACTTCTTGCCCTCTTCGCGCAGGACGATGCGGGCCTCCTTGCCGGGGTCCTTGGACTCGATGACCACCCGCTGGCTCAGGCCCGTCACGTTGTCGGTCTCCTCCTGCACGGTCACGCCTTCCTGGATGTCTCGGAAGTGGACCTCGCCGCCCACGTCCGCGAGGATGGGGTTGGTGTAGGGGTCCCACTCCACGAGGATGGTCTTGGGCTGCACGACGGAACCGATGGGAACCTTGATGTGAGCGCCGTAGGCTAGGGGGTACTTCTCCCGCTCGCGGCCCTTGTCGTCCTCGATGACAATGGAGCCGCCCCTGCCGATGACGATGAGATCGCCGTCGGGAGCCGTGATCGTTTTGGCGTTGACCAGCTTGACGGTGCCGGTGCCCCTGGCCACGTGGCTCGTCTCCACGGCCTCCTTGCTCGCGGTGCCGCCGATGTGGAAGGTCCGCATCGTGAGCTGGGTGCCGGGCTCGCCGATGGACTGGGCGGCCATGACGCCGATGGCGTCACCCAGCTCCACCATCTGGCCCGTGGCCAGGTTGCGTCCGTAGCAGCGGGCGCACACGCCGCGCTTGGTTTCGCAGGTCAGCACGGAGCGGATCTTCACGCGTTCAATGCCCGCGTCCTGCACGGCCTGCGCGCGCTCCAGCGTGATCTCTTGGTTGGCCTCCACGATGACTTCGCCCGAGTACGGGTCCTTGATGTCGTCCAGCGCCACGCGGCCCACGATGCGGTCGCGGATGGGCTGGATGATGCGGCCGCCCTCCATGAGCGGCGAGATGTAGATGCCGTCGAGGGTATTGCAGTCCTCCTCGGTGATGATGACGTCCTGGGCCACATCCACGAGGCGCCGGGTGAGGTAGCCGGCGTCCGCCGTCTTCAGGGCCGTGTCCGCCAGGCCCTTGCGGGCGCCGTGCGTGGAGATGAAGTACTGCAGCACGTTGAGCCCCTCGCGGAAGTTGGCCGTGATGGGCTGTTCGATGATCTCGCCGGAGGGGTTAGCCATGAGGCCGCGCATGCCCGCGAGCTGGCGGATCTGCTGCTTGCTTCCGCGGGCCCCCGAGTCGGCCATGATGAAGATCGGGTTGAAGCCCTGCTCGGCCGCCTCGGCCTTCTGCATCTGCTTGAACATGGCGTCGGCCACCAGGTCCGTCACCTTGTTCCAGATGTCCACCACCTTGTTCTTGCGCTCGCGGTTGGTGATGGCCCCGTCGCGGTACTGCTGGTCCACCACCTCCACCTCGTCCAGGGCGCCATCCACGAGGGCGGCCTTCTCCTTCGGGATCTGCATGTCCTCGTATCCGAAGGAGATGCCCGCCTTGGTGGCGTACAGGAAGCCCGACTCCTTGACCGCGTCGGCCAGCTGGGAGAGCGTCTCGCGTCCGAACCGCTGGAAGGTGTAGTTGAAGAGGTCCTTCAGGCCGGCCTTCTTCATGAGCCCGTTGATGAAGGGGAGGCCCTTGGGGAGGACGTCGTTGAAGAGCACGCGCCCCACCGTGGTGGAGAGGATTTCGTTCTTCAGCATGATGGGCGGCGTGTGGCTGATGTCCTGGTCGTAGATGGTGGAGGTGAGGTCGATGACTTCGCCCGTGTAGCGCAGCTTGATCTGGGCGTGCAGGTCCACCCACCCGTTGTCCAGCGCCATGAGCGCCTCGTCCACCGAGGTGAAGGCCCGCCCCTCGCCCTTGGCACCCTTGAGAGAGTGGGTGAGGTAGTAGACGCCCAGCACCACGTCCTGCGTGGGCACGATGATGGGGTCGCCGCTGGCGGGGTAGAGGAGGTTGTTGGTGGACATCATGAGCACCGAAGCCTCGATCTGCGCGGCCGGGCTCAGGGGCACGTGCACGGCCATCTGGTCGCCGTCGAAGTCGGCGTTGAAGGCCGTGCAGACCAGGGGGTTGAGCTTGATGGCCTTGCCCTCCACGAGCACGGGCTCGAAGGCCTGGATACCCAACCGGTGCAGGGTGGGGGCGCGGTTCAGCAGGACCGGGTGCTTCTGGATGATCTCGTCCAGGGCGTCGTAGACCTCGGGGACGCCCCGCTCCACCATCTCCTTGGCCTGCTTGATGGTGGGCGCCAGGCCGCGCTCCTCGAGCTTATTGAAGATGAATGGCTTGAAGAGCTCGATGGCCATGAGCTTGGGCAAACCGCACTGGTTGAGCTTCAGCTCGGGGCCCACGACGATGACGGAGCGCCCCGAGTAGTCCACGCGCTTGCCCAGCAGATTTTGCCGGAAGCGCCCCTGCTTGCCTTTGAGGGTGTCGGAGAGGGACTTGAGCGGCCGGTTGTTGGTGCCCTTCAGGATGCGTCCGCGGCGGCCGTTGTCGAAGAGGGCGTCTACCGCCTCCTGGAGCATGCGCTTCTCGTTCCGGACGATCACGTCGGGGGCGCGCATCTCGATGAGCTTCTTGAGGCGGTTGTTCCGGTTGATGACGCGGCGGTAGAGGTCGTTGAGGTCGCTCGTGGCGAAGCGTCCGCCGTCCAGCGGCACCAGCGGCCGCAGTTCGGGCGGGATCACCGGGAGCACCTCCAGGACCATCCACTCGGGCCTGTTTCCGCTCTTGAGGAAGGACTCCACGACCTTCAGCCGCTTGTTGAGGTTGGCGCGCTTCTGGTTGTTGGCCAGGATCCGGATGTAGGAGCGCAGGAGGTTCTGCTCGCACTGCATGCGCGAGAGCCTGGTGCCGCGGGCCACCTGACAGGAGGCGCACTGGCAGTCCTCGCTGAAGTGCCGCATGAGCTCCTGGAGGCCCGCCGCGCCGATGTTCACGGCGAAGCCGTCCGGCCCGTAGAGGGACCGGAACGCGTCCAGGGCCTTGTCGAAGAGGAGCGCCTTGTACCGAAGGACCGTCTGGCCTCCCAGCTCCTCGTTGTAGACACGGCTGTTCTCGTTGAGCTTGATGAGTTGCTCGAACTCCTTGGAGGGGTCCGCCCCTTCCGCCGCCTCGGTGACGGACTCATACTTCCAGACCGCCTCCTCGATGTTCCGGAAGATTCGGTTGCGCTCTTGCGGGGAGTCGTTGGGGTGGCGGGCGAGGTAGGCCTCCTTGACCTCGTCCACGTCCACAGCCACAAAACCGGGGTCGGTGATGACCCACTGCTCGTAATAGTTGACGCTCTCCACGTCCTTGAGCTTCATGCCCAGGATGATGGAGATGCGGGAGGGGGTCCCCTTCAGGAACCAGATGTGGGAGACGGGCGCCGCCAGTTCGATGTGGCCCAGGCGCTCCCGCCGGACCTTGGACTGGATGACCTCCACGCCGCACTTTTCGCAGGTGATGCCCCTGTATTTGATCCGCTTATACTTGCCGCAGAGGCACTCCCAATCGTTGATGGGCCCGAAGATTTTGGCGCAGAAGAGCCCGTCGCGCTCGGGCTTGAAGGTCCGGTAGTTGATGGTCTCCGGCTTGGTGACCTCGCCGTGCGACCAGGCCCGGATCTGTTCGGGGGACGCCAGCATCAACTGGATCCCGCGGATTCGGTTGATGCTGTGTTTCTTTTCGAGATAGCTGCTACGCATCAAGGCACTACCCCCTCGACGTCAAGCGTTTTCCGACGCCGACTGATCTTCGGTTTCCAGTATCTTCACGTCAATGGCCAAGCCCTGAAGCTCCTTCACCAGAACGTTGAAGGACTCGGGCACACCGGGTTCGTCAGGGTACTGCCCCTTGACAATGCTCTCGTACATCTTGGTCCGGCCGTAGACGTCATCCGATTTGACGGTGAGAATCTCCTGTAGGATGTTGGCCGCGCCGTAGGCCTCCAGGGCCCACACCTCCATTTCGCCGAAGCGTTGCCCTCCGAACTGGGCCTTGCCTCCCAGGGGCTGCTGCGTGATGAGCGAGTAGGGGCCGATGGAGCGGGCGTGGATCTTGTCCTCCACCAGGTGGGCGAGCTTCATGATGTAGATGTAGCCCACGGTCACCTTCTGGTGCATGGGATCGCCCGTGCGGCCGTCGCGGAGCTGAATCTTCCCATCCTCGGGCAGCCCCGATTGTTGGAAGAGTCCCTTGATGTCCTCCTCGGAGGCCCCGTCGAAGACCGGGCTGGCCACCCACAGGCCCAGAGACCTCGCCGCCCAGCCGAGGTGGGTCTCCAAGATCTGGCCCACGTTCATGCGGCTCGGAACCCCCAGCGGGTTGAGAACGATCTCCACCGGCGTACCGTCGGGCAGGAAGGGCATGTCCTCCACGGGCAGGATGCGGCTCACCACGCCCTTGTTGCCGTGGCGGCCGGCCATCTTGTCGCCCACCTGGATTTTCCGCTTGATGGCCACGTAGACCTTGACCATCTTGATGACGCCCGGCAGCAGCTCGTCGCCGCGCTCCAGGTTGTTGATCTTCTCCCGGAAGCCCTGCTCCAGGACCTCGATCTTCCGCCGGGTGCGCTCCTCGATCTCGCGGATGCGCTGGATGGCGTCCTTGAACTTGGCCTGCACCTGGATTCGCGGCAGCAGGTCGGCCTTGATGGTGGAGAGCTGCTTGGCGGAGAGCTTCTTGCCCTTGCCGATGAGCTCCTCGCCCGTCAGGTCGTCGTAGAGGGGCGCCGCCGCCACCGTGCCGTCGAGCAGGTCGGTGATCTTCTTCCGGTTCTCCTCGCGGAGGATCCGGATTTGGTCCCGCATGTTCTTGTCCATGCGGTCCACGTACTCCTTCTCGATGGCGAGCGTGCGGGCGTCCTTCTCGGCCCCCTTGCGGGTGAAGATCTTGACGTCCACGATCACGCCCGAAATGCCCGGCGGGCAACGCAGCGAGGCGTCGCGGTACTCGGCCGACTTCTCGCCGAAAATGGCCCTTAAGAGCTTCTCCTCGGGGGTCATCTGGGTTTCGCCCTTGGGGGTGACCTTGCCCACGAGGATGTCGCCGGGCTTCACGTGGGCGCCGATCCGGATGATGCCGCTCTCGTCCAGGTCCTTGAGGTAGCCCTCCGAGATGTTCGGGATGTCGCGGGTAATCTCCTCCTTGCCCAGCTTGGTGTCCCGCGCCTCGATCTCGAGCTCCTCGATGTGGATAGAGGTGTAGACGTCCTCCTTCACGAGGGTTTCGGAGAGGAGGATGGCGTCCTCGTAGTTGTAACCGCGCCAGGGCATGAAGGCCACCAGGACGTTACGCCCGAGGGCCAGCTCCCCGCCGTCGGTGCAGGGGCCGTCCGCGAGCACGTCTCCCGCCTTCACCACGTCGCCCACTTTGACGATGGGCTTCTGGTTGATGCAGGTGTTCTGGTTGGAGCGCTGAAACTTCGTGAGCTGGTAGATGTCCGCGCCGAAGTCGTAGAGATCCTCGCCCTCGCCGCCGCCCACGCGCACGATGATCCGGTTGGCGTCCACCACATCCACGATGCCCGAGCGGCGGCAGACCACGGTGGATTCGCTGTCCTTGCCCACCACCAGCTCCATGCCCGTGCCCACCACCGGGGCCTCCGGCCTCAGCAGGGGGACCGCCTGGCGCTGCATGTTGGAGCCCATGAGGGCGCGGTTGGCGTCGTCGTGCTCCAGGAAGGGGATGAGCGCCGCGGCGATGGAGACGAGCTGCCTGGGGGAGACGTCGATATACTGGATCTCGGCCTTCGGGGCCAGGACGAACTCGCCGAACTTGCGGGCCTGTACCTTCTCGGCCACCAGGTTGCCCTTCTCATCCTGCTGGGCGTTGGCCTGGGCGATGGTGTAGAGGTCCTCCTCCCAGGCGGTGAGGTAGAAGGCCGCTGGCAGTGCCATGGGGAGGCGCTTCCGGCCCTTCTTGAGCCGGGCCTCCTCCTCGCGAAGCTCCTCCTCGACCACCACGTCCCCCAGCTTGAAGCGGCTGTCTCCTGGATAGGTGATGGTGTAGTGGTTGAGCACCCGCCCGTTCTCCACCTTCTTGTAGGGCGACTCGATGAAGCCGAATTCATTGATACGCGCGTAGGTAGAGAGGGAGGAGATGAGGCCGATGTTGGGACCTTCTGGCGTCTCGATGGGGCAGAGCCGGCCGTAGTGGCTCGTGTGGACGTCGCGGACTTCGAACCCGGCCCGCTCGCGGCTGAGGCCGCCCGGCCCCAGGGCGCTCAGGCGCCGCTTGTGGGTGATCTCCGAGAGCGGGTTCGTCTGGTCCATGAACTGGCTCAGCTGGCTGGAGCCGAAGAACTCCAGGATGGAAGCTACCACGGGTTTCGCGTTGAGAAGGTCGCGCGGCATGGCCGTGGCCAGGTTGTGGTAGACGCTCATCTTCTCCTTGGAGGCGCGCTCCATGCGGGCCAGGCCGATGCGGATCTGGTTCTCGAGCAGCTCGCCCACCGACCGGACCCGGCGGTTACCCAGGTGGTCGATGTCGTCCAGCGTGCCGATGTTATTTTTCAGTTTGAGCAGGTACTCGACGATCTCGCAATAGTCCTCGAGGGTGAGGATGCGGCGCCTCTCCAGCTCCTCCGCCAGGGCCTTCTTGCTCATGCTCCGGTAGTCGTGGGGGTGAAGCTTGGTGAGGAACTTCATGGCTCCGACGCGCGAGAAATCGTACCGCTTGTCGTCGAAGAACATGAGGTCGAAGAAAGATTTGGCCCCCGCCGGGGTTACGGGATCGCCGGGACGGACCTTGCGGAAGAAATCCAGGTAGGCCTCCTCCTGGGTCCTGCAGACGTCCTTCGCCATGGTCTCCAGGATGGCCGTGCCCAACTCCGTGGCCTTGGGCAGGATCACCTCGATCTGCTTGACGCCCTGCTTACCGAGCTCCATGAGGCGGTCCGGCGAGACGGCCTGGCCGCTCTCCGCCAGCAGTTCTCCGCTCTCTGGGTCCGCCACGTCCTGGAAGGAGTAGATCTCCGGCAGTTCGTCCTGCTGGAGCAGCACCGACTCCGCCCCACCCTTCTTGAGGCGGGCGATCTGGCTCCGGCGGATCTTTTTGCCCTCTTCGATGAGGGCCTCCTTGCCCTCCTTGATGGTCTCACCGGCCACCAGCCCGGCCAGGCGGTCTGAGACGGCCATGCGGATGGCCCCGTCCTCGAGGTACAGGGTGTCGACGGGATAGAAGCGCTTGAGGAGGGAGGTGTTCTCACCGAGCCCCAGGGCCCGGAGAAAGACCGTGGCCGGGAATCGGCGCTTGCGGTCGATCCTCACATAGAGCGTGTTCTTGGCGTCCAGCTCCAGTTCAACCCAGGAGCCCCGGGCGGGGATGATCTTGCCCACGAACTCGGTGTGGTTCTCGTTGGCCTGGAAGAAGACGCCGGGAGAGCGGTGAAGCTGGCTCACCACGGCCCGCTCGGTGCCGTTGATAATGAAGGTCCCCTTCTCGGTCATGAGGGGCATGTTGCCGAAGAAAACCTCCTCCTCCTTGATGTCCAATACCGACGGATGCCCCGAGGCATCCTTCTGATAAACCTCAAGGCGCACGCGGATCTTCAGGGGCACCCCGTAGGTCATGCCCCGCTCCTGGCACTCGTCCACGGCGGAGTGCACCCGCAGGTTCACCACGTCGTCGCAATGGGGGCACCTGGGGATCTGGATGGGGTTGATCTGGCCGCAATGCTGGCACTGGACCTCGCGCTGCTGGGTGTCCAGGATGATGATCCTTCCCTTGCAATGGGAGCAGGTCTGCCTCAGATGCTCCAGTCCTTTCAGAAATCCGCACCGGCACTCCCAGTCCCCGAGGGAGTAATCCACGAACTGCAGGGAGCACTCCCCCCGGAAGTCCTTGATGGGGAACACGGAGCGGAAGGCCTCTTGGAGGCCCAGGTTCTCGCGCTCCTCCGGCAGCAGGTCCATCTGGAGGAACCTGCGGTAGGACTCCCGCTGCAGTTCGAGCAGGTTGGGGATGGGTACGGTGGTGTGGATGCGGGAGTAATCGAGCCTCTGTCGCTTCCCGACATCAACGGTCTTGGGCATCAGGCCTTCTCCTAAACGAAGCCGAAAGGGGCAAAAGGGTCATGCTCTGGGCGGATCGGTCCCGTGGCGCGACCGTGGGCCGTTGCTTCTCTTCGAACCGCTCCGCTGGCACCATATCCTCGGACCGCGGCCCGGGCGGAGAGCTCCGGGCCCATCCGATGTCCTGTCGGGACTGGCTGCACCCATGATACAGGAAAAAAGGCACACGGGCAGGGTACGCCCGCAGGCGCCCTGCCCGGCCTCGCACTGTTTGGGCACAAGCTATTTGATCTCGACAGTCGCGCCCTTCTCCTCAAACTTTTTCTTGATGGCCTCGGCCTCGTCCTTGGAGACCGCTTCCTTGAGCGTCTTCGGGGCGGCCTCGACCAGCTCCTTGGCTTCCTTCAGACCGAGGCTCGTGATCTCGCGGACCACTTTGATGACCTCGATCTTCTTGTCGCCGGCAGCCTTGAGGATCACGTCGAACTCGGTCTTCTCCTCGGCCGGTGCGGCGGCGCCGGGGGCGGCCATCATGACCGGAGCGGCCGCGGCGGCGGACACGCCCCACTTCTCTTCCAGCATCTTGCTCAACTGAGCGGCCTCCAGCACGGTCAGGGCGCTCAGTTCTTCGACGATCGTATTCAGGTCGGCCATGGTGGAACTCCTCCTTCGTTACCTACTCTACGGTTTGCTTGCCGCGCTCGGAGAGGCAGACCGCCACGTTCCGTGCGGGGGTTTGCAAGATTGTCGCGAGTTTCGTGGCGGGCGCCTGCAGCAGCCCGATGAGCTGAGCCCGGATACCATCGAGCCCGGGCAGCTTGGACAGCACCTCCACCGCGCCGGCATCCACGGCCCTGCCGTCGATGACGCCGCCCTTCACCTTCAGGTTGGGGTTCTCCTTGGAAAACTCCACCAACACCTTCGCCAGAGGGATCGGATCCCGCTGAGACCAAGCGAGAGCCGTAGGCCCTTCCATCCAGGCATCGGCGCCCGAGAGGCCGGTACCCTCGGATGCCTTCTTCAGGAGGGTGTTCTTGACCACCCGCAAGGACCCCGAAGACTGCCGCACCCGGTCTCGAAGGCTGCTGATTTCCTTGACCTTGAGGCCCTTGAAGTCGACCAGGTAGAAGGCTTCGTTCCCCTGGATGACCTCTCGGATCGCCTCGATCGCTCCCTGTTTCTCGGCCCGGTTCACGGCGCCCTCCTTAGAATCCAGAAACGTCCAGCCGGATGCTGGGACTCATGCTGGTGCAGAGGTAGGCGCTCTTGATGTACTTGCCCTTGGCCGCGGCGGGCTTGGCCCTGACCACCGCCTCGATGAGGCTCGCGAGGTTCTCCTGGAGCTTGCCTTCCTCGAACGACTTCTTGCCCACGGGACAGTGGATGATCCCCGTTTTGTCCACGCGGAACTCCACCTTGCCCGCCTTGAGGTCCCTCACGGCTTGGGCCACGTCGAAGGTGACGGTGCCGAGCTTGGGGTTCGGCATGAGCCCGCGCGGCCCCAGCACCTTACCCAGCTTGCCGACCTCCTTCATCATGTCGGGAGTCGCCACGACGGCCTCGAACTCCAGCCAGCCGCCCTGGATCTTCGCCACCGCCTCCTCGGCCATGACCACATCGGCTCCGGCGGCTTCGGCCTCCTTCTGCTTCTCGCCCTGCGCGATCACCAGCACCCGCACGCTGCGGCCAAGGCCGTTCGGCAGCACGGTGGTACCGCGCACCATCTGGTCGGCGTGCTTGGGGTCCACGCCGAGGTTCATGCTGACCTCAACGGTCTCGTCGAAACCGGCGTAGGCCACCTTCTTGAGGAGCCCCAGCGCCTCGGGAATGGGGTATTCCCTGGCCTCGATCTGCCCCGCCGCCGCCTTGTATTTTTTCCCTGTCTTACCCATAGACGGCTCCTTAATCCACGATCTCCAGCCCCATGCTGCGGGCCGACCCCGAGATGGTGCGGATGGCGCTTTCGATGGAGGTGGTGTTCAGGTCCTTCATTTTGGTCTTGGCGATCTCTTCGATCTGCTTGCGCGTGACCCTTCCCACCTTGTTTTTATTCGGCTCACCAGACCCCTTGGCGATGCTCGCCGCCTTCTTGAGGAGGTCGGAGGCCGGGGGGGTCTTGGTGATAAAGCTGAAAGAGCGGTCTCCGTAGACCGTGATCACCACCGGGATGATGAACCCCTCCTGTCCTTTCGTCTTGGCGTTGAACTCCTTGCAGAATCCCATGATGTTCACGCCGTGCTGGCCCAGCGCCGGGCCCACGGGCGGCGCCGGGTTGGCGTTCCCCGCCGGGATCTGCAATTTCACTTCCGCGATGATCTTTTTGGCCATGGCTCGCTCCGCTTGGCGATTAGGCGATTGGCGATTCGGCGATTAGGAAGCCTTCCCTGCCTAGCCGCACCTCGCGCTTCGCGGTTCCTCTCCTAAAGCTTCTCCACCTGAAGGAAATTCAACTCCACCGGGGTCGATCGCCCGAAAATGGTGACGAGCACCGTCAGGGTGGAGTGGTCCGGATTGACCTTGTCTACGACCCCCTGGAAGGAGGCGAAGGGACCCTCGATGATCTTCACCTTTTCGCCCGGCTCGAAGGAATACTTGGGCTTCGGCGCCTCCGTGGCCCTCGTCATGTGGCCCAGCACCCGGTCGATCTCCTCGGGCCTGAGCGCCTCGGTGCCGACGAAGCCGGTGACCTTGGGGGTGTTGAGCACCACCTGCTGGGTCTCGTCGGTCAGCAGCATCTGCACCAGCACGTAGCCTGGGAAAAACTTCTTGGTGGAGACGTGCTTTTTGCCGTTGCGCACCTCCACCACGTTCTCGGTGGGGATCATGACCTCCCCGAAGTGCTCCCCAAGGCCGAAGGCCTCGATCCGGTTCAGAAGGCTCTCCTTGACCCGGTTTTCAAAGCCCGAGTAGGTATGGATGATGTACCACTGCATCTCGGCCATGGCCCTTCCGCTTAATGAAAGAGTGAAAACAGCCTGTTGAGCAAACTGAAGATCACCTGGTCGACGGCCCAGAGGAAGACGCCGAAGATGATCACCACCACGACAACCACGAGCGTGGTGTTCACGACCTCGTTCCTGCTGGGGAAGGAGGTCTTCTTGACCTCCAGCCGAACGTCCCTCAGGAATGCCGGCAGGCTCTGAAACCAATCCACTATCTTCACGGTCGACCTCTTGTGACGGAGAAAAGGGAAAAAACTGGCAGGCGAGGAGGGATTCGAATCTACAGCGGCTAGGAGCCTCGCTCGCGTCAGAGTCCGCTCGCTCCGTTCCAAGCCGCTCTACGGTTCCCGGGGCGGGTCCCTCGGCTTGTCCCGCTCCGCTGCGAACGCTCGCTCTTCGCTCGCGTCCTCGCGGCGGGCCTACGCCGTCTCCCGCCCTTCGAATCCCTCTCACCTCCTTTCCTATCTTCACCCGCCGGCCCATCCGACGGTTCCGTTTTAAAGTTGGCAGGCGAGGAGGGATTCGAACCCCCAACATCCGGTTTTGGAGACCGGCGCTCTACCAATTGGAGCTACTCGCCTGCAATCCGGTCACTTCACCTCTTTGTGGACCTGATGGGAACGGCAGAAGGGGCAGTACTTCTTCACCTCCAGCTTTCCCTGCTGTTTCTTCTTGTTCTTGGTCGTCGTGTAGTTGCGCCGCTTGCACGCGCCGCACTGCAGGTGGATGATGTCGCGCATCGCTCACTCCAAAATTTCCGTGACGGCTCCGGCCCCGACGGTCCGACCGCCCTCGCGAATGGCAAATCGAAGGCCCCGCTCCAGGGCGATGGGGGTGACCAGCTCCACTTCCATGGCCACGTTGTCGCCGGGCATGACCATCTCCCGCTCCGAGGGAAGGCTGACGCTCCCCGTCACGTCCGTGGTTCGGAAGTAGAACTGAGGGCGGTATCCCTTGAAGAAGGGGGTATGCCGCCCCCCTTCCTCCTTGGTCAGGATGTACGCCTCGGCCTTGAAGCGCCGGTGGGGGGTGATGGCACCGGGGGCCGACACCACCTGGCCGCGCTCCACGTCTTCCTTCTTGATGCCCCTCAGGAGCAGGCCCGCGTTGTCCCCGGCCTGTCCCTCCTCGAGGATCTTGTGGAACATCTCGACGCCGGTGACCACGGTCTTCTGCGTGTCCCGAAGCCCCACGACCTCCACCTCCTGGCCGACCTTCACCTCGCCCCGCTCGATGCGGCCCGTGACCACCGTGCCGCGACCCGAGATGGAGAAGACATCCTCGATGGGCATGAGGAAGGGCTTGTCCACGGCCCGCGCCGGGGCGGGGAAGTAGCCGTCGCAAACCCTCATGAGCTCCAGGATGGGCTTGCACTTCGGGCACTCGTCACGGCCGCAGCCGCACTGGAGAGCCTGGAGGGCCGACCCGCGCACCACCGGCGTGTCAGAGCCGGGGAAATCGTAGGCGGAGAGGAGGTCCCGAATCTCCATCTCCACGAGGTCCAGCAGTTCGGCGTCGGGGACCATATCCACCTTGTTCATGAAGACCACGATGGAGGGAACCCCCACCTGGCGAGCCAGGAGGATGTGCTCCCGGGTCTGGGGCATGGGCCCGTCCGCGGCCGAAACCACCAGAACGGCCCCGTCCATCTGGGCCGCGCCCGTGATCATATTCTTGACGTAGTCGGCGTGGCCGGGGCAGTCCACGTGGGCGTAGTGGCGGTGCTCCGTCTCGTATTCCACGTGGGCCGTGTTGATGGTGATACCCCTCGCCTTCTCTTCGGGCGCCTTGTCGATCTGATCGTACGCCGTGAACTTAGCTAAGCCCCGCTTGGATAAGACCTGGGTGATGGCGGCGGTCAGCGTCGTCTTGCCGTGGTCCACGTGGCCGATGGTCCCCACGTTCAGGTGCGGCTTCGTGCGCTGGAACTTCTCTTTCGACATCCGATCCGCCTCCGGCAGCCCGCGTTTCCGGCCGCCCCATCGTCCTTCGCCTTCTCTCCCCCGGCTCTTCGGTCCCTACAGCGGGGGGTGTGGAGCCCGCGACCAGGATTGAACTGGTGACCTCATCCTTACCAAGGATGCGCTCTACCGACTGAGCTACGCGGGCCGGAATGCCGAGTTCAGGAGATGCGACATCAGGGAGATGAGGAGGTCGCCCATGGGCGAACCGGCCATCCCTATTTTCCTCATTTCGACATCTCCTCATCACCTCATCACGGCCTGGAGCGGGCGACGGGATTCGAACCTACGCGGCCTAGAAGCCTCGCCGCTCGCGGGTCTCGCGGCTGCGTTTCAAGGCCGCTCTACGGTTCCCGGGGCGGGTCCCTCGGCTTGCCCCGCTCCGCTGCGAACGCTCGCTCTTCGCTCGCGTTCTCGCGGCGGGCCTACGCCGTCTCCCGCCCTTCGAATCCCGTCCGCCACCTCCTCCGTTAACCTGTTTCTCCGTCTCTCCGTTTCCCTGTTTCCGTCTCTTTGGAGCGGGCGACGGGATTCGAACCTACAGCGGCTAGGAGCCTCGCTCGCGTCAGAGTCCGCTCGCTCCGTTCCAAGCCGCTCTACGGTTCCCGGGGCGGGTCCCTCGGCTTGCCCCGCTCCGCTGCGAACGCTCGCTCTTCGCTCGCGTTCTCGCGGCGGGCCTACGCCGTCTCCCGCCCTTCGAATCCCGTCCGCCACCTCCTCCGTTAACCTGTTTCTCCGTCTCTCCGTTTCCCTGTTTCCGTCTCTTTGGAGCGGGCGACGGGATTCGAACCCGCGACCCTCAGCTTGGAAGGCTGATGCTCTACCAACTGAGCTACACCCGCCTGAAAAAAGGTTGATAAGTTTACAAGTTGATTAAGTTGAGGGGCGCGCCGTGCGCTCTGCCTCACCTCTTATCAACTCATCAACTCATCAACTCATCAACTTTCTGAGTGGTGGAGGGGGTAGGATTCGAACCTACGTAGGCGCAAGGCCGGCAGATTTACAGTCTGCTCCCTTTGGCCACTCGGGAACCCCTCCACGTGGAGCTTTCAGGGTCACAACCCGGTTTCCGGTCAACATGGCCTAGCCGGGAATACTCGCTTCCCGCCTGGAGCCGATGAGAGGACTTGAACCTCCAACCAACGGATTACAAATCCGCTGCTCTACCGTTGAGCTACATCGGCGTCTCCGCGGGGTTCCCCGCGAAAACCGATACAATATACCAGAAAAATTTGGACCGTGCAAGTGTGTGAGCCCGCCCCCAAAAAAGACCCCGGGAGTGGCCTCCCGGGGTCGAGAGTTCCTTCAGGATGGAACGGTTAGAAGGTCCAGCGGACGGCCAGCCGGATACGGCGAGCCTGCTGGTGAGCGGTGGGCATCTTGAAGAAGGGGTAGTTCTGGTGCGGCGAGGTGTCCACCGTGTTGTAGGTTTGGTCCACGGTGGTCGTGCGCTGCTCGTTGGTCACGTTGAAGATGTCGGCGCGCAGACCCAGGTTGCTCTTCCAGAGTTTGAAGGTGTACTGGGCACCGAGGTCCAGGGCCCAGATGGTGGGGGTCCGGCCGGCGGTGCCGCGCTGCTTGCTGAACCCTTCGTTGAGGCCGTAGAGGTCATCAGCCCCCAGGGCGGAGATGGGCGTACCGCTCTGGAGCTGGAAATTGGCCGAGAGCTCCAGCGGGATGTTGTCGAAGAAGTAGCCGCCATAGAGCTTCAGCACGTGGGTGCGGTCGTTGGGCAGCAGGCCGTAGCCGTTCACCAGGAGCTGGGGCAGGTCATACTTCGAAGTGATGTTGGGATCGAGCTGCCCGTTGTCGTTGGAGAAGAGCCCTTCGTAGTTGCCCTCCAGACGCGAGAGAACGTAGGAGCCCTGCATCAGCCAGTTATGGCTAAAGTGCTTGTCCATGGTGAGTTCCAAGGCCCTGTAGATGCGCACCGGTTTGGGGAATTGCCAGCGATAGCCCGGGCGCCCAAGAGGATCGGGGATCCAAATCCCAGCCCACTGATCGGGGTTGGTGACAATGTAGGTTGCGGCGCCGTCCACCGAGATGTCCTCGATGATCCGGCCCAGATCCCTATAGATGGCGCGGACGCCGAGGGAGAGGTCGGGACGCACCTCGTACTGGAAACCGAGGATATACTCCTCGTTGTAAGAACCCTTGAGCTTCTTTCCGCCGGGGCCCCCGTTGATCTGAGTGACGTAGAGCCCGTTGGTGGCTGGGTATCCATAGGGGTTGTAGGCAAGCCAGGGCTGGGTCAAGGCGGCATCGCTGTAGTAGCTGAAGTGGAAGTACTCATCGGTGAGGGCCCGGATCGCCATGTCGTTGGGGATACGCTCGTAGTACCAACCCCAGAAGCCGTACAGTTTGCTCTTGCCGTTGTGGGCCACGTCCCAGGTGAAACCAATGCGGGGAGCCCACTCGTCGTTGATGTTGACGTGGCGAGCCTGGCCGTTGGAGTAACCGTGTCCGGGGGAGATCTGGTCGGGCACGTTTACGTTGTTGCCGCCGCCGGACATGTGAATCTGGTCCAAGCGGACGCCGAGCTTCAGCATGAAGTATTCGGTGAGGTTCCAGTTGTCCTGCAACCAGTAGGCCCAGTAGTGCTGAGTCGTGTCCTTAGCGTTGTTGTTCATGAAGCCCTGAGCCCGGAACAGGTACTTGGTGGGAGAAGCGCCGTTGTACTGCCAGCGGATGGTCACGCCACCCGGTGTGCTGTGGCCGTAGAACACGCTGCCGGGGTTCATTTCGGTGAAGCTGGGGCCCGTGTAGTTGAAGTCGTAGTTGTAGGTGATGTCGTAGTACTGCAAGCCGTAGGAGAGCTCGTGGTTGCCGTAGAACTTGAAGAGATTGGTCCCCTTCAGCCGAAGCTGGTCGTTGTAGTCCCGGGTGTAGTCGCGGATCTGACCACCCAGCGAGGGCTTCCAGGCGCTTAGGTCGATGAGGTGGTTGGCGGGATCGTAGGAAATGGGAGCTCCCTGGGGGATGACCTGGTAGCCCGCGTACGTTCCCGATCCATAGCGGTAGTAGTAGGCCCAGTTGTTCATGGCCTCGGCGTTCTTGGGGTAGCGGGCCTGAATCGTATCGCGGCGGGCCACCACCGCCTCGGTGAAGAAGGTCGGCGTCCAGGTGGCGTTCCACTGGAGGCTGACGGCGTAGTTATCGTAGGTCTGCTTGAAGGGGGAGGCCGTCTCGACGGGGTTGCCCAGGTTCCGGTAGTAATCCTGGCGGCTGTTGTCGCCGAAGACAGAAAGGGCGATCTTGTGGTTCTGGTTCACGTTCCAGGTCAGCTTGAAGGCGTACATCGGGTCGCGCGTATAGTTCGTGTACCCTGTCGGGCCGGCCCACGAATAGGAGGGATGGCCGTTCAGGCTCACGTTGGCGTCCCCGCCGTCAGCCGTCCACGCCTGCTCCGTGTGGTTGTAGTCGTAGGCCACGAAGAACCAGAGCTTGTCCTTGATGAAGTAACCGCCCAAGAAGCCGCCCACGTCATACTGCTTGAAGGATTTGGGGTAGTTGACGATGTTGGGGTTGTTGAGTTTGTTCTCCTTGGCGCCCAGACCATCGTCGAAGTAGTAGGCGAAGATGCCTCCGTGGAACTCGTTGCCTCCGCTCTTGGTGATGGAGTTGACGTTGCCGCCCATGAGGGCGCCGTACTCAGCGCTCATGCCGCCCGTCTGGACTTCGGTCGCCTCGATGAAGTCGAAGTTGAGGGCCGTTAGGTTGAGAGCGTCGCCCGCGCCGGTCACGTCCACACCGTTGACCGTGTAGACGTTTTCGGGGCCGGAGGCGCCCCCAAAGGAGGGCGTATTGGCCAGACCGGAGGTAACGGCACCCGGCGCCAAAAAGGCGATGTTATCGGCGTTCCGGGCCAGCGGGATGGAACTGATCATCTTGTCGGAAATGTTGGCGCCGATGCGGGTGGATTTTTGATCGATGACCGGAGCCGCCGCGGTGACCACGATCTCGGTCTTGCCCTGGCTTAGCGTAAAGGGAAGGCTGACGATTACGCCCAGGGGGATCTCGATGTTTTTCCGGATCACGGTGTTATAGCCGGGGGCCTCAACCCGTACCTCGTATCCCCGGCCGACGGGCAGGCTGGGAATCAGGTAGCTGCCGCCCAAGTCGGTGGCCGCTCCTTGAAACCCTTGCAGGTTCGGTCCCTTGACCTGAATCGTAGCCCCGACCACCGGCTGGCCGGTTTCGTCCACGATACGTCCCTGAAGCCCGCCGTTCTGAGCTTGGGCCCAGAGAACCATCCCGGTCACGCCCAGAAGGAGCACGACCAGGGCACTCCACTTGAGTGCATTCCTCATCTCTTCACCTCCATAACCTCCGAGATTGCAATACCTTACGAAACCAACCCTCGTCTGGGTACACCACCTCCTTTCGACTCAACGGAACTACCGTAGCAAAGGAGTTTTGGGCGTGTCAAGTGGACGGCGGAGGGGATGGAAACGGGGGAAGAAAGAACCAGGGAGACGGCGAGAGCAAAGCCTTGGATTGGAACGGCTTGCGGCGGGCGGGACGGTGGAGCGTGAAGGGTGGAGGGGCCGAGAAGAAGCCGTTTCCTCAATCCCTTTGGCTGGTGGATGATGGATGAGCGGCAGAGTCCGTTTGCCGTACCAATCCGGATTCCAAAGCCTCCGTGCCTCTGTGTCTCTGTGGTGTGCTTTTTTCAATCCGCGATTCGCCATCTGTGGGTGGAGGGTGGAGAGAAAAGACCGGCCGTAAGGACGCGGCCGGTGCACGAAAAAAGGGCCCCGGGAGAGCCCGGGGCCCCGTTGGAGCGCTCTTACAGAGCTTAGGTGTTGGGTTTAGAAGCTGACCTTGACACCCACTCGGGCGTACCTGGGCGCCTGGCGGGCCGTGGTCTTGCCCCAGTTGGGATCGGGGGTGAGGTGCCCGGTAAGAACGTCGGAGACGTAGTTGGGAGTGGTGTAGGCCGTCGAGTAGTAACCCGTCTGCCACTGGTTGTTGGTAATGTTGAAGATGTCGGCAAAGAAGGCAAAATCCGTACGCCACAGCTTGAAGTCGTACTCGGCGTGCACATCCAGGGTCCAGGTGCTGGGCATCCTGGTGGCTGAGGTCCGGGGCTGCATCATGAGGGTGCCGTAGCCATACTGCTCGAGCTGAGGATAGGCCATGAGTTTGTACATGGGCCGGCCGGATTGGAAGTTGAAGTTCGCGCCCAAGATCAGGCCGAAGTCGAACCGGTAGGCACCTTGGACCTTGACCACGTGGGGGCGGTCACCGGCCAGTGGGCCGTACTGATTCCTCCACAGCAGGCTAGAGGGGACATCGTAGAGCGGTGTCACGTTGGTGTTGCCGCCGGGCGAGTTGTAGCCGTAGACGTCGTTATCGTAGTTACCGTAGAGCTCGGAATAGGTGTAGCTCGCGTTCATCCACCACCGGTTGGCGAACCGCCGATTGAGGGTGAGCGTCAAGCCCTCGTAATGGCGGATGGGGCGGGGCGGTTTAGCGTAGGTGGAGCCCAGGGCCGCTTTCCAGCTCTGCTCCTGGGAGGGCCAGTAGCTGGTGCCAGGATTCATCAGGATATATCCGTATCCGCCGTTCGGGAGGATATAGCCCACATCCTCCAGGATCCGGCCCACATCCCTATAAGTGTATCGGACGTCGAAGGTCAGGTCGGGCTTCAGTTCGTAGGAGTTGCCGACGATGAACTCGTTCGTGTACTGCGGAGCGATCCCCGGCTCCACCAGGTCGGCCAGGTTGCCCGAAAGATCGGTGTAGTCATGCTTGGTTCCATAGTGGCTGTAGCGAGCAACGTACGAGCCGTGGCCCGGATCCAGGGCCGAGGTGAAAGCGCCCGGCGGGCGGTCGTAGTACTGGCCGAAGAAAGCGTAGAACTTGGATTTGCCGTTCTTGGCCCAGTCCCAGGCCATGTGGATGCGGGGGGACCAGGAATCGAGGCTGAGGGTCTGCCCGGCGCCCGGCACCATCTCGTTCTTTTCGTAACGCACGCCCGCCTTGATGTTGAAGAAATCGGTCACGCTCCAGCTGTCCTGGATGAAACCGGCGTAGTAGCGGGTACGTTCGTCGGTGCGGGGATTCTGGTTCCAGACGTACCACTGGTAGTAATAGTCGTGGATGTTCGGGGAGGCCGGGTTGGCGCTGCGCAGGTTGTAGAGAACCTCGACAAACTGGCCTCCGCTATAGTCCTGGAAGGTGATGGAGCGGGCCCATTCCCCCTCGCCGCCGAACTTGATTTCGTGTTTGCCCACGAGCCAGGTCACCTTGATTTGGGCCTGGCGGGTGGTGCGGTCATTCATGCTGAACATGCTCTGGCTGCCGCGGCTCAGGTAGAGGCCGGTGTTATAGTCGAAACTCTCTACGGTGCGGTAGGCCAAATCGGAGGTGTCCCAGGGCTGGACCTGCAGGCTCTTGTCGTTGTAGCCGAGGGTGGTCTCCATGAAGATCTTGGGCGTCCAGGTGGCGTACCAACGGAGTACCGTGTTGTAGCCGCCCTGGTAGCGCCGGTTCATGCGCGACTCATTGTAGAGGGCCGGCGTATAGGGTCCCTCCGAGTCCCACATGCGGGCCGGATCGGCAAAGATTGCCAGTTCCAGGTTGTGCTTGTCGTTTACCCGATAGTTGAACTTGGTCGCCCAGGTCCAGGTTCGGCGATAGTCGTCGTACTTGTAAGGGACGGAGAGCTGAGAACCCACATCCGGCCGGTAAGGGTTCACGTTGGTGGCGATCTGTTCGCCCTCGTAGTGGACGCTGTTGATCACGGGGTTGTAGCCCACGAAGAACCAGAACCGGTCCTTCAGAATGGGACCGCCCACATCGAAACCATAGTCGTAGCGGTGAAAGGGCGTCGGCTTCGTGACGGCGAGGTCGGTGGAGTGGGCGTTGGCACTCATGGAGTCGTTCGTGTAGTAACCGAAGATCTCGCCGTGGAACTCGTTGGTACCGCTCTTGGTGAGGACGTTGAAGAGACCGCCGCTGGTGCCGCTGTACTCCGCGCTGAGGCCGCCCGTGTCGATCTCCATCTCACGAACGAAGTTGAAGTTGAGGTTGCTTCCAAAGGTCCCCGTGACGGGATCGGTGGTGTTGAGGCCGTTGACCACCCACTGGTTGGACGTGCTGTTGCCGCCGGCCACGGCGGGGTTCCCGCCGGCACCCGAGGGCATGACCTGAGGGGCAAGCAACAGGGCGTCTTGGTAAGAACGTCCCACGGGGATGGTGTTCAACTCCTCCTGGGTGATCTGGGTAGAGACCTTGCCCTCTTTCAGGGCGATCGCGGGCGCTTGCGCCGTGACCTGGATCTCCGTGCCGCCGGGCGCCAGGGTGATCTGCATGGTCGTGGTGGAGCCCAGGTTCACGGTGATGTTGGACTGAATGACCTTGTTGAATCCCTCGGCTTCCGCTTTCACGCGGTAGTCACTGGCCGGAGGAAGATAGGGAATGACGAAGTCGCCGTTCACGTCGGTGGCGGTTCCACGCTCGCCCTGCAGGTAGTTCGAGGTGACCGTCACGCTGGCGCCCGGTATGGGCTGCCCCTTTTCGTCCACCACCTTTCCCGACAGTGAGCCGGTGGTGGCGCCCTGGCCCCAGACCGTGCTCGAGAGGAGCGCGGCTGAAAAGGCCAGAACCATGGTTAACCCTCGCCTCCAGTTCATCCATACCTCCTTTCCAAAAACCTCCACTAAGGCTCCAAAGTCTCCCCCTTCCACGGAGAAGCCCATACACTCCACCGGTACCGCACCGGCGGGAGCCTTACCAGAATGTGATTAGGGGATCCACGGAGAAACCGTGGTCCCTCCCCAGAGTTGATTTTTGGGGCTTCGCTGGGGTTTTGTCAACCCCCCAGCGTGTCGCGCCCCCCGCAGTAAGGTCTGAGCGCCGGCGGCAGCGCCACCGATCCGTCAGCCCTCTGATACTGCTCCAGGACGGCCACCAAGGTCCGGCCCACGGCGAGGCCCGATCCGTTCAGCGTGTGGACGAAGCGGGGTTTCCCGCCCCCCTCCGGCCGGTAGCGGATATTCGCGCGCCTCGCCTGGAACTCTTCGAAATTGGAGCAGGAGCTGATCTCCCGGAAGCGGCCCTGCGACGGCAGCCAGACCTCCAGGTCGTGGGTCTTGGCCGAGGAAAAGGACATGTCGCCGGTGCTGAGCGTGACCCGGCGGTAGTGGAGGCCGAGCGCCTCCAGCACGGCCTCGGCGTCTCTCGTGAGCCCCTCCAGCTCCTCGTAGGAGTGCTCCGGATGGGCGAATTTCACCAGCTCCACCTTGTGAAACTGGTGCTGGCGGATCATCCCCTTGGTATCCTTGCCGTAAGAGCCCGCCTCCGAGCGGAAGCAGGGGGTGAAGGCGCAGTACTTCACGGGGAGCTGGGCCTCCTCCAGGATCTCGTCCCGATGGAGGTTGGTGACGGGCACCTCGGCGGTGGGGATGAGGTAGAACTCACCGCCGTCCACCTTAAAGAGCTCCTGCTCGAACTTGGGGAGATTCCCCGTCCCTTCCAGGGCGGCGGCCTTCACGAGGTAGGGTGGAAGCACCTCGGTGTAGCCGTGCCGAGAGGTGTGCAGGTCGAGCATGAAGCTGATGAGGGCGCGTTCGAGCATGGCCCCGGCGCCCCGGTAGACCACGAAGCGCGCCCCGCTGATCTTGGCCGCGCGCTCGAAATCCAGGATACCCAGGGCCGTGCCGATCTCGTCGTGGGCCCTCGGCTCGAAATCGAGATGCACAGGCTCACCCCAGACCTTCTCCACGCGGTTGGCCAACTCGTCGGGGCCGTCGGGAACGGAGGCGTGGGGGAGATTGGGGATGCGGAGCATGAGAGACCGGAGCTCCGCGTCCAGGGAGGCGACCTCCTGATCCATGGCCTGGATCCGCTCTCCCACGGCCCTCATTTCGGCCTGCGGCGCCGCCGTGTCCCCGCCTCTCCGCTTGAGGGCCCCTATCTCTTTGCTGACCTCGTTCTTGCGGGCCTTGAGCGCCTCCGTGGCGGCGATGGCCGCCCGCCTGCGCTCGTCCAGGCTCAGGACGCGGTCCACGTCACCCGGATCGGCGCCCTTGCGGCGCAAACCAGCCTTGATCGCCTCCGGCTCCGAGCGAAACCTGCCGATGTCCAGCACGTCAGCGCCTCTTTCCCAGCAGTTGGATGCCCTCCAGCACCGCACGGCGCGTGCTCTCGGGGTCGGCCTTGCCGGTTCCCGCGATGTCGAAGGCCGGGCCGTGGTCCGGCGAGGTGCGCAGGAAGGGCAGACCCAGCGTGCAGTTGACGGCGTGCCCCTGGCTCATCATCTTGGCGCCGATCATGCCCTGGTCGTGGTAGAGCGCCACGGCCACCGTATCGGGTCCGTCGGGGTGCAGGAACAGGCTATCCGCGGGGATGGGGCCCTCCACCTCGATGCCCTCGGTGAGGAGCGTCTCGATGGCCGGCTCGATGATCTCCCTCTCCTCCACGCCCAGCAGCCCGCCTTCGCCGGCGTGGGGGTTCAGGCCCGCCACCCGGAAGCGGGGGTGGCTGTTGAGCTGCCGGGTCCAGGCCGTGGAGAGGCCCCTGATGAACTCCTCCAGCGACGTCTTGGTGAGGGCCTCGGCGATCTCCCTGAAGGGCAGGTGCATGGAAAAGAGCGCCACCGGCATGGAGCCCGTCAGGAAGAGCATGTAGGGTCTGGCCTGGAAGACCTGACCGAAGTATTCCGTGTGGCCGGTGAAGGGGATTCCACACCGCCGAATGGCCTCTTTGGAGGCCGGGCCGGTCACCAAGAGGTCCGCCTCGTTCCGCCCCATCCGGCGGCACGCCTCCTCCAGCGTGAGGAGGGTCACCCGGCCGTTGTCAGGGTGGGGGCGCCTGTGGAAGCGCAGCGTCGGAAGATCTACGTCGTCCCACCGAACCCCTTCGGGGACGCTCTCCACCGCTCGCCGCGGACCGATCACCGTGATCTCGGCGGCAGCCTGAAGCTCGCCGGTCTGAAGAACGGACTGGAGGATTTCCGGTCCCACCCCACCCGGATCACCGGTGGTCATGAGGACTCTTGGACGACTCATGCCTCGCGCTCCTTGAAGAGGTACTTGATGCTGTGCTTGTAGACGAGCAGGTTGGGTTCGTTCAGTCGGTGCACCTTGATGCAATCACGGTCGTACCATTCGATCCAGCCCCTCAGCTCCTCCCCGTCGTTCAGGACGATGATCATGGGGGTCTTGCTGCCCATCTGCTTCAGGTAGTAGAAGTTTTCCGCGTTGGTCTGCTCGGGCGGCACCTGTTTGCGGCGGGCGGGAATGAAGGCGCCGGAAGCGGGGGGCGACTCCTCCTCCTTCTCCTCGCGGGGTTCCCGCCGGACGGTCTTATAGTCACGCAGATTGGGACGGATGAGCTTGCGGTCTGGCATGGGAGGCTCCTTGCCGCGCTATTCTTCGGCAGGCGGTGGCGTGGGACCCTTCTTGCGCGCCGGGCATTCGTAGCGGAGGCAGCACATGAGCCGGCCGCAGCGGCCTGAGATCTTCACGGGATTCAAGCTCAACCCCTGTTCCTTGGCGAGCCTGATGGTGATGGGATAGAACTGCTGGAGGTGGGCGGTGCAGCAGAGGGGCTGCCCGCAGTGGCCGTAACCTCCCAGGCTCTTGGCCTCATCACGGACCCCCACCTGGCGCATTTCGATCCGCATCCGGTATTGGTGAGCCAGGATCCGAACCAGCTCCCGGAAATCCACACGGTTTTCCGATGTGTAAACGAAGAGCAGGCGGCTTTCGTCGAAAAACAGGTGGGCGTAGACGAGCTTCATCTCCAGGCGAAGGTTCCGGGCCTGGTCCCGGCAGAAGAGGAAGGCTTCGCGTTCGAGCTGGCGGTGGCGTTGCCGCCGTTTGATGTCCTCCTCCGTGGCGAGGCGGACGAAGGGCACCACCTGCTGGCTCGTCAGGTAACCCTGAAGGAATCCCCGGGCCTCCAGCACCTGTGCGAAGGCCATGCCCTGGTCGGTCTGAACGACGCAGGGGGAGGGCCGCAGGATGGGAGGACCGTCCCACTGCGCATAACACGGCCTGGCCTGGTTCTCGATCTGGACCTGGTAGAGGCTCATGGGTGGATCCACCCCCTCCGTCTAAGGGCGTACGATAGGGCACCGGCGGTGCCAAAGTCAAGGCTGAACGGAGCCAGGTTGAGCTCTCGGGTTGCCCTTCGGCGCCCTCTCCGCTCCGCGCGCAAAGCCCATGGCGCCTCCCCCTACCCTTGGCGCATTCTTCGCCTCCTGACCGGCCGCCCCAATCCCTTGGCAGGTGGCTGGGCGGCTATGCCGATCAGCAAGATCCAAGAGAGTTACAGCCCCGTTTCGGCTTCCATGGCAAGATTGGGGAAGCAACGGCCGGATGGACGGGGCGGGAGGATGGGCATATCCCCCACCCCCCAACCCGCCGGCTCCCGAGAATCCCCCGCTACCCTCCTCTTTTGGCCCTGGACCGGCGGGAGGAGGCAGGTTGCGGCGGGGGCGTTTCGAGAAAGGCCCCCATGGCCCGAAACTTCTCATAGCGTTTGGCGAGAAGAGTCTCCTCGTCCAGCGCCGTGAGCTCCTCCAGCTCCTCCGCCCACAGGGCGCCCAGCCGGTCGTAGACTTCCCGGGGCGCCACGTGGGCTCCGCCCAGGGGCTCTTCCACCACCCGGTCGATGAGCCCGAACTCCAGGAGGTCGGGTGCGGTGAGCTTGAGAGCGGCCGCCGCCGTCTCGGCCTGGGTGGCGTCCTTCCAGAGGATGGCCGCGCAGCCCTCCGGCGAGATAACGGAGTAGATCGAGTGCTGGAGCATGTTGATCCGGTCTCCGATGCCGAGGGCCAAGGCGCCGCCGCTTCCCCCTTCCCCGGTCACCGTCACGACGATGGGGACCCGGAGCCTCGACATGACCTCCAGGTTGACGGCGATGGCCTCCGCCTGCCCCCGCTCCTCGGCGTCCATGCCTGGATAGGCGCCCGGCGTGTCGATAAGGGTGAGGACCGGCACGCGGAACCGCTCGGCTATCCGCATGATCCTCAGGGCCTTTCGATAGCCGTCGGGCCGCGGCATACCGAAGTTGCGGTAGATCTTCTGCTTCGTGTCGCGGCCCTTCTGGTGGCCCACCACGCAGACGGGCCGCTCCCGGAAGCGCCCGAATCCGGCGATGATGGCGGGATCATCGGAGAAACAGCGGTCCCCGTGGAGCTCGACGAAATCGGTGATGAGGGCCTGGAGATAGTCCTGGGTATAGGGGCGCTGGGGATGCCTGGCTATCTGCACCACCTGCCAAGGGGTCAGCTTTGAAAAGACCTCCCTGCGCACCTTTTCGAGCTTCTTCTGCAGGGCTTCCAGCTCTTTCTCCCTGCCCTGTCCCTCTCCGAAGAGCGTGAGGTTCTCAATCTGGGCTTCCAGCTCCAGGATGGGCCGTTCGAAGTCGCGGGGATCCTTCATGCTCTTCTCTCCCTGCCGCTCCCATTCACGGGGCGGAACAGGTACTGCACCCGTCCTCGCCCGAGGGCCGCCTCCAGATCCGCCATCAGCTCCGCACCCGCCGAGACCTGGCACAGGTTGCCCAGGAGGAGGCGCGTCACCGCCCGGCCCGGCTCCACCACGTCCATATACACGGGCAACTTGCCCTTGTGGCGCCCCAGCAAGCCCTCCAGTTCCATGAGCCAGTCCTCTTCGCAGAGGGTGGAGGGAACGCGCAACAGGAGCCCCACGGCCTTCGGTTCCAGCTCGGCGTCGGCCTGGTCCAAGGGTACCACGGCCGTGGCGATGATTTTCACCTTCTGCTCCTCCCGCGTGGCCCGGCCCGCCACCAGGAGCGGCCGGTCCTTCACGATCCGCTCGTGGTAGGCCTGGTAGGTGTCCGAGAAGAGGAGCACCTCCGCCCTGGCCTCCAGGTCTTCAATCGTCAGCAGGCCGTACATCTCCCCCTTGCTCTTGCTCTTTCGCTGGTGCCAGGCGCTGACCACTCCGCCCACCGTAACCTCCGTGGGCTCCGAAAGGGTGGAGAGCTCCGACAAACTGTGGGAAGCGTACCGCCGAAGCGCCTCCTCCCGTTCCATGAGGGGATGCCCGGAGAGGTAGAAGCCCAGGCTCTCCTTCTCCCGGCTGAATTTCTCCATGTCGCGCCAGGGCTCGCCCTTGACGTAGGCCTCGGTTTGGGGCGCGGCCTCCTCCTCGCCGAAGAGGCCGGCCTGTCCCCGCGCCTTGTCGGTCTGAGACCGCGCCGCGCCGGACATGGCCGCCTCGATGGAGGCGAAGAGGTCCCACCTCGGTGCGCCGAAGCAGTCCATGGCCCCCGACTGAACCAGATTCTCCAGCACGCGCTTGTTCACGTGGAACCGGTCCACCTCCCGGCAGAACTGGAAGAGGTCCGAGAAGGAGCCCACCCGCCGCCGGGCCTCCAGGATCGCCTCCACGGAGGAGAGGCCCACGTTCTTGATGGCCGAGAGGCCGTACCGGATCGCTTCGCCCTCGATGCTGAAGCTCTCTTCGCTCCGGTTCACATCCGGCGGCAGGAGCCGGATCCCCATCTCCCGGCTGGAGTTCATGTACTTGAGGATCTCGTCCGTATTCTCGGCCCAGGCCGAGAGCATGGCGGCCATGAAGTGGATGGGGAAATGGGCCTTGAGGAAGGCCGTCTGGAAGGCCACCAGGGCGTAGGCCGCCGAGTGGGACTTGTTGAAACCGTAGCGCCCGAAGGTCTCCATGTTGTCGAAGAGCTCGGAGGCCTTTTTGGGGTCCACATGGCGCTCCTTGCAGCCCGCCAGAAACAGCTCGCGCTGGTGCTGCATGGCCGCCGAATCCTTTTTGGCCATGGCCTTGCGCAGGGTGTCGGCCTGTCCCAGGGTGAAGCCCGCCAGGCGGTGCGCGATGAGCATCACCTGCTCCTGGTAGACGATCACTCCGAGGGTCTCCTTCAGGATGGGCTCCACCTCGGGCACGGGGTAGGTGACCTTGTTCCGACCGTGGGCGCGGGCGATGTATTCGGTGATCATGCCCGCGTCGAGGGGGCCCGGACGGTAGAGGGCGTTGAGGACGATGAGGTCCTCGAACCGCTGCGGCTTCAGGCGCCTGAGGATGTCCTTCATGCCGCCGGATTCGAATTGGAAGACCCCGTCCGTGTCGCCCCGGCCGAAGAGCGCGAGGGTGGCCTCGTCGTCGAGGGGAATGGCGCTGAGATCGGGCGGTTCCTGCCCCGACCGGCGGATGAGCTGCAGGGCGTCGTCGAGGATCGTGAGGGTGCGCAGGCCTAGAAAATCCATCTTGAGGAGCCCCAGGGCCTCGATCTCGTCCTTGCTGTACTGGGTGGTGATGTCCTCCTTCCCTCCGCTTCCCCGGTGCAGCGGAAGGAACTCGGTGATGGGCCGGGGGGCGATCACCACGCCGGCGGCGTGGGTCGAGGCGTGCCGCGTGAGCCCCTCCAGGCGCTTGGCGATCTCCAGCACCTCCCGGACCTCGGCGTCCGTCTCGTGAAGGCTTTTGAGCTGGGGCGCGAGGCTCAGGGCCCCCTCGATGGTGACCCCGAGCTCCTCCGGCACGAGCTTGGCCACCCTGTCCACCTTGTCCAGAGGGACGGCCAGGGCCCGGCCCACGTCCCGGATGGCGAGGCGCGCCTTCATCTCGCCGAAGGTGATGATCTGGGCCACGTTCTCCCGGCCGTACTTCTCGGTGACGTACTCGATGACCTGCCCCCTGCCCCGGATGCAGAAGTCGATGTCGATGTCGGGCATGGAGATGCGCTCCGGGTTGAGGAAGCGCTCGAAGAGAAGGCCGTACTTCAGGGGGTCGATGTCCGTGATCCCCATGCAGTAAGAGACGAAGGAGCCGGCCGCGCTCCCGCGGCCCGGCCCCACCGGAATGCCCCGGTCCTTGGCGTAGCGGATGAAGTCCCAGACGATCAGGAAGTAGCCGGCCAGATCCATCTTCTGAATCAGTTCCAGCTCCCGGTGGAGGCGCTCCTCGTAGTCCTCCCTGGAGTGAGCCCCCGCCCGGCCGAGGAGGCCCTGCGCCAGCCGGCGGTCGAAGCCTTCGCGGGCCACCTTCACGAAGTAGGAGTTGAGGGTCTCCCCCTCCGGCACCCTGAAGACGGGGTAGTGCTTGGAGCCCATGTCGAAGGCGAAGTGGCAGCGCTTGGCGATGGCGAGGGTGTTCTCCAGCGCCTGGGGCAGGTGGCCGAAGCGCTCCCACATCTCGGCCGGGCTCTTGAGGTAGTGCTCCGGGCTGTAGGCCATCTTGCCGCTTCGCTTCCGCTCCTCCCGCGTGGTCTTGGTCTGGATGCAGAGGAGGATGTTGTGGGCCTCGAAGTCGTCCTTCTTCAGGAAGTGCACGTCGTTGGTGGCCACCAGGGGGATGCCCGTCTCCCGGGACATCTCCACGAGCTGCCGGTTCACCTCGGCCTGCTCGGGAAGCCCCTGGTCCTGCAGCTCGAGGAAGAAGTTCCCCTCCCCGAAGATCTCCCTGAACTCCAGGGCCGAGCGGAGGGCCTCCTCGGGCCTGCCCCTCAGCAGGTGCTGGGGCACCTCGCCGCCCAGGCAGGCGGAGAGGCAGATGAGCCCCTCGTGGTGCTCGCGCAGGAGCTCCTTGTCGATGCGGGGCTTGTACTGGAACCCTTCGAGGAAGGCGGCCGTGGCCAGCCGGCAGAGGTTGTGGTACCCCTTCTCGTTCTCACACAGCAGGATGAGGTGGGAATAGGGCCGCTTGCCGCCGCCCGGGGCCATGGTGTCCTGGTCGAAGCGGGAGTTCGGCGCGAGGTAGGCCTCGCAGCCAATGACCGGCCGGAGGCCCGCCTTCGAGGCCTTCTTGAAAAACTTCACGGCGCCGAAGAGGTTCCCGTGGTCGGTGATGCCTAGGGCCGGCGCCTTCTGCGCCACCGCCTGCTCCACCAGATCGTCCAGGCGGCACGCGCCGTCGAGGAGGGAATACTGGGTGTGCAGGTGAAGGTGGACGAATGGCCTATCGGTCATGGTACCCCTTTCGGAGAGAGCCGGGGAAGCAGAGAGCCAAGGATAAAGAGGCAGGGCAGTCGGTGCATTCGCCGGGGGGATGAGCTCCTTCCTTGGACCCCCGTTCCCCTGACCCCAATCCCTGCCGCAACGAGGCAACTATTCCCATTCAATGGTCCCCGGCGGTTTGCTGGTGACGTCGTACACCACGCGGTTCACGCCGCGCACCTCGTTGACGATCCGCGCCGCTACGCGGGAGAGAAAATCGGGCTCGAACCGGTACCAGTCCGCCGTCATGAAGTCCTGGGTCGTGACCGCCCGCAGCGCCACCACGCGGTCGTAGGTGCGGCCGTCCCCCATGACCCCCACGGTCCGCACCGGCAGGAGCACGGCGAAGGCCTGGGCGATCTCGTCGTAGAGCCCCGCGGCCCGGATCTCCTCCAGGAAGATGGCATCCGCCTCCTGAAGGAGCGCCACCTCCTCGCGGCGGACCTCCCCCAGGATGCGGACCGCGAGCCCGGGACCGGGAAAGGGCTGGCGGCGGACGAAGATCTCGTCCAGTCCGAGGAGCCTGCCGAGGGCCCGGACCTCATCCTTGAAGAGATCCCGCAGGGGCTCCACCACCTCCATGCGCATCCGCTCGGGAAGCCCGCCCACGTTGTGGTGGCTCTTGATGACGGAGGCCGCACCCGACACCGCGGCCGACTCGATGCGGTCGGGGTAGATGGTGCCCTGCGCCAGGAAGCGGATCTCCCCAAGGGCCGCGGCCTCCTCCTCGAAGACCTCGATGAAGGCGCGTCCCACGGCCTTCCGCTTGGCCTCCGGGTCGGAGAGGCCCTGGAGGGCCCGGAAGAAACGCTCCGAGGCGTCCACCGAGCGGAGCCTGAGGTGGAACTTCTGCGCGAAGCTCTCTTGGACAAGCCTGGCTTCGTCCTTGCGCAAAAGGCCGTGGTCGATGAAGAGCAGGTCGAGCTGGTCGCCCACGGCGCGGTGGAGGAGCAGCGCCATAACCGAGGAGTCCACGCCGCCCGAGATGGCGCAGAGCACCCGGTCCTTTCCCAACCGGGCGCGGAGGTCGGCGCAGGCCGTGACCACGAAGGAGTCCATGCTCCAATCGCCCTTCGCTCCGCACGCTCCGTAGAGAAAGTTCCTGAGCATGGCCGTGCCATGGGGAGTGTGGGTCACCTCGGGGTGGAACTGGATGCCGTAGAGGCGGCGGTGCGGCTCCTCCATGGCGGCCACGGGCGCCTCCAGGCTGGAGCCCGCCACCCGGAAACCCGGCGGCAGGCGGGCCACCCGGTCTCCGTGGCTCATCCACACGGTCTGGGACTCGGGGAGGGCGTGAAAGAGCAGACAGGCGCCGTCTCCTCTGAATTCGGCGGGACCGTACTCCCGCCGGTCGCCAGGGACCACCTCTCCGCCCAGCAGCCGAGCGAGCCACTGCATTCCGTAGCAGATCCCCAGAACGGGCACCCCCAATTCCAGCAACCGCTCGTCCGGGCTTGGGGCCCCCTCGGCGTACACCGACTGGGGGCCGCCCGAGAGGATCACGCCCATGGGGCCGAAGGCGCGGATTGCCTCCACGGGCAGGTTGTAGGGCTCCACCTCGCAATAGACGCCGAGCTCTCGGACTCGGCGGGCGATGAGCTGGGTCGTCTGGGAACCGCAATCGAGGATGAGGAGCTTCTGGCCAGCGTGCATGCGATGACCTTTACCTGGAGGTTGAAGTATAGCCTCTCGGCACCGCTCCCCTCAAGACGGCGGTCTCCGTCCTCAGGGCGCTGCCCCGCTCTCCCTCAGCCACTCCCCGAGAGCCTCCAGGAGGGCCCCGGGCTCCTTGGCGCTTCCCAGCGCTCCGCGCAGGGAGGCGGCCCCCGGCATGCCCGCGGTGTACTTGCCGAGGAAGGTTTTCATGCGGTGGAGGGCCAGGCCCGGCGGCCCCAGGGCGATCAGCTCTTCGAAGTGGCCCAGGATGAGCCGCGAACGCTCCTCGAAGGAGGGCTGGCCGTAGGATCCCGTCATCGCCAGCTCTTCAATCTGCCGGAATATCCAAGGGTTCTTCACGGCGGCCCGGCCCACCATGAGGCCGTCGCACCCCGTCCGGCGCCAGAGGGAGAGGGCCTGCGCGGGGTCCCGGATGTCGCCGTTGCCCACCACGGGGATCGAGACCGCCGCCTTGAGCTGGGCCACCCGCCCCCAGTCCGCCTCCCCCGAGTAGCCCTGCTTCCGCGTGCGGGCGTGTAGGGCGAGACCGGCCACCCCCTCCGACTCCAGCGCCCGCGCCACCTCCAAAAAGGTCATCTCGCTCTCGGACCAGCCCAGCCTCATCTTGACCGTCACCGGGAGGGAGACGGCCCGCACCACCGCGCCGGCGACGCGGGCGGCCAGGGCAGTGTCCCGGAGAAGGGCCGCTCCGCAGAAGCCCTTGGTCACCTTGGAGGCCGGGCAGCCCATGTTGATGTCCACCACGTCGGCCCCCTCGCCCTCGCACCAGCGCGCGGCCTCCGCCATCCGCTCGGGATCGGCTCCGGAGAGCTGGAGCGCGATGGGATGCTCGTCGGGAGCGATGCGGAGGTACTCCTCGGGATCGAGGCGCCCGCGGATCAGCCCCTCCGACGAGAGGATTTCGGACACCACGAGCCCCCTGTGCCCGCAGCGGCGAACGACCCTGCGGAAGGTGAGATCGGTGAGGCCGGCCATGGGCGCCAGCGCCAGTCCTGGAGAGACGCGCACCGGGCCCAGGCGGTAACCCGGGAGCGCGGAACACCCGCCGGCCAGCGAGGGCGAGTTAACGCCCCACTCGTACTCGGATCGCGCGGTCGAGGGGCGGGGGGCGGGCGAAGCGAAAGGGGGAGTGGAGGAGACGGATGGCCGCATCCCTTCCCGATCCATACTTCCCGGCTTGGCGTCTTCGTGGTTCACTTCTCTCCGCCTTCCACGGCGAAGAACTCTCCCTCTTTGCCCTTGGGCACGGGCCGGAGGGCCTCCCTAAGAACGCGGATGAGGACCGGCGCCCCATCCTCTTCCAAAATGAGGAGCAGGTCGCCCGCCCGCACCTCCTTGCCGGGCTTTCCGGGGTGGCCGTTCACCAGCACGGCCCCGTCCAGGACCGCGGCCTTGGCCGAGGAGCGCCGCTTGACTAATCGCGTGTTCTTCAAGTAGAGATCGAGGCGCATCGCCAGTCCGGGAAGCGGCCCTTCCCTCTCTCTCCCCGGCCGGAGGGAGGAACGGGCATCGAGAGTCGAACGATGAGGCGCAGGAGAGAGTCCGCCGGCCTTCGATCCGCCGGCAGCGGCCTACCCTCTCTCATCCCTGTCCCTTGTCCCCTGTCCCTCAGACATACTTCGGGTTGATCCGGACGTAGTTCTCGGCCTTGAGTTTTTCGATGTACTTCTTGTACTCCTTTTGGAACTTCTCCTCCTTCAAGGCCTCGATGATCTGGTCTCTGGCCTGGTCGAGGGTCGGGACCGTAGCGTCCTTGCGGTTCTCGATGCGGAAGAGATACCAGCCCGCGTCGGTGGAGATGAGGTCGGTCACCTCGCCGACCTTGAGAGCGAAGACCGCCTTGGCAATGGGAGAGGCCAGATCGTCGGCGGTGAACCAGCCGGCCTCCCCCTTCCTGGTCCTGGAAAAGGCCTGCGAGTACTCCTCGGCCAGGTCGCCGAAGGACTTGCCCGCCATGAACTCCTTGCGGATCTGGGCGGCCAACGCCTCCGCCTGCTCTTTCGTGTGGTCCTGCCTGAGGATAAGGATCTCCTCGAGCTGGACCTGGGGCTTGCTCGCCAGCTGGCTCTTGTGGGCCTCGTAATAATCCTTGATCTCATCCGTGTTGATGGAGATCTTGCTCCGGATCTCGCGGCTCTTCATGAACTCCGGCACATAGATAAGCGTGAGCTGGTGGCGGAACTCCTCCATGGTGAGCCCTTCGGCCTGGAGGGCCTTGGCCAGGTCGGCCTTGGTCGCGATGTGGTTCTCCTTCATGAACTCGTCGATCTGGTTATCCACGATGGCGTCGACGTTGTACAACTGCTTGGCCTTCTCCACGAGGAGGAGTTCGTCCTCCATTTGCTCCAGGAGCTTTTGGGGCACCTCTTTGAGTTGCTCCTTCAGGTCCGGCCCCTTGTACTCCCTCTTGAGGCCTTCGATGGTACTCTTCAGGCGCTGCTCGTATTCGCTGCGGGTCACGATGGCGTCGTTGACCTTGATGACGATCTCTTCCACCACCTTGGCCCGGGGCGCGACGCCGGGCAGCAGCAAGAAGAGGGCGAGGCTTACGAGGACGAGGCGTTTCATGGTGTCTCCTTCTGGTACCGGAAGGGTAGTTTAGACCAAAACACCACCACCTGGAAGCGCTGGCGGAGGCTCGACAGGTACTCCTTGAGCAGGCGGTCACCCTTGGCGTCGCTGAGGGTGAGCCGGATCTGGGGCGCCACCTCCTCCAGGGGCAGCACGTAGCTCGTGCAGCGCTTCTGCACGAGTACGATCTGGTAAAACTCGTCCGAGACACGGATGGGCTCCGTGGGCACGCCCGGGCGCGCCCGCGCCAGCGGGTCGCGCAGGTAGTCGGGAAGCTCCGACGATTGGAAGTACTGAGGAGAGCCCCTGTCGGGGGAGACGGAGTAGAGCCGGGCCACGTCTCCGAAGCTGTGCCCCGCGCTAAGGAGCCTCTCCGCGTCCCGGGCCTGCTTTAGACCGGGGACGAGGATGGTTCTCAGGAGTAGGCCCTCCCCCCGCCTGTAGTCGGCCAGGTGCTGCTGGTAGTAGCGCTCCACCTCCCCGGGCAGGACGTTGATCTTGCTGTAGACGTTCTCCTCCAGCGCCGCGCCGGTCTGGTCGTCGCGAACCTTGGGATCGGAATAGGGCCCTAGGCCCACGGGAGCGGGCGGCACGGGGCCGGTGGCCGCATCGTTCAGGATCAGGACGCTGTTCACGAGGCTGTCCCAGATCCGGCTCTGGATGAGGGGGTCCTGGGTATCCGGCACCTGGTTGTAGGTGAGGGCGGCGGCCAGATCGCTCCGGGTGATGAAGTAGCGGCCCACCACGGCGAGGATGTCGGGGTTGCGCTCCAGGCGCTGCATGGGGCTGATGGCGCAGGCGGCCAGGAGGAGCAGGAACGCGAGGGCCTCCATGCCCCTGCCGCAGGACGATCTTCTCACCCCCACGCCTCCGCCGAAGGGCGCACCGCCTCCAGCAGGGAGCCGAGGAGCTGGACCGAACTCTCGCCTCCCGCCAGGCCCACCTCCAGGCTACCGGCCGGATTCAGGTGGACTCCAGGGCGACGGGACAGAAAGCGCACGAGGCGCGTGGGATCCCAGGGGACGGAGGGATCGAAGCTGATGGCGAGAGTCCCCTTCCTGGCCGCCACGCTGCGGATCCCCAACCGTTCGGCGCGCAGTCGCAGCCGAACCGCCTCCAGCATGGCGAGCACCTTGTCCGGTGCCGGTCCGAAGCGATCCTGCAGCTCTTCGGCTAGCCGGTCCACGTCGGCCTCCGTGGCGGCCAGCGAGAGCTTCCTGTAAAACTCGAGCCGCTGGTGCATCTCTTCCATATACTCCACGGGCACGGCCAAATCCAGCCCCAGGTTCATTTCGCACCGGACCACCGGGGCGACCGCCTCGCCCTTGGCCTCGGAAACCGCCTCTTCGAGCATTCTGAGGTAGAGCTCAAAACCCACCGAGGCCATGTGGCCGGACTGCTCGGCGCCCAGTAGGTTGCCCGCCCCCCTCAGCTCCAGATCCACGGCCGCCACCCGGAAGCCCGCCCCCAGCTCGGAGAACTCCCGCAGGGTTTCGAGGCGGCGCTCGGCGTCGCCCTTCAGAGCCAGGCCCGGCGGGGTGAACAGGTAGGCGTAGGCGGGCACGTCGCTCCGGCCGATCCTTCCCCTCAGTTGGTAGAGCTGCGTGAGACCCATGGCGTGGGCGTTTTCCACCAGGAGGGTATTGGCCCTAGGCAGGTCCACCCCATTCTCGATGATGGCCGTCGAGACGAGCACGTCGTACTGGCCGTGAAAGAAGGCGATCATCACCTCCTCCAGGGCCTTCTCTCCCATCTGGCCGTGGGCCACGGTGACCTTGGCCTCCGGGACCCACTCCTGGATTCTCCTGGCCGCCCCCGCGATGGTCTCCACCTTATTGTGCACGAAGTAGACCTGCCCGCCTCGCGCCATCTCTCTGCGGATGGCCGCCTTGACGAGTTCGGGGTCGAAGGGCTGGACGGAGGTCTGGATGCTGAGGCGGTCCTTGGGCGGCGTCTGGATGAGGGACATGTCCAGGATCCCCGAGAGGCCCATCTGGAGCGTCCTCGGAATGGGCGTGGCGGTGAGGGTGAGGACGTCCACCTTGGTCTTGAGCTGCTTGATCTTCTCCTTGTGAGCTACGCCGAAGCGCTGCTCCTCGTCCACCACCAGGAGGCCGAGCCGGGGCATGACCACGTCCTTGGAGAGGATTCGGTGGGTACCGATGAGCACGTCGATCTCCCCCGCCGAGGCGGCCGCCGCCACGCGCTTCTGATCCGCGGCCGGCACAAATCGGGAGAGCATGGCCACGCGGACGGGAAAGGGGGCGAACCGCTCGCTGAAGCGCTCCATGTGCTGCAGCGCGAGGACGGTGGTGGGGCAGAGCACGGCCACCTGGAGACCGTCCGCCACGGCCTTGAAGGCGGCCCGCAGGGCCACCTCCGTCTTGCCGAAGCCCACGTCCCCGCAGACGAGCCGGTCCATGGGCTTCACCGACTCCATATCGGCCTTCACCTCCTCCACCGCCCTCGCCTGGTCCGGCGTGAGGTCGAAGGGGAACTGCGCCTCGAATTCCGCCTGCCATTCGCCGTCCGGACCGAACCGGTGGCCCTCCACCGTCTTCCTCTGGGCGTAGAGCTTCAGGAGATCGCCGGCGATCTCCTTGACCGCCCGCCGCACCTTCTCCTTGGTCTTCTTCCAGGTGGTGCCCCCGAGGCGGTCCAGGGGCGGGACGTAGCCCTCCGGCCCGGCGTACTTCTGGACGAGGTCCATCCGCTGGACGGGTACGAGCAGCCGGCTGTCCCCCTGGTAGGCCAGCACCAGATAGTCTTCCCGAAGCCCCTCACGGACCAGCGTTTCGATGCCCTGGTAGAGCCCCACCCCGTGCTCCAGGTGAACCACCGGGTCGCCGGCCTTGAGGTCCCTGAGCCCCGTGAAGAAGGCCTCGCGGCGCTGAACGCGCGCCTCCGGGAGCGCCCGTCCGCGCCCGAAGATCTCCCTCTCCGTGATCGTCATCCACCCCAGGCCGGGGAAGACGACCCCCTCCTCAGCGGCCGCCAGGGCGCCGTAGAGGCCGGGCGGCAGTACGCCGTCCGCCGGCGCCTCCCTGAGGAGCGGAAGGTCCTCGGCCAGCGCCATCTCGGCCAGCCGGTCCAGGGTGCCCTGCCCCTGGAGCAGGGCCAAGCAGCGGTACCCTTGCGCCACGCGATCCTTGATGTGGGCGAGGAGGCGGTAAGGCTCACCGGGATAGAGGGGGGCGCGCTCCGTGGGCACCCCCTCCCCCGCTCCGCCTGAAAAGCGGACGGTCCGAGGATCTTGGAGCAGGGCCTCCAGCTCCCCGAGGCCCATAAAGAGCCGCTCCGGGTCGAGGAAGGGTGGCCTCTGCCTGGCCTCGAAGCTCGACCGCCAGCCATCGAGGGTGCTTTTCGCCTGGTCCCTGACCTGGGACGGTTCCCAGAAGGCCCACTGGGCGGAGGGAAGGAACTCCCTTAGGGTGCCGAAGAACTCCCGGTCCTGGCGCACCTCCACGGCGAGTGACGGATAACTCCCCACGCTGGAGAGCCCCTCCAGGCGCAGGGCCCCGAATTCGCCGGTTCCGGCGAGGCGGGCCCTCACGTTCTCCACAAGGGCGTCGTCCCGAACGGCTTCGGAGAGCGGCGGCACGAGGAGGGGCCGGCCCACGGCCCCCAGGGAGTGCTGCGAGGCGGGATCGAAGAAGCGCAGGGAGTCCACCTCGTCGCCGAAGAGCTCAATGCGCACGGGCAGGTTCTCCAAGGGAGAGAAGAGGTCCACGATACCCCCGCGGAAGGCGGCCTCGCCCGGCTCGCCCACCTGGTCCACCTGCCGATAGCCCAGACGCCAAAGGGCCGTACGAAACTCACGCCGGTCCAGGGCCTGCTCCTCCTCGATGGTGATCAGACAGCTCTTCCACCAGCCGGGTCTGGGCACCCTGTAGAGGAGGCTCTCCGCCGTGACGAGCACGGAGGGGCGCGCGGAGGTGGCGAGGAGGGACAGGGCGGCGGCCCGCTGGGCCATGATCCCGGGGTGGCCGGGCAATCCCTCGTAAGGGTCCGCGTCCGGGGCGGGCAGCCAGAGGGGAGCCTTGGCCTCCCCCAGCAGGGCGCGCAGGAACCCGTGGAGCTTGAGCCCAGCGGCCTGGGAGGGGACGACGATGGCGGCGGCACCGTCCCGCTCGCCGAGCAGCGCCGCCAAAGCGTAAGACCGGCCCGCTCCTCCCACGGCGGCAAGCCCTTGCGCACCGCCCAGCCGGCCTTCGAGCTCGGCCAGGAAGGCCCTGACCAGGGGCATCACGGCCGCACACCTCCCAACCGCGCCAGAAGGGCGGTCGTGGACCGCCCTTCCACGACCGGAAGGGTCAGGACGCGGCCGCCGTGGGCTAGGACGTGGTCCCGTCCCACGATGGCCTCCGGGGCCCAATCGCCGCCCTTCACCAGCAGGTCCGGCGTGAGGAGCTCAATGAGCCGGAGGGGCGTCTCCTCCGCGAAGAGGCAGACGGCGTTCACGGCATCGAGAGCGGCGAGGATCTCGGCCCGCTCCGCCTCGGGAGTGACGGGCCGCCCCTCGCCCTTCAGCCGCCGCACCGACGAATCGCTGTTCAGTCCCACCACCAGGCGGTCCCCGAGGCCCCTGGCCGCATTCAGGTAACGTACGTGCCCCGCGTGCAAAAGGTCGAAACAGCCGTTCGTGAAGACCACCCTCCGCCCCTCCCTCCGCCAGCGGCGCCGGCGGTTCAGCAGCTCACCGAGATCGATCACCTTCCCGGCAATCATTGTCCGAACCTCAGCTCGTCGACCCGGTGCTGCATGAGCGGCAGCACCTTATCCAGAACGGATTTCAGAGGAACCACGCGCCCGTCCTCGGCTACGCAGGCCTCGTAAGGCTGGATGACCTCGCCCCTGGCATCGAAGCTCATCGACCCCGAAGCCCCCAGAAAATCCTTCATGGAGAGGAGCCCCTTGCGGATGTCCTGGGCCGAGAGGCCATTCCTGGCCATCACCGAAACCAGGACCATCACGGCATCGTAGGCGTGGGCGGCGTAGATGTCGGGCACGTGGTGGTAGCGACTCTCGTAAGCTGAGGTGAAGACCTGCACCACCGGAGACGACGAGTCGGGGTTGTAGGCCGGCCTCAGGAAGACCACCCCGTCGAGCAGACGGCCGGCCTTGGCCATGAAGTGCTGCTCCGCCAAGGCGCTGACGGAGAGCATGGGGCGATCGACCTTCTCCCTTTTCAGCCCCGCGATGAGCGGCAGCAGGTCCGGACCATACCCCACCAAGTACAGGACCTGAGCCCCGCGGGATCTCTCCAACGCGCTTTTCAAGAAGGGGGCGCTCCCCGCTTCGGCGGCGCTGAAATCGAGCCGGTCCACGATCCTGCCTTGCGTCGAGAAGCGCTTCTCAAAGGCCGAGGCGAGACCGTCGGCGTAGGCATTGCGTTCGGCGAACAGGAGCACGCTGTTGGCGTGGAGCGTATAGGCCACCAGATCCGCGGTGGCCCGCCCTTCCAGGGCATCCGAGGGCCAGTTTCGAAACACGAAGTCTCCCGCATAAGAAGAGAGTATGGGGCTGCTCGCGGAGGGCGAGAAGAGGATCCTCCGGTACTGGGCGGCCAGTGGAGCCATGGCCAGAGCCTCGTCGCTGCTGCCGCCGCCCACCACGGCCGCCACCTGCTCATCGAGGACCAGGGTTCGAAAGGCCTCCGCGGCGCGCTTGGGATCGGAAGCGGAATCCCGGATGAGAACATCCAGCCGCCGGCCTTCGATCCCTCCCTGGCGGTTCACCTGGTTTTCAGCCGTGAGGATCCCGCGCTCGAGGCTTTGGCCATAGGCCGCCAGGTCCCCAGTCAAGGGCAGCACCGCCCCCAACCGGACAGCCCTGGGGCCGCAGCCGGTCAAAAGGAGGAGGGCGCCCAGGGCCGGCAGCGTCCGGCCACCACCTGGAAGCAGAGTCATAAGGGATCGCACGCGTGCCCTCCCGGGAGGTCCACTCTAGCCACCCGGGCCATTGGGGTCAAGGAGCCCGCCTCCCCCAAATTCCGCGATTGAATGGCTCTTCCTTCGGCGGAATGGCTGGCACAGACCCCAATCCCGCGATGGGAACCGAACAGACGGTGCAAGTTTTTACAAATCTTACAGATTCCAGGAATCGCTCCATCACCTGCCAAGGGATTGGGGGCATTCGAGCCTTGGCGCACGCTTCCCCCCGTTCCCGTCCGGGGGTCGAAAGCCCCATTCCCTGGGCATGGGACTGTGCGGCTAGCCGATCAGCAAGTTCCCTAGCGCCCTTTGGACTCCCATCGCGGGATGGGGGCTTCCCGTTCGGGCTCCGCCGTGGGCCACCTCCGATGGAGTCCCCAAAAAGGAGTAATCACGCACGCGGGATGGCTGGCGGCCGCAGGCGGCTTACGCCGATGATCCCCGGGAGGCCTCTCCCCATGGCCCTTCGGCGCCGAAGGCGCCTTCCACCCCGCTTCGCGCCGAAAGGCAACCCGCACCAGTGCGAGCTGATCTCGCTTTGAACGGCCAGGCCCTTCACCTATCCCCTCGGCATCGGCAGGAGCGCTCCACCCGAGCAGCAGAGGTCCACCCCGGTGAGGTGGCGGCTTGCCTCGCTCGCCAGGAACAGCACCGCCGAGGCCACGTCCTCCGCCTCCGCCACACGGCGCAGCGGCACTGCGGCCGTGATTCGCTCCTCGCGCTCGGCAAGGGCCGCTGCGCTCATGGGGGTCCGAACCCATCCGGGGGAGACCAGATTCACACGGATGTCAGGTGCCAACTCCTGGGCGATGGAGGCCACGAGCGACTGCACCGCTCCCTTGCTTCCGGCGTAGTGGCTATGTCCCGGCTCGCCGCGCTGTCCCGCCGTGGAGCCGATGAAAATCAAGCTGCCGCGCCTCATCCGGCGGGCCGCTTCTCGAGCCAGGTAGTAGGAGGAGAAGGTATTGGTGCGGAAGGTGGTCTCCAGGGTCGCCCGGTCCATCTTCCGAATGGGCCCGTCGGTCCAGATGCCGGCCGAGTGCACCAGCACGTCCATGCCCCCGAGCGCAGCCTGGGCGGCCTCGCACAGGCCAACGCACCCCTCCTCCGAGGCCAAATCGGCCTGGAGGGGGAAGAGCCGGCCCGCGAAAGCCTCAGCGAGGCCGTGCAGCGGCGCCTCCTGATTGTGGAACTGGGCAGCCACCCTGGCCCCCTGGCCGAGGAAGGCTTCCGCGCAGGCCAGGCCGATCCCCGAAGAGGCGCCGGTGATCAGAACCCTCTGGCCCTCGATATCCGCATAACGCACACTAGTTGTCATATGACCTCCTCCCCGGCCATCGGCCCTTACAGATCCAGTTCCAGTCCGTCGAAGGCCGGCTCGGCCCCCTTCGGCAGCGACGCGGCCAACTCCTCGTGCTCCAGCTCGTGGCCCATATGGATCAGATAGGTTCGGCGCGGCCCGATCTCCTCCGCCGCCCTCAGGGCCTCCGCCACCGTCATGTGGGTGGGATGGCCGGGATGCCTCCGAAGGGCGTTGATCACGAGCGTGTCCACGCCGTTCAGCGCCTCCACTGTCTCCCGAGGAATCCGCTTGCAGTCCGTGAGGTAGGCGAAGCCGTCCATTCGGTAGCCCGTCACGGGCATGCTGCCGTGGTCGGCCTCCACGGGGGTGACGGTGAGGCCGGGCAGGCACACGGGTCCTTCCAACAACCGGAGATCCAGCCTGGGCACCCCCCCTCCCTTGGGCACGGGCTCGAAGGCGTACCAGAAGGTCCGCCTGACGCCCTCCAGGGTGGTCCGGCTTCCGTAAACGGGAAGGAACCCCTTTTGCCAGTAAGCGTAAGGGCGAGTGTCGTCGAGGCCCAGAATGTGATCGGCGTGGGGGTGGGTGAGCAGGATGGCGTCGAGGCGCTGGATGCCGGCGCGCAGGGCCTGCTGGCGGAAATCCACGGCGGCGTCGATGAGCACCGAGAGATCGCCCTGGCGAATCCAGATGGACTGGCGGAGCCTGTGGTTGCGCGGATCGTGCGACGCACAGACGGGGCAGCGGCATCCCACCACGGGAACCCCAACCGACGTTCCGGTACCGAGGAAGGTGACCTTCATCCTGCCTCCAGCCCGGGATGGTACCACTCCCACGCGCATCGCCCAAGAGCCGGGAGAGATCCATTGTCACTTGACATCTGATCGTAGGGAAGCTAACTTAAACCCATGGAGGATGACCTTCTCTCTCTGTTCGAGCGCGAGCGCTGCGTGCTGGCGCGTGCCGACTACGGCTACGAAGTGGCGGCTCCCGCCGGCTGGGCCGAAGCCGACCTGGAGCGTGCGCCCTTCCAGGAGGCGGCCGGCCAAGCATCGGCGGGCCAGGGTTTGCTGGTGAGGAGCTCGGGGCTTTTGCTGGGCTGGAGCAAAACCCGTTCCGCCCCCGAGCTCTGGGGCTCCCTGCGGACCCTGGCCCGTCGCGGCCCGCTCCTTCTGCTATGCAGGTTCCCCCGCCACGCCCAGGAGCTCCAATCCCGGCTCAAGGCGGCCGGTCTCCCTCACGCCCTCTGGGAGACCCAGCCATCCGGAGAGGTTCCTCCGCTCTACCGCCGCCTGCCGCCGGGCTCCGAACTCAGGCGCCTCCACCTCCGTTACGAGTGGGCCACCGGCCTGGCGGCGGCCCGGGGGGGCGTGGCCCTGCGGCGCGTGGCCTTTTTGCTGGCCGAGGCGGGCCCGATGACGGTGCCCGCCCTGGCCCGATCCCTGGGGCTCACCTCCGGCGCTGCCCGCTCCTACGCCCGGTGGATGGAGGAGGCGGCCCTCGTCAGGCGTGCGGGCAGCTCGCTGGAGCTCCGCCACCCGCTGCTCGCCGAACTCTTTCGCAAGCCCCCGCCCGCAGAGACCACTTCTGCGCCGCAGGAAAGGGCGTGGAACCCCATCGAGCTGGACTGATCCCAATCCCGCGATGGGAGCCGAAACGGCGTTGCGAGTCTTTGTGGATCCTGCTGACCGGCATAGCCGCACGGCCGCCTGCCCAGGGATCGGGGGCGCAATAACTCATTGACTTATAAAGGACTTTCCGATAGGATCGAGGGAGGAGAAGGTGATGAGGGCCTTCCTGGCATTGGACATCCCGGAAGAGGTCAAGGGGAGGCTCACCGAATGGATCGCGAGGCTGCGTCCGCTGAGCCGAGGCGTGAAGTGGGTCTCGCCCCAGGCCATGCACCTCACGCTGCATTTCTTCGACGAGCTGCCCGAGGGGGAACTCGGCACCGTATCCGGCTCCTTGGCCGGAACGATGGGCCTGGCGAAGCCTTTCACCTTCATCCTCCAGGGGCTGGGGTCCTTCGGTCAGGCAGGCAAGATCCGCGTCCTCTGGTGCGGCGTCGAGGAGCCGTCCGGCGCTCTGGCCGAACTGCACCGGTCCGTGGAGAGCTCCCTAGCGGCGATCGGCTATCCGGGAGAATCCAGACCTTTTCATCCCCACCTCACCCTGGGACGCCTCAGGGTGCCCTCATTCGAGCCTCGGCTCTCGGAGGAGCTGAAGCGATCGGCGGGTAGCGCCGCCGGGGAGGTGGTGGTTCGGGAAGCGACCCTCTACCAGAGCACGCTCACCCCGGCCGGCCCTGTCTACCGGCGCCTCGGCCGCTTTCCTCTGGGAGGCACGCCTTGACCTTTCGAGATCTCCTGCTGCTCCTCCTCGCTTACTGCCTCGGTTCCATGCCCTTCGCCTATGCCATCACCCGGTGGCGGACGGGGCGCGACATCCGGGAGATGGGCTCGGGCAACGCGGGAGCCACCAACGTGCTGCGCACCCAGGGCAAACTCCTCGGTTTGCTCACGCTCCTCCTGGACGCGGGAAAGGCCGCTCTCTCCGTCTGGTTCTGCCGGAGGTGGGGAAGCGCCGAATGGATGGGCGCGGCGGGGGGGGCGGCGGCGGTGGTGGGCCACTGCTTTCCCTTCTCGCTCCAGTTCCGCGGCGGCAAGGGCGTGGCCTCGGGCCTGGGGGCCTTCCTCCTCATCGCCCCCCTGCCCACCTCGCTGGCCTTGGTCGTCTTCCTGTTGGAGATTCTGACGCTGCGCTTCGTCTCCCTCGGGTCTATTTTGGGGGCGCTCGCCTTCGGGTTCTCCCTCCTGGCTTTCCACCTCATCAAAGGGTGGTACAGCCTGCCCACGGCCCTCCTGGGACTGGGCACCGCGCTCCTCCTGGTGGCCAGGCACCACCGCAACATCCGGAACCTGATGACGGGCACCGAATCCACGCTATGGGGCAAGGGCAAGGAGAGGAGACCGTGAGGGCCGGCCGCATCGTGGTGTGGGGCGCGGGCGCCTGGGGTACCGCCCTGGCCATCCACCTGGCCTCCATCTGCGAGGAGGTGGCTCTCTGGGTGTACGAGGAGGAGCAGTTCGAGCGGATGCTCTCCTCCGGCGAGAACACGGACTTCCTGCCGGGGCATCCTCTGCCCCCCAACCTTCATTTGTTTCATGAGACCGCCAGCGTCCCCTGGCCCGCGCAGACCTGGCTCTCGGTGGCCCCTGCCCAAGCCACGCGAGCTCTCTGGAAAACCATCGGCCCCCTCTGCCCGCCAGGTGCACTGGTCATCTCCGCATCCAAGGGGATCGAGCAGAAGACCCTCCTTCCGGTCAGCGCCCTGATCGAAGAACTCCTCCCCGAATCGTGCAAGCCGGTAGTGGTGCTCTCCGGCCCCTCCTTCGCCGCGGGCCTGGCCGCAGGACACCCGACGGCGGTGGTCCTCGCCTCGCCCGATCCGGACCGCGCCGAAGCCGCCCAGCGCCTGGTCTCAAGGCCTCCTTTGAGAGGCTACGCCAGCACCGATCGCACCGGCGTGGAGCTCGGGGGCGCCCTCAAGAACGTCATCGCCCTGGCTTGCGGCATAGCGGCCGGGCTGGGGTTCGGACCCAACACCATCGCCGCCCTCATCACCCGGGGGCAGCGGGAGATCACCCGCCTGGGCACGGCCATGGGAGCCGACCCCCAGACCTTCTCGGGCCTGTCGGGGGTGGGCGACCTCGTCCTCACCTGCACGGGAGCCGAGAGCCGCAACCGCACGGTGGGGGTGCGCCTGGGGCGGGGAGAGACCCTGGAGGCCATCTTGAAGTCCATGAAGACGGTGGCCGAGGGCGTCCCCACCACCCGGTCGGCGGCCGATCTCGCGCGCATGAGATCGGTGGAGATGCCCATCACCTTTGCCGTGGAGCAGATCCTCTTCGAGGGCCTGCCTCCGGCTAGGGCGCTCGCCGAGCTGCTGGCCCGGGGCCTCAAGCACGAAATGGCCTGAGGGCGGACAACCGCACCATCGGTCCCAAATTCCGCGATCGAATGGTCCTTCCTTCGGCGGCGCAGGTGGCACATGGGGGAAGGGCTTTATCTCCTGAACGGGGAGGGGCGTCTCTTTCGCGTTCCGCTGGCGAAGCCAGGCGGAACGCTCGGTTTGCCCTTCGGGGCCCCTCCCCGCTCCAAGGGCTTGGCCCGCGGAGCCTCACCCCACCCTTGGCGCAT
>Ga0078972_1002624_pt1 | contig 58472 bp, 48 predicted proteins | sample YelNatPaOPGAMG01_FD_67568 | JGI IMG/M metagenome (GOLD analysis project Ga0078972, IMG submission 67568) | Hot spring thermophilic microbial communities from Obsidian Pool, Yellowstone National Park, USA - OP-RAMG-01 (SPADES assembly) (version 2) | ecosystem: Environmental > Aquatic > Thermal...
CCTGAACCCGGAGAGTTTAGCGGACTTCAATGCGCGTGCTGGCCCTGACATGAAGCCCGCAAAACTCGAGCCACACCTCGCAAGTGCTGTATTCTATGCAGTCAATTGAGCCAAACTCCAGGGTGGCGCAACGGTGCCACCTAGGCCAGTGGGCCGATCCCCTCTCCCCTCGACGGGGAGAGGGCAAGGTGAGGGGCGACCATGTAAAGCGGCGTCAAAGCCGGGGCACGCCAAGAGCTGGCGCGCACTCAAGTGCGCGTCTTGGTGCAGGGAACGGCCAGCGCCCCGCTGCAGCAGTGGGTTTCGGCGGGCCGCCGAAACCGACCGGCCAGCGGCCGGTGCTCCCCATGGCCATCGGCGCTCCGGGCCAAGTCGGTCGAGCCCGCTGGCTTGCAGGGCCCGAGGTCGAAGTGGGCTCTCCAAACCGCTGTCGTGATCTCAGGCCCGAGCCGGTGCTACCGGTTCAACCCAGGGCAAGCAAAGGGCTTGCGTTGGTCGAGCTCAAGGGGGTTGAGGGCGCGACGGTGGTGGTGTAGCCTGCACCGAACTGCTATGGATCGTTGGAGCTGCACGGCGGCTGGGGTGTTTTTCGGCCTAGTGATGGGGCCTTCTACCAGCTTGGCTGGCACGCTGGTGGGGCATGTGCGTGACGGCAACTGGTATGCGCGCTACCAGAGCAATCCCTACGGCGTCGGCGTTTACGAGTTCGCCGTCAACGCCAATGCCACCAACCTCAGCTCGGCCTGGGGCGCCGCGGCTACGGATGTGTTTGGGGCGTTTCAGATGCCCAACTTGCCTGCCGGCCTTTACACGGTGGCCTCGTGGGACGTGTGGTGGCGTTCGGGTTATGCGTTCGATGTGGCTGTGCCAGCCAGCGGATCGAGTGCTGATGTGGACCTGCGGCTGCGGGCCACCATGTGGGGTTACCCAGCCTTCTGGGACGACACAGCTTGGTACGAGTTTGGCCAAACGTTCGAGGCCACAGGCCCCATCACCATGATCCACTTGCGTAACCCGCTGCTGAACGGGCCGCGGCTGACGTTGACCGTGCATGAGGGCGGGCCGGGCGGGCCGCAGGTGGGCATTGCCCACAGTTTCACCGACTACTGGGACGTGCGCAAGATTTACAGCTACGGCCAGATGCCCACCGTGCGCGGGCAGCGCTACTACTTGCGGCTGCGCACCGATTCGCCCTCAGCCAAAGCGATCCTGTGTCAAATGGACCCCCGGCCGGATTTTTCGGACCCGATGCCGGAAGGTTGCTTGTATTTGGGCGACGGCACCAGCCTGACGGCTTATCCGGACCGGGACTTGGGGGTGGTGATCATGGCTGACGATGACGGGTTGATCACCGACCTGTTCTGCCGGCCGAGCGGCGAGGCGCTGTCAGGCCTAACGACTCTAGGCCAAAGTTTTGTGGCGCGGGGCGTCAGCTTGGTCAGCGCCGCCTTTTGGTTGGCTGATCCTTCGGGTCCGACTTACCTGGTGCGGGTGCTGGAGGGTGGGCCGGGCGGCCCGCAAGTGGGCACTTTGAAGCGAGGTAAACCTGCGCGCTTGACGGCTGACCCGGAGATGCTGGTGTGCTGGGCGCCGGGCGAATGTCCGCTGACCCCAGGCCAAACCTATTACATCGAGGTGAGTCGGGACGGTGGCGGCGTGTTCAACGCCGCTTACGTGAACCGGTCTGACCCGTTCCCCTTTGGCCAAGCCTACGCCAATGGCGCGCCGTTGAGTGGCGTGGACGTAGCCGGCACGCTTGTTGAAGAGGAAAGTCGCGGCAGCGCAACTCAGCCCACGGTCCGATTCACTTCCGACCCCGTGGTGACCGAGGCGAACCGTGGAACCAACCACCTGACGATCACTTGGACCACCGACGTGCCCGCAGACAGCCTGGTCGAATATGCCCGCGATTATCCGCCTTACACTGCCAGCTACCACAACTTCGGCCTCACCACCAACCATGTAGTCACATTGCCCGGGCTCCAGTCGCATGCGCTGTATCATTTCCGGGTCAAGTCCAGCCGGTCCGGATACCGCACCGCCGTCTTTCGCGATCAGACCATCTGCACTCGGCCAGCCAGCCCGAACTTGTTGATGAACCCGGGGTTCGAAGAAGGCAGCGGGCCCAGCCCACGGCGCACTATCGTGGGCTGGACCGCCACGGCACCTGACAACCTTCAAGCTTCCGACGGCACGTGGTATTACGGCTTGCCGCCCCACACAGGCAGGTGGCTGGCCCAATACGCCGTTAACGGCGCCAGCTCCGACGCTTACCTGTATCAACGCGTCACCAACGTGACCCCAGGCCGGCTCTACACCTTCAGTGCCTGGGTCACCACTTGGATGCGGGAAAACGATACCTTCAAGTACGACAAGTGGGATGACCGCGGTCGGCTCATTTACATGCGGTTGGGACTGGACCCGACCGGCGGCACCAACCCCACCAGCGCCAGCATTCGGTGGACACCGCGGTTTTACAGTCACCTGCGTTACAGTCAGGTGGCACAGAGTGCAGTGGCGCAAAGCAACGCGCTCACGGTGTTTATCCACATGCAGGGCAGCGGCGGCCAGTGGCATCTGTATGGCATCGACGACTGCACGCTCAGCACCGAAGAAACGCCACCTGTAGAATCGTTCGACACCTTACCCGTCTGGCCCAGTTTCTACGATAGCGGCAGTCCGGCCATGTGGTCAGTGGGAGCCGGGGGCCAAGCCGGTCCAGGCCTGCAAGCAGTTCGGTTCGGGCCTGGCGTTTCGATTCGAACGCTGTTGTTCCAGGTGCAGCCCAACACCAACTACGCGTTATCGGTTTACGTGCGCTGCCCCGCTTCGACCGACCTTTACACTGCAGCTACTGCATTCAAGCTGGGCTGGGGCTCGGCTCAAGATTGGGAGACAGCCCCAGCCAGTTGGACTGTGCTCCAGCAGTTCGGTAACCCGGGCCAGAACGGCAATGGCGATCAATGGATTCAATATGGCACAGTTTTCACCAACAGCTCATCGGCTTGGTTGACTCTGGCGTTCAAGGTGGCATCAGGCGCCGGCACCGGGCCAACGGTGCGGTGGGACACCGTGCGGTTGGACCCGGTGGTGGTGCCCCGGCCCGCCCAAGCGCTGGCTGACCGCGCCTCCAACAGCATCACCGTGCGGTTCTCGCATCCAGTCCAACCCTCCGCTACCAACGCGGCCAACTACACCGTGGCGGTGCCGGGCGGCCCTGCCCTGGCTGTGCTGGGCGCGCACTTCGTGGACCCTCAGACGGTGCGCCTGACCACTGGACCGCAGCTAAGCCGGGCTGATTACGTGGTCACCATTAGCAACATTCTAGATGCAGCCCAAACCGCTCAGTTCAATTTCCTAAACGGCCAGACGCCAGTGCGCGTGGTCTATCCGCTAATTTCACTGTCGCCGACTGAGCTTTGGAAATACGAGCAGTCTGGGACCGACTTGGGCACTGCATGGCGGTGGCTGCTTTACGACGACAGTACCTGGCCGTGGGGCGCACCTCTCCTAGGATACGAGACCTGCGCCGGGGACTGCTTGCCTGACTTGATCCGCACCCAGCTGAGTTTGGCTACGAACAAGGTCACATTCTACTTTCGCAAACCATTCACCTTGCCGACGCGGCTATGGAGCGTACCGCTGCGGCTGCAGCATGTAGTGGATGACGGCGCGGTGTTCTATCTCAACGGCGTCGAAATTCACCGCATTGGCATGACCAATCCCATCACCGCCACCACGCTGGCTGCGCGCACCGTGGGCGATGCCGCGCTGGAGGGGCCATTTGATCTGAGCCCGGTACTGTTGCTGGCTGGCACAAATGTGCTGGCTGCCGAAGTGCATCAGGCTAGTGCAACCAGCTCAGACTTGGTGTTTGGGGCTGCCCTGGATGCTTTACTGCGTCCGTCGCAAGTACCCGTGCCCACCGTCACTCTGACTATCCGGCGTCAAGGCGACCAAGCGGTGCTGAGCTGGGCGGCAACTGGATTCTACTTGGAAACCGCGCCTACGGTGCACGGGCCTTGGCACCGTGTGCCCGGAGCCAGCTCGCCTTGGACCGTAGTCGCCACTGAACCCATGCAGTTTTTCCGGCTGACCGATTAAGCGAGCATGGGGCGTAGGGCATGGAGCATGGAGCATGGAGCGTGGGGCATGGGATCGGAAGATCGAAGACCGACGACAGAAGACGGAGGACGTTGAACCGTAGGCGCCGCTGTAAGGCGGCGGACCAAACGGACTGGCGGATCATCTTCCGCCGACTTCCGTCGGCGGCTACCCATTGCACCTTGCCTTGGCCTGCCCACTGCAAGCCCGGGACTGGCTCGCTCGCGCCCGTTCGCTCGGCCCTTGCTCTCGCTGCGCTCGAACAATCCCTTGCACCGCTTGCCAAGCGACGCAGGTCAGCAGCTTGGAAACCTGTGCTTCGCCAGTGTTACCCACTGGCAAGCAACCGACACACGCCCAGGAACTCGGACAGGAATCTCGCCGCGCCGGACCCGACTGGCCAACTCCTGCGCGGTGGCTCAGGGTGGCGATGAGCTGTGCTGGCGGGCGGGCGCTGTGCGGTGGCCGGGCGTCGACCGGGATGGAATCGGCTCGGGCGGCGGCGCGCGCAAGCCCAAGCGCAAGCGCGCACTCGGTTATGCCTTAGGGCGCCGTTGAATCCTCGCCGGCAGACGGAGCCTCAGGCCCAGAGTCGGCCTTGGCCGCAATGGCTGCGTCAAACGCCTCCGCTAAACTACCGAGTGGTTGAGCTTGTTCGGCCCCAGGGTCCAGCACCTTGCGCAGGTAGTCCACGGCCTCCGGGATGGTCCGGATTGACCTGGGCAAGGCGGCGCCGGCGGCGTTGGGATGACCGCCGCCTTGGAGTTTCTCAGCCACTTGGAGCGCCTGGCCATTGCGGCTACGCAGGCTGGCCACAATCAAGCCATTGGACCGCCGGCTCAGTGTGACCAACACCGAATAAGACGTGGCCTGTTGTTGGAGCAGTTGGTGCACAATGAGATTGGTGTTGCCGACCAGCGTCTCCACAAAACCCACTTGCGGGGCCAGCGGCTGGATGTTTTTTCGTGCCCAGTCCAAACCTAAAGGGTCTTCGACCCGGCGCTTGACTGCCATCACTTCCAGCAGCGGATGGTCCAAGAGCCGTTCCAGTTGCCCCCCGATCAATGCGTGCAAATTCCAGAAGCCGTAGGTTTTGACCAGGTTGGCGTAGTCGCTGGCCACCACAAAGTCCGGGTCCTCATCCAGACACAAATCAGCCACGTTGTTCAGGTGCACCAACCGATCTAGCTGCGGCGAACCCAGGCCTTGGGCTTGACACAGCTCGTAGCACAGCAGCCCAGCCGATTTGTTGGCGTGATGAATGAGTCGAGCAAAACGCGGCGCGGCCTCGATGGGGTGATGGTCAATGATTACCCAATTGGGTTTGTCAAAGCGCGGTTCGAACCCCAGATCGCTCACCCAGGCAGCAGCCTCACGGGGCTCACGTTGGCGCCAGTAATGGTAGGCATGCGCCTCCACTGGAACCTCGCCCCCAAACAGCGCCCGCGCCAGGCGCTGCAGCAATAGGCCTGAGACAAGTCCGTCCAGGTCACTTTCGTGCGTTAGAATTACATCCGGCTTGGGCAACGGCTGCATTCAGCTAGCCTAGGTGTAACGGCCCAATCGGGCAAGCAATCCGTGCCGTAGCCAACTGATCACGGCAGCATGTTGTTTCCCAGTTGCCGAAAGGGATTGCGCGGCTAGACGACAAACTTTGTCCAAGCACTCAATGGCCGCGCTGGGTTGTTCGACTCCGATCAAAGCCGAACCCGACTTGCACCGTGGCTTGTCAGATTATCCAGGCCTCCCGGAGCCGCTTGCGGACGGTTGGCCCCCGGTGGCCATTGGCTTGGTTGCAGGTCAGGCTCTGCCTAAGCTGGCACCCCGCACGGCTGGCCAGACCTCGACAACCCTCCAAGGGGCTTTCTGGGCGTTTTCAGCTTGGCATGTAAGGCAAAACCCAGGGTGGTCGATAGGCCACCCGCACCAGGCGGTTGGCCTCAGGATCATCCAGCACCTTCTCTTGGATGGCGTCCCACCGGATCTTGCGACCGGTGCGCAGCGCAATGTTGCCCAAGTGCGCTACGGTAGAGATGTGATGGCCCACCTCAAGGTTTTCCACTGGGTGGTGGCGCGACTTGACGCAGTCCAAGAAATTGCGCACGTGGGCCGGACGCGGGTCGGTGCCAGGCCGATGTTTTTGGGGTTCGAGGGTGTCCTTGCGCGGTTCGCGCAGGATTTCCCAGCCACTGTCGTTGATGACCAGGGTTCCTTCCGTGCCGACAAAGGCCATGCCCCAAGGCCGGTTGTACAGGCCCAAACCGATGCCGACCTTGTGTTCCCAGACCAAGGTGTAGGTGGGAAACTCATAGACGGTAAGCTGGGTGTCGGGCGTCTCGGTGTTGTCGTCCAGCACATATTTGCCGCCGCTGGACAGCACCGCTTTGGGCGGCTCAGGCCCCATGGCCCACAGCAACACTTGGATCAGATGCACGCCCCAATCGGTCATCAGGCCCCCAGCATAGTCCCAAAACCAGCGGAAATTGAAATGGAAGCGATTTGGATTGAACGGACGGGCGGGGGCTGGGCCCAGCCACATGTCGTAGTCCACCCCGGCTGGCGGTAGGCCATCGGGCGGATGGCCCAAGGGTTGGATCCAATCCAAGTAAGCCCATGCCCGGACCAGCCCCACTTTCCCCAATTTGCCCGACTGGACGAACTGGACGGCTTGGGCATAGGTCGGGCAACTGCGCCGTTGGGCGCCCATCTGTACAATGCGTTGGTGGCGTCGCGCTGCCTCCAGCATCGCTCGCCCTTCGGCGATGCTGGTAGCCAGTGGCTTTTCCACATACACGTCTTTACCTGCCTGACAGGCCAACACCGTGGGCAACGCATGCCAATGGTCGGGCGTGGCCACCAGCACCGCATCGACATCCGCCCGGTCCAGCACGCGGCGAAAGTCTTTGACGGTGTCGGGCTTGTGGCCGCGTTTATCTTGGACCAGCTTGACTCCATCAGCCAAGTGCCGGTCATCCACGTCGCAGATGACCGGGCAGTCCACCTCCGGGTTGAGGAGGAATGTGGCCAAGTCGCCCTTGCCCATGCCGCCGCAGCCAATCAGGCCTACACGAATTGTTTCGTTGGCCGAAGCTGCTGCGCCTCCGCACCGGCTCACCAGCCCGCCCAACACCGGCCCGGCCACGGCCGCCACACCAGCCTGAGTCAGGAACTGCCGACGACTGATCGTTTTCATAGTGCAGACCTGCCCGCAGCATCGGGTCGCCAGCCTTATTGGTCCAGTGTAACCGCACCCTTGCAGGCCCAGGCGGTCTGCATCGGCATTGACGTAGTTTACAACCGCACGCGGATCGGCTACAAACCCGCCTATGCCAGATGCAGCCGAAAACCTTTGGCCCACCTTACGAAGCGGCGAATTGATCGTGGTGGCGGGGCCGTGCGTCATCGAGAGCGAAAGCCTGTGCTTGCGGGTGGCCGAGACGATGCGCGAGGTGTGTGCGCGGCTGGGGATCACCTACATCTTCAAGGCCAGTTACGACAAAGCCAATCGCACCTCGGCGCGCTCGTTTCGTGGGCCGGGTCTGAAGGCCGGACTCAAGATTCTGGCCCGGGTCCGCTCTGAGGTGGGCGTGCCGGTGTTGACGGACGTGCACACCGAAGAGCAAGCCCGCGCCGCTGCCCAAACGGTGGATGTGATCCAAATCCCCGCTTTCCTTTGCCGTCAAACCGATCTTGTCCACGCTGCTGTGCACACGGGCCGGATCGTCAATTTGAAAAAAGGCCAGTTCCTGTCCCCACCCGAGATGGGTCAAGTGGTCCGGAAAGCTGTCGAGGCTGGGGGCCGCAAACTGCTGGTCACCGAGCGCGGCACCACCTTCGGCTACAACAACTTGGTGGCTGATCTGCGCTCGATTCCCATCATGCAGCAGTTTGGGTTCCCGGTGCTGTTCGACGCCACCCATGCAGTCCAGTTGCCCGGTGGAGCGGGCGACCGGTCCGCTGGCCAACGCCAGTTTGCCCCAGTGCTGGCCCGAGCCGCCATTGCTGCCGGTGCCGATGGCCTGTTCATCGAGACCCACCCCAACCCGGATCAAGCCCTCAGCGACGGGCCCAACATGATCCGTTTGGCCGATATGCCCGCCTTGTTGGAACAAGTGATTTGCCTGCGGGTAGCGTTGCTGGCTACAGACGCCCTGGCACCACCGCCACCCTCCAAGCCAGCGGACAGCAAACAACGCGCTTGGCCGAAGAGTGCTTGAGGCTGGGCCCCAAGACCCGCTGCACTGACCAGGCCACATGGACCGCAAGGTGGCATTGACTGCAGGAGTTGGTGCGTCCGCCCTGGCGCACTGAGCCTTGCCCATATTGGTGTTGGACGGCGAGCCACAGTTTTTCGGACGGCCTCCTGCCCACGGGCCGCCGGTGGTGCCCGGTTCAGGCTTCCGACCGCTGCCAATGGCTGGGTCGGCCTGCCCAGGCCACCGGAGAATTGGTGTTTTCTGGTGTTGACGAACCGGGCGGTTAGACCGATAGTAGCCCTGCCAGTCAGCGCAAAAAACAGCGGTGTAGGTGTCAGTCAGACAGATTGTCCAAGCGTAGTCAGCGGCAGTCAGTGTTCCTGCCAGGGCGGAACCTCCCCACTCGGTTTTTTGAGCCGACGGCCATTTGAGCACATGAGTAACGGAACGCGTCTTTTTGTCGGAAACCTGTCGTATCAGACGCAGGCCAAAGACCTGGAACGGTACTTTTCCCAAGCCGGCGTGGTCAGTTCAGTGGACCTGATTCTCGACCGCGCCACCGGGCGGTCCCGGGGCTTTGCGTTTGTGGAAATGTCCACCAGCGAGGAAGCTGCCAAGGCCGTGCAAATGTTCCACAACAAGGAGTTCGATGGCCGGAACTTGACCGTCAACATCGCTCGGCCGCGCGAGGATCGACCGCAGCGGCCTGGCGGATCCCGGGACCGGGGTGACCGCCGGTAACCTAGCTAGCTAGATTTAGCGTTGGGCTGGGGGGCGCCCATTGCTTTGGCCAACTCCAGCCCCGCGGCGCCGGGCCCACCTGTTTGACATCCGGGACCGGCGGGCCTAACCTAGTTGCAACGAGACAATCTCTATGGCTGACAATATTCCCAGTCCGAGCCCGGGCGCAGCGCCGGAAACTCCCAGCCCGCCCGGGCCACCTAAGAAGGCTGAGACCGGCAAAGTCCAGCCCAAGAAAGAGACCGTACGGATCAGCCTGCCGCCCAAACCGACGGCTGCGCCGACCATCAAACTGCCGACGTTGCCGTCCGGGCCTACGGTAGCTCCGCCGCGCCCGGCTGCAGCTCCGGCAGCTACCCCCGCTGCGCCACCGGCTCCGGCCGCAGCGGCTCCTGCGGCTCCAGCCGCTGCCCCAGCTCGACCCGCCGCTTCGCCCGGCCTGTCGGCCTCCACTGTGCCTCGGGCAACCCCAGCTCCGGCTGCCCCGGCTGCTGCGGCAGCCCGACCGGCCCCAGCGGCGGCTCCGGCTCCGGCCCGCGCCGCAGTTGCGCCCGGCCCGGTTGGCCGCACAGTTAGCGGGCTGGACTTAGGCTTGGCCATTGCCGCTGGCGTGCTCTGCCTAGGGGCAGCCGTCAGTGTGGCATTGCTGTTGCAATTGAAGTAACCGACCGTTGTTGCCCTGTTTGGTTCCCAGCAACCTTGTCTGCTCATTAGCCCGATAGGGCCACGTTTGACCATGGTGACGTTGACCGAAGCTAACTTCCAACAGGAAGTCCTGGAATCGACCCTGCCTGTGTTGGTGGATTTCTGGGCGGAGTGGTGCGCTCCATGCCGCATGTTGGCGCCCGTGCTGGAAGACCTGGCCGTCGAATACGACGGTAAGGTCAAGATTGGCAAGGTTAACGTGGACGAAAACCAACTCTTGGCTAGCCGTTACCAGATCCACTCGATCCCCACTCTGCTGCTGTTCAAGGATGGCGAGGTCGTGGGCCAAATTGTCGGGGCTCGCAGCAAACGCGAGCTAAGGGCCAAGCTGGACGAGGCGCTGGCCTAGGCGGTGACCGGCCCAGAACCCGTACCAGTCGAAGCCCTAGCAATCATTTGGCCCGCAGCGGGCCGCGGTTCAGCCTGCGGGCACGCGGTGTGCCGATGCCCCAGCGGGCGCTCAGCCAGTTCAGCCCTTTAGCTTGACGGACGGGCGCTGTTGGACCGGCCTGGGCGACAGCGCGCCAGAGCGGTCAAGGCATAGGCGGTGCCGTAAGCCTGGTGATAATCATAGAGAGGGTAGTCCCACCAAGAACCGTCTTTTTCCTGAAGCGGCAACAGCACCGCGGCTAAGCGATCCCGATACCCCTGGCCGGTGGACGGCGGCAGGTGCTCGGTGACCAACACCGCGTAGTAGTGGCCATAGTAAAAAAAGTAGCCCGCCACCTCGAAATACGATTCGTGCGGCACGGGCCGTTTCCGGGCAAACGATAACCACTCGTTGCGCGCCAGCAACCGGTCCAACCAATTGGTCAACACCGCCACTGTCACGTTGGTGTCGCCCCACAACCGCAGTGCCAGGTTGCAGGCCTGGGATCGGCCCAAGCTGCCGGCAGGCCGATTCACCGGGCGCATGGGCTGCCATTTCAGATACTCGCCATACAGGTAGCTGAAATCGGGTTTGCGCTGCCGGTGCAACGATTGGATTGCCCGGTCCGTCAGCTCGGCCGGAATCGCCACCCCGATCTTGCGCGCTTCATCCAAGGCAATCAGCACTGTGGCGGTCAGGAAACTGGTCGAGTCAGTAGCCGGCCGTTTCGATTGCACGCGGAAATCGTAGTAGCCCCAGCCACCGTCCACCGATTCATACCGGCGCAACCGGTCGATCTGATCCGCGATCAGGTTGGTGATCTGTTGCCACCGGGCTGGGTCCGACTGGGCCTGGGCCGCCAGCTTGGCCAAGGTTTGGATGCCGTAGGCGTGAGTCCAGACGTTGTAGATGGCCACCCCGTCGGCTCGGCGCACCTCAGGCAAATGCATCAGCAACCAGCTTGTGGCTCGATCCAAAGCCGTTTGTGCAGCCGCATTGCTGCTGCACAGGCCGGTCTCCAACAGGGCCTCGATACACAGTGCCGTCACCGCGGCACGAAATGCCTGGTGCGCCCCTGGCACCGGCGCGAAAATGTTCAGGTCTTTGGTGCGTCGGGCCGAGCCCCAAGAACCGTCCTTGTTCTGGGTCTGTATCAAAAATTGCACGCCCCGTGCGATGGCCCGCTCTAACTCGCTTGCCGAAGGCGGCGCCAGACTGGCCACATCCGCGGCCGCCAATTGACCCGCCACCAACCCAGCCACCAACCAGCTAGTCCAACCAGACCCAGGGCTTCGGCCACCGCGCAGCGGTAGGGACACTCGCCTGCATCCGGCTGGGGCCGGGTTCCGAGCTGACTGTTTGGCCAGCATCCCCAACCTCATACTCCGGCCCTGGTCAGGTGGTTTCGCTGATGTTCAGTTCTTTTAGCGTCCGACGCAGCCAGGCCAGCGATTGCTCGATCATCGGGCCGCCCGCCCCTTCACATTCGATGCTGAGCACCCCGGTGTAGCCAGCGTCGCGCAGCAAACTGAGGCATTGCCGAATGTTGGCCGCGTTGACGCCGTCGCCTAACGCACAGTGGCTGACTGCAATGCCCGTCAGGCCGCCTCGTAACGCCTGCGCCAGCGAAGCCGACACATCCTTCACGTGCACATGACTGACCCGGGGCAGAAACCGCTGCAGATACTGCACTGGGTCTTGGCCAGCAATGTAGGTATTGCCCGTATCCATGTTCAGCCGCAAATACGGGCTGTCAACGAACGCGAGCATCTCAGCCATCCGGTCAGGTTTGGTGGTGAAATAGCCGTGCGGCTCGATGTTGACGATGATCCGGTGGGCCTCAGCCACGCGCAGAATCTGCTGGTAACTGCGCTTCATCAGCGCCATGGCCTCCGACTCGGTCAAACCCTCGGGCGCATGCAGCCCGTCGGTGGTATCGACACACGGGCACCCCACTTGCGCCGCCCAGGCAATCGCCTTCATCACGTAAGGCACCCCACGCAATGGCCCTTCTTCGCCACTGAGGGGAAACGCTGCATCCACCTGCGAGAACTGCACGCCGTATCGGTCCATCTTGCGCCGCAGCAACACGGGGTCCTCGTACAACGCCACATGCGGTTGGTAACCCAGACCGTGAATCCAACTGACCCCGTCAATCAAGCCGCACTCGATATAATGCACGCCGTTGCGTTGCGCCCATTGCAAACAGCGCTCGAACGACCAATACGCCGAGTTAAACGCGTCCGTGTGAAACCCAATCTTCATACAATCGCTTCGTTGGCTAAACTCATTGATCCGCTACTCCAGTCCATGAGCACACGCGGCGCCTGTTGCCGGCCCCAAACGCACTGGATGCCCACTCACAGCGCGCCTGCACCCGCACAACCACCACGGGCCACCTGGCTCGGCAGGCTCTGTCCCGGCCCGTGGTTTTGCGCTTGCCCACCACTTATGGCCACCAGCCGGCCTGTAAGCAAGGCGCATCCACGCGGTTCACCACACCCGCCTGCGCCGATTGGCCACCGATGTTTGAATGAAGTGCGGTGCTTCGCTGCACGGAATGTTACCAAGCAACCTTTGCCGCCGTGGCGCAGCGCGGGTACGGAACGGCCGCCTCCAGCCAAGCTGAGTCAGCAACTCTGCGGCGGGCCAAGCACTCTGGCCCCAGTGCCAGATGGGCGTGCAGTCGGGGGCATGGGGCATGAAGCACGAAGCATGGAATTGGAAGCTCGTGGCTGGAAGCTCGAAGCTTGGGGTTATGGTTTCGGCGAGCCGCCGAAACCGACCAGCCAGCGGCCGGGGCCCCAATGGTAGGCCGCCCCAACGGGGCGGCGGTGTACCAGCCCAGGGCAAGCGCAACGCCGCCCTGGGTAAACAGGCCGCCCCCGTTTATCTCCAGACAACCTCCGAGGCACCGGACCGACCCGGCTCACACCGAAGCCCGCCCGAGAACAAGCATGGCCAATTGAAAGCGGCGTCAAAGCCGCCGCACTCCAAAGGCTACCGCCAATGGGTTGGCGGTTGCGTCAGTGCGGAGCATGGGGCATGGAGCTTGGGGTTGGAAGCTCGGAGCTGGGAGCTGGAAGCTCGGGAGGTGGTTTGGGCGGGCTGCCGAAACGGCCCCGCCAGAGGGCGGGGCTACGCGCGGCTTGGCAGGCCGGGGTGCAAGTCGGCCCTCGACATCGATGTCGTGGCTCAAGGCCAAGCCGCCGCAGTCTGTTGGCCGGGATATCGCCGCGGCGTCGGACTGTGTGGTCGTTTTGAATTTTGGCGGTTTTGGGCCTTTGAATTTGTTTCGGATTTCGGGTTTCGCGCTTGGTGTTTGGGATTTGGCGGCTGGCGTGCAGTGCTGCCGTTGGTAGAGCACGGCGACGGGACTTGCGCGCTGTGCAGCCGAGTAGTGTTGGATTGGCTGCTTGCTTGGGGCTGGGGACAGCGCCTAGGGTGGCCGCATGCGACCGGCACTGCGATGGGCGGTAGGGCTGCTAGGATTGGGCTTGGTCTGCACGGGCTGCCAACACCAAGCCACGGGTTTGCGTCTGTTGAACGTGTCGTATGATCCCACGCGCGAGTTTTATCGCGAGTTCAACGCAGCGTTCGTTCGGTATTGGAAGGAGAAGACTGGCCAGTCGGTGATCATCGAGCAGTCCCACGGCGGGTCGGGTAAACAAGCTCGGTCCGTCATCGACGGTCTGCAGGCTGACGTGGTGACGCTGGCGTTGGGCTACGACATCGATGTGCTGGCGGAGCGGGGCTTGGTAGCAGCCGATTGGCAACGTCGGCTGCCGCACAACAGTGCCCCGTACACTTCGACCATCGTGTTGTTGGTGCGGCGGGGGAACCCCAAGACCATTCGCGATTGGCCCGATTTGGTCCGGCCCGGCGTGGCCGTCATCACGCCCAACCCCAAGACGTCCGGGGGCGCCCGGTGGAATTACCTGGCTGCCTACGGCTGGAAACTGCGCCAGGCTGGTGGGGATCATGCGCAAGCGGAGGCTTTTGTGCGGGCGCTGTTTGCCAATGTGCCAGTGCTGGATATTGGCGCGCGGGGTGCCACCACCACCTTCACCCAGCGGGGCATTGGGGACGTGCTCATCGCATGGGAAAACGAGGCCCTGCTGGCCCTGAAAGAGCTGCAGCCGGGCGCCTTCCAAATCGTCTATCCTTCAGCCAGCATCTTGGCGGAACCACCGGTGGCGGTGGTGGACGCAGTGGCCCGAAAGCGTGGCACTGAGGCGGTGGCCCGCGCGTATCTGGAATACCTCTACAGCGAGACCGGCCAAGAGATCGCTGCGCGCCACTACTTCCGGCCTCGGCTGGAATCGGTGGCGCGCAAATATGCGGCCACGTTCCAACAGGTGAGCCTGTTTACGGTGGACGAGGTGTTTGGCGGCTGGGCGCAAGTGCACAAGGTACACTTTGCTGACGGTGGGGTGTTTGACCGCATCCACCAGCTCAACCGCTAGCCCGCCGAGCCGGTAAGGGGTGCCCTACCCAGATGCTGCTTGAAGCGGCGGCGGCCTGCAGCCACTGCCCACTGGGCGCTGCTGGCTCAACCGCCTACCTCGCCGCCAAGCCGCTTGTGTCAGCAGCCCGGCCTGAGCCTCTACGAATTGCCTGACCGATCAGATGTGGTCTGGGATCGAGCCGGTCGGTACGGCCTTGGCCGATCCCGCCATCGGCCTGGCTGCTCAACCAGAGCGCCTCCGACCAAGTTGGCCCCTGATTTGCTCCGTTCGCACGTGCCATTGCAGAGCTGACCGGAGCCGGGGCCGCCCGAACCCGTGCGGAGGAATCAGTGCGGGCACGGCGGTTCCAGGCCGACTTATGGAACGTGCTCAAATAATGGTGCGCAAAGGCTCATGCGGCAGCGCCTGGATGGCGCGCCCGGGGTGCGCTGTAGGTTGGCGACCGGGCCTGCCGACGGTCGGTCTGCTATCCGAGCATCAGACAGGTGGCCTCCGCACCCACGCCCAACGCCCCACGGCCCTCATGCCTCACCTCTTTGGTTTCCGCCTGATGAGCAGCTTTTGCCCTAACCAGGCTAATTGTGCCCCCTGCTCGGCCTCAGCCAGCATGCTTGTGCCCAAGCCAGCGGCTGGTGCGGTTTGGCTCTGGGGTCTGGCTGGCTGGGTGCCCCGGTCCACAGCCATCAGGCACAGACGGCTCCGGAACCGGCCTGGGGCCTCAGCTTGGGGATCGAGGGCGGTGGCGGCGGGGTTGGCGGTTGCACTGAGCTTGGGGGCGCTGGTCCATCGGGCCAATGCAACCGAGCCGGAGCCGTCTGTTGCGGCCAATCTGGCCGAGCTGAGCTTCGACCAGTTGATGCAGACCAAGGTCTCGATGGTGTATGCCGCCTCCAAACGCGAGCAAACCGTCAGCCAGGCGCCTTCCGCCGTCACCATCCTCACCGCCGAGGACATCCGGCAGTTCGGCTACCGGACGCTGGCGGACTTGTTGCGGAGCGTGCGCGGCCTTTACGTCAGCTACGACCGCATTTACAGCCTCATCGGGGTGCGAGGGGTGAACCGGCCGGGCGACTTTGGCGGCCGGGTGCTGCTGATGGTTAACGGCCACCGGCTCAATGAACCGGTTTACGACCAGGCCTTCATCGGCGGCGAATTCCCGCTGGACGTGGACCTGATTGACCGGGTGGAGATCGTGCGCGGGCCGGGCTCGGTGCTCTACGGCAACAACGCCTTCTTTGGCGTGATCAACGTCATCACCCGGCCGGGCCGGGAGGTGCGCGGGTTGGAAGCTTCCGGCAGCTTTGCCAGCTACGATACCTGGAGCGGCCGGCTCACGTTCGGCCACCAGTTCACCAACGGGCCGGAGCTTTTGGTGTCCGGCACCTGGTTCGACAGCCAGGGCCACGAGCATCTGTTCTTCCCCGAATTCCGCGCCGTGCACGGCGGGGTGGTGGACGGGCTGGACAGCGAGTATCGCAAACAGCTCTTCGCCTCGATCACCTACCAGGACTTCACCTTGGAAGGCGGCTTTGGTGATCGGAAAAAAGAAGTGCCCACCGCGCCCTATCCCGGCGCCATCTTCAACCGCGCCCCCTGCGAAGCCCTGGACGAGCGGAGCTGGGTGGAGCTGCGTTACCGGCACGAATTTACCGGCGACTGGTCCGTGCAGGGCCGGCTGTTTTTCGATCGCTACCGCTACGACGGAGTGGGCTGGTTCGATTGGGAAGAGCCGCTAGACCCGGCCGAGGCGGTGCTGAACAAGGATTATGTCCTGGCCCATTTCTGGGGCGGCGAAGCGCAGGTGAGCAAGCAGTGGGCGGACCGGCACCGGCTGAGTTTCGGCGCCGAGTTCCGGGACGACCTGGAGGTGCGGCAGAAAAACTACGACGTGGCGCCCTATGCCCTTTACAGTGATGTCCGCAGCGATGCCGACAGCTTCGGCCTTTATCTGTTGGGCGAAGAGGCCTTCCGCACCAACCTCACCCTGCAAGCCGGCCTGCGTTACGATCACTTCGACACCTTTGGCGGCACGGTCAACCCGCGCGCTGGCCTCATCTACAGCCCGGTGCCGCCCACTACGCTGAAGCTGCTTTACGGCCAGGCTTACCGCGCGCCCAACGCCTACGAATTCGACTACGACACGGTTGGATACAAAGCCAACCACGATTTGGACCCGGAACGCATCCGCACCTACGAGCTGGTCTGGGAACAGCAGCTCAGCCGGCCGCTGCGGCTGACCACCTGCCTGTTCTACAACCAGATCAAGGACCTGATCACCCAGCAGGAGCAGCCCGACGGCACGCTCATCTTCCGCAACACCGACGCGGTGGATGCCCGCGGGGTGGAGACCGAGCTGGAAGCCCGCTGGCCGGGCGGCTGGCGCGGCCGGGTCAGCTACACCTTTGCCGACGCCCTTGACACCGCCACCGACCGCCACCTGCCCAACTCGCCCCGGCACCTGGCCAAGCTGAACGTGGTGGCGCCGTTGTGGCGGGAGAAGATTTTTGCCGGCCTGGAATTGCAGGGCATGAGCGACCGGCGCTCGGTCCGAGGCAAAGAGGTGCCGGGCTTTGTCATCGCCAACCTTACCCTCTACAGCCGGGAACTGGTCAAGGGCCTGGAATTCTCCGCCAGCCTCTACAACCTGTTCGACAAGGACTACGGCGACCCGCCCGGGCCGGACTTTGTGCAGGACATCATCCGGCAGGACGGCCGCGCGTTTCGGGTGAAGCTGACTTACCGGTTCTGACCCCTCGGGACCCATGCGCGATCCACCCTCCAGAATGGCAGCAGCCCCGGCCACGCCAGTCGGCGCGGGCAGCGCGGGTTGCCATCCCGGTAGCGCAGGTTGGCAACCTGCTGTGTCGCCGACTGGTAATTGGCTGGGCGTGCGGTGCACCGAGCCGTGTGAACCTTTGTGGGGTCCGCGGATTGACAATCCGCGACCCAGCAGACTGCCAGTCTGCGCTACGGTTGGTGGCGCGGAGGGCGTGCGACTGGCGCGCCAGCATCCAGCGGCAGGGTTGACGGGCTCGATCCGCGGTGCTGGAGGCCCACCGGCTTCCATCACAGCACGGCGGATGAAACGCGGTTGCTGGCATCGGGAGGCGATTCTTTTGGCCTCGAGCCTGCTGGTGGCCGCAGCCGCGGCCAATGCCCGCCCGGCTGAACCTTTTCGTGCAACTGCCGAGTACAGTCTTAAAGCGGCTGTGTTGGTGAACTTGGCCAAGTTTACCGACTGGCCGACCAACGCCTTTGCCGGGCCGGCGGCCCCATTGGTCATTGGCGTGGTAGGAGAGGACCCGTTCGGGCCGGCGCTGGAGGAGGCTGCCCGGGCGCAGACGGTGGCCGGGCATCCGGTGCAGGTGCGGCGGCTGTCGGCCACCGCCCCGCTGCCACAGGTGCATGTGCTGTTCGTCAGCCGGTCGGAGCAGAATCGGCTGCCGCAGGTGTTGGAAGCAGTCCGGGGCGCGCCCGTGCTCACGGTGAGCGACGTGACACAGTTCGCCCGGCAGGGTGGCATGGTCAATTTGGTTTTACGGGACGAGATGGTGCGATTCGAAGTCAACTTGAACTCCGTGGAGGCCGCGGGCCTGCGGCTCAGTTCCAAAGTCCTCAAATACGCCACCTTAGTCGCCCCGACGTTGGGCGGGCCCAACACGCCATGAAGCCGAGCAGCACGATGGGTGCCCGCAGGGGCAAGTTGTGGCTGGTGCGCGCGTTTCGGCAGTTACCCCTGCGCCGGCAGGTGGTGTTGGCTATCGGGCTGGCGTGCGGTTTGGCGCTGCTGGTGTCCAGCATCGCCATGAGCTTGTCTGCGTGGGGCCAGTTCAGGGGCACATTCGAGCGGGATCTGACTGCGCTGGCTCGCATTCTGGCTGATCAAGTGCAGGCGCCCTTGGCCTTTAATGATCCCAAAGGAGCAACCGAGCTGTTGGCCGCACTGCAGAGCAAGCCACAGGTGCTCAGCGCCATCGTCCAAACCCCTTCCAGAGAGATGTTCGCCCGGTATGGCGCAGCCATGTCGGCGACGCAACTAGCCCGGTTCCCTCAATTCCGCGGCCTGCGGTATGAAGCTGGGCAGGCGTATCTGGCTGAGCCCATTGTGTTGGAGGGGACCCAACTAGGCCGGCTGCTGGTGCGGGCGGATTACCGGGGCGAATGGCGCCGGCTGTTTTTGACGCAAGTGGCGGTCATGAGCCTGGTGCTGGTCGGCGCGCTGGGGCTGGCTAGCGTGGCGGCCTTTCAGCTTCAGCGGCTGGTGACTAGCCCGATCCTGCGGCTGACGCAGGCAGCCCGTCGGATTGCCGCGCAGCGGGATTACTCGGTCCGGGTGGAGCAAGAGGGCCAGGCTGAAGTAGCGGTCCTGACGGAGGCCTTCAACCAGATGCTGGAGCAAATCCAGGCCCGCGACGTCGCCCTGCAACAGGCCCGGGACCAACTTGAGCAGCGGGTGGCCGAACGGACACGCGAGCTGGCCGAATCGGTGTCGGTGCTCCAAGCCACGCTGGAATCGACCGCTGACGGGATCTTGGTGGTGGACACGCAGCAGCGGGTGACGCAGTTCAACCAGCGGTTCGCGCAGATGTGGCGGATTCCTGAGGACCTGCTGCAGACCCGAGACGATCGCCGCTTGGTGGCCCATATGCTGGACCAGTTGGCCGACCCGGACGAGTTCGTGCGGACGGTCAACGACCTTTACGCCCGGCCCGAGGCTGAGCAGCACGACCTCATCCGGTTCAAAGACGGGCGTGTGTTCGAGCGGTTTACGACGCCCCAGCGGGTGGGCGAAGTGTGCGTGGGCCGGGTCTGGAGTTTTCGCGACATTACCCAGCGGGTCCAGACCCAGCAAGAGCTGGAACGAGAGCGGGACCGGGCCCGGCAGTATTTCGAGATTGCGGCGGTGCTGATGTTGGTGCTGGACGCCGACGGCCGCGTGGTGAAGGTCAATGCCCGCGGGGCCCAGATTCTGGGCTGGGAGGCTCACGAGTTGATGGGCTGCGACTGGTTCGAAACCTGCGTACCGCCGGAGCAGCGGGCGGCGGTGCGCCAGGTGTTCGACCGGCTCATGGCTGGAGAGTTGGAGGGGACCGAACATTACGAAAACGAGGTGCTGACCAAGGCCGGCCAGCGGCGCTTGGTCCGATTCCACAATGCGCTCATCCGGGACAAGGCCGGCAACATCATCGGCACCCTCTCCTCGGGCGAAGACGTGACCCAGCAGCGCCGCATCGAGCAGCAGCTTCGGCAACTGTCCCGTGCCGTCGAGCAAAGCCCGGCCTCGATTGTCATTACCGATCCGCAGGGCCGCATCGAATACGTCAACCCCAGGTTCACCCAGGTCACCGGCTACAGCCTGGAAGAAGTGCGGGGCCAGAACCCACGCATCCTCAAGTCCGGCGAAACCCCGCCCGAAGAATACGCCCGGCTGTGGCGGACCATCACCGCCGGCGGCGAGTGGCGCGGCGAATTCCACAACCGCAAGAAAAACGGCGAGCTGTTCTGGGAATCGGCCGTCATCTGCCCGATCAAGGACGAGACTGGCCGCATCACCCACTTCCTGGGCGTCAAAGAAGACATCACCGCACGCAAGGCGGCTGAGCAAGCGCTGCGCGATAACGAAGCAAAGTTGGCTGCCATTACCCGCTCAGCCCAGGATGGTATCATCATGATGGACTCAGCGGGACGGGTTTCGTTCTGGAACGAGGCTGCCGAGCAAATTTTTGGCTACACGGCTGACGAGGCCCTGGGCCAAGAGCTGCATCGGCTGGTAGCGCCAGAACGCTTCCATCCAGCCTACTACCGGGGCTTTGCTGTCTTCCAGCGCACAGGCCAGGGGCCTGCGGTGGGCCGGACGCTGGAGTTGGTGGCTCGGCGCAAAGATGGTCAGGAGTTCCCGGTCGAGTTGTCTCTGTCGGCGGTTCAGCTTCAGGGTGCCTGGCACGCTGTGGGCGTGGTGCGCGACATCACCGCACGCAAGGCGGCTGAGCAGCAGGTGCAGGACGCGCTGAACTTTAGCCACACGCTGCTGCAGGCGTCGCCCATCGGAATTATGGCATTCCGGGCCTCTGGCCAGGTGGTGGCGGCCAACGAGGCCATGGCTGACCTGTTGGGCTGCACGCTGGGCCACCTACAGGGCAGCAACCTGCAGGAACTATCCGGCTGGACTGTAGCCCGCTTGCAAAGCGCTGCGGAAGCGGCGCTGGCCTCCGGCTCGACCATTCGCCAAGAAGTCACACTGACGGACCGCTCCGGTCACGTCCGCTGGCTGGCCTGCCGGTTTGTGCCCTTCCAGTTCCAAGGCCAAGCCCATGTGCTGGGCTTGTTTGTGGATGTGACCGAGCAGAAACAAGCCGAAGCGGCTTTGCGCCAAAGCGAGGCGCTGTTCCGGCTGATCAGCGAGAATGCCGCCGAGCTGATCAGCATCGTGGATCGGCAGGGAATTCGCCGGTATTGCAGCCCCTCGTACAAAACCGTGTTGGGCTTCGAGCCGGAGGCACTGTGCGGCACCGAGTGGCACGTGGGCGTGCATCCGGAGGACGTGGACCGGCTGCGGCAGGCGACCGAGGAGGCCTTTCGGACTGGCATTTGCCGGACCTTAGAGTATCGGCGCCAGCACAAAGACGGCTCCTGGCGGGTGCTGGAGTCCACCGGCGCGTTGATTGACCAGGGGCCAATCGGCCAGTGCCTGCTGTTGGTGGCGCGCGACGTGACTGAGCGGAAACGCGCTGAGGCCGAACGCGCCGCCATGCAACTGCAGTTGCAGCAGGCCCAAAAGCTGGAAGCCATCGGTCGGCTAGCCGCCGGGATCGCTCACGAAATCAATACCCCAACCCAGTTCATCGGAGACAACCTGAAGTTTCTGAAGGACACCTTCAACGACCTGGTACCGGTGTTGGATGTGTTGGATCAAGTGCGCCAGGCTGAGCGCAGAGGCGGTGATTTAGCGGCGTTGGTTGAACCGGTGCGGGATCTGGCCGCGAAGGTGGATGTGGACTATTTGCGCGCTGAAATCCCCAGCGCCATCGCCCAGTCCCAAGAAGGCGTCCAACGGGTGACCCGGATTGTGCAGGCCATGAAGGAATTTTCGCATCCGGGGAGCACGGAGAAAACGCCCGCCGACCTGAACCGCGCCTTGGAAACCACCCTGACGATCTGCCGTAACGAGTGGAAATATGTGGCTGAGGTGGTGACGGACTTCGAGCCTGACCCGCCCTTGGTGCCATGCTTGACGGCGGAGTTGAACCAGGTGTTTTTGAACCTGGTTGTCAACGCCGCTCAAGCCATTGCCGAAAAAGTCGGAGACCGCCGCGACGCCAAAGGGACCATCACAGTGCGCACCCGCCGGCAGGGCGACTGGTTCGAGATTCAGATTGCCGACACCGGGCCGGGCATACCCGAGCATGTGCGTCCGCGTATCTTCGAGCCGTTCTTCACCACCAAGCCGGTGGGTAAAGGCACCGGCCAGGGCCTGGCTCTGGCCCGGTCGATTGTGGTGGACAAGCACGGCGGCACCATCAGCTTCGACACCCAGGTGGGCCAAGGCACCACCTTCACCATTCGGCTGCCGCTGCAGCCTACCCAAGCCGCAGCCCCAGCCAAAAAAGCTGCCTAAAAGCCAGCGCGTATGGTCCCAGCCCAAGAAAAGATCCTGTTTGTGGATGACGACCCGCACCTGCTGGATTCGGTGCAGCGGGTGCTGCGTAAACGGTTCAACATCGATACCCGCTTGGGCCCCATGGCGGGCTTAGCAGCCGTGCAGCGGGACGGCCCGTATGCGGTGGTGGTGTCGGACCTGCGCATGCCCGGCATGGACGGCATCCAGTTCTTGGCCCAAGTCAAGGCCAAATACCCCGACACAGTCCGGATGATCCTGACCGGGTACCCGGACCTGGAGGCTGCCATCAAAGCCGTCAATGAAGGTTACTTGTTCCGGTTCCTGACCAAGCCCGTCACACCGCTCACGTTGACGGCGGCTTTGGAGGCAGGTCTGGAGCAGTACCGGTTGGTGCAGGATCGGCACAAGCTGCTGGAAGCTCAACTGCGCCATGCCCAGAAAATGGAGTTGGTGGGCCAATGCGCCGCGGGCCTGGCGCACGACATGCGCAATATCTTGGCGGTGATCCAACTGTGCGCACAGCGAGCTTTGGAACAGCCAGCCAGCCTCCAGGAGCTGGGTGAGGCCCTGCAACGCATCACCGAAGCCGCCGCTCATGCCACCAACCTCACCCAGCAGTTGGTCAGCTTTAGCCGGCGCCAAAGTCGGTGTCGATTCGAGGCGGTATCGCTCAAGAAGTTGCTGGAGGACCTGTTGGGCCTGCTGCGTCCGGTGCTCACCCGGCGGATCAGCCTCGAGTGCCGGATTGCGCCGGAGTTACCGCTGGCGTGGGGGGACCCGACCTTGTTGAGCCAAGTGGTGATGAACCTGGCGCTCAACGCTCGGGATGCCATGCCCCAGGGCGGGCGCCTGACAATCACCGCTGACCTCAGAACCATTTCAGTCCACACGGTGTCCGAGCACCCGGACCGCCGACTAGGCCGGTTTGTTTGCCTGAGCGTCAGTGATACCGGGTGCGGGATGGACACCGTGGTGCGCAGCCGGCTGTTCGAGCCGTTTTTTACCACCAAGGCCGACACCGGCGGGACCGGCCTGGGCCTGGCCGTAGTGGCCAGCATCGTCCAGCAACACCATGGCTGGATCGAAGTCCAAAGTAGCCCCGGCCAAGGCACAACGTTCGAAGTTTATTTGCCGGTGGCCGATGCCAGCGCCAGCGCCGACTCGGTTCAGATTTCGGAGCCCGCTGCCAGTTCGACTCGGCAGCCGGGCCCCGCTCAGTCAGCCAATCTGGACTCACCTTCAACCGCGCAAGCTGCATGAGCACCAAGAAACGCATCTTGTTTGTCGATGACGAACCGTTGGTGCTGCAAGGGCTGCAACGGATGTTGCGCCACTTGCGCACCGAGTGGGAGATGGCCTTTGTGGACAGTGGCCCCAAGGCCCTGGCGTTGATGGAGCAAACCCCCTTCGACGTGATCGTGTCGGACATGCGCATGCCCGGCATGAACGGGGCCGAATTGCTCAACGAGGTCATGAAGCGCCATCCCAAAACCGTCCGCTTCATCCTCTCCGGCCATGCCGATAAGGAGCTGATCCTCAAATGCGTCGGCACTACCCACCAGTATCTGTCCAAACCGTGCGAACCGGAGGCACTCAAAGCCGCCATCCTGCGCGCGGCGGCTTTGGGAGCGTCGTTGGACAGCGAGCGGCTCAAGCAACTGGTAGCACGCCTGGAACGGCTGCCCAGCATCCCGTCGGTCTATACCGAGATTGTCGAGAAGCTGCAGCAACCTGATGTGGCCTTGGAGGAAATCGGCGCCGTAATCGCCAAGGACATCGGCATGACCGCCAACATCCTCAAACTGGTCAATTCGGCCTTCTTCGGTCTGCGTCGGCAGATCGTGGACCCGACCGAGGCGGTCACCTACCTGGGGGTCGAGACGGTCAAAGCGCTGGTGCTGTCCATCCATGCCTTCGAGCAGTTCAAAGATGTAGCCATCGAAGGCTTTTCACTCTCTAGTCTATGGCAGCATAGCCTGGAGACCGCTGGCTTGGCCCGGGCCATTGCAGGAGCCGAACAAGCCGAAGGCAAGCTGCGGGACGAAAGTTTCGTGGCCGGCATGTTACACGACGCCGGCAAGGTGGTGTTGGCGGCCAACTTCACCGCCCAATACGCCGAGGCCATGCGCCTGGCGCGAGCTGGCAAGACCGAACTGATGGCCACCGAAGAGCAGCTCTTTGGCGCCAACCACGCGGATGTGGGCGGGTATTTGCTGGGGCTGTGGGGTTTGCCGGTGCCGGTAGTGGAGGCTATCACCCTGCACCACAATCCAGCCCGTAGCCTCAACAAAGAGTTCACCCCACTGACTGCTGTGCATGTGGCCAACGCGTTGGTCCGAGCCCGGGCACCCGAGGCGGCCGAGTTGCCTGGCAGTCAGGTGGATGCGCATTACCTGACCGAGCTGGGTCTGGCCGGCCGGCTTGAGGCTTGGAAGGCGTTGGCTAAAGAACCGGCTACCCAAGCCGCTTGAGGCGCCGGAGGCGGCAAATGAACTCGATGTTGCCAGCCTGGCTCTAGCGACACCGGTCTTGAGCCCTGGCTAGATAGAAAGGACATTGCAAATGAGCCTGAAAATACTGTGCGTGGATGACGACGCCAACGTGCTGGCGGGCTACCAACGCAACCTGCGTAAACAGTTCAACCTGGATACCGCCCTGAGTGGTCAGGCGGGCTTGGCCATGCTCGACTCCCAGGGGCCTTACGCGGTGGTGGTGGCAGACATGAACATGCCAGGCATGAACGGCATCCAGTTCCTGATGGAGGTGCAGCGCCGCGCGCCCGACACAGTCCGCATCATGCTTACCGGCAATGCCGACCAGCAAACCGCCATTGCCGCCGTCAACCAGGGCCATGTGTTCCAGTTCCTCACCAAGCCCTGCCCAACCGAGGCCCTGGCCAGCACGCTGCGCCAGGCCTTGCGCCAGTACCAACTGGTGGTGGCCGAACGCGAGCTGCTGGAAAAAACCCTCAACGGCAGCATCAAAGTGCTGGTGGACGTGCTGTCCATGGCCGATCCCCAATCGTTCGGCTTTGGCCAGAAGCTGCGGGACGCGATGCGCACCTTTGCCAAAGCGCTGAACGTCGAGCAATGTTGGGAACTGGAGCTGGCAGCCATGCTCAGCCCCATCGGATATGTGACCATACCGCCGGCCGTACTGCAAAAACATCGCGCTGGCTTGAGCTTGTCCGGGCCGGAACGGGACATGATCGAGCGGGTGCCGGAGTTTGGGGCCAACTTGCTGGCCAATATTCCCCGGCTGGAACCGGTGGCCCGCATCGTCCGCTACCACGCAAAACGGTTCGATGGCACCGGATTCCCGGCTGACGAGGTCAAAGGCGAAGATATCCCCGTCGGGGCCCGGATTCTGAAAGTGCTATCGGACCTGGTGCAGTTGGAAGCCAAGGGGCTGCCTCGGCACAAAGCCTTGGAGCAGATGCGCACCCGGACCGGGTGGTACGACCCGCGCGTGCTCAGTGCGGCGTTTGCGTGTTTTGACGTGTATCTGCCCGAGGGCCCAGCCGCGCCGGCTGCACCCCGAGCCGTCAGCCTTTCTGACCTGCGCGTCGGCCACATCTTGGCCGAGAAGGTCGTGTCCAACGATGGCGTCGTCATCGCCGGCCCGGGCACCGAGGTCACTCAGATGGTCCTGCAGAAACTCCATAACTTCGCCCAACTGAGCGGCATCAAAGAACCCATCTTGATCGAGGCCTGAAACCAGCCCAGCTTAGCCGCCACGGGCGCCTTCCGGTTGTTGTAGCCGCCAGCGTAAGCCGGCGGATAATCCGCAGGCGCCAACGCAGCCGCCGGGGTGAGCCGGCGGATCGATCCACCGGATCCCCCAAAGACGGAAAATCCGTAGCCGCCGGCGTAAGCCGGCGGAAAATCCCCCTCTGGCCCCATCATCCGCCGCGTTACCGCGGCGGCTACCATCCAGATCTTGGTCCGCCGCCTGACGGCGGCGGCTACCAAGCCAATCCGTAGCCGCCGGCGTAAGCCGGCGGCTTGATCCGTCCAGTCCTCCAGGTCCGCCGCCTGACGGCGGCGGCTACTAAGCCAATCCGTAGCCGCCGGCGTAAGCCGGCGGAAAATCCGCCCCTCGCCCCATCATCCGCCACGTTACCGCGGCGGCTACCATCCAGATCTTGGTCCGTCGCCTGACGACGGCGGCTACGGGCTGCAGCCTCGAGTGGCCGACGTGACTGGGTGGAGGGCAGGAATGCCATGCACCGTGATGCATGCCCGGGCCGGTTTTGCGCTTTTACTTTGCGGTGTTTTGAGCTTCAGTGGCGGCTTTCATGAGCAAGACAGCGCTAATGTTCGCCGGTCAAGGTGCCCAAGTGGTGGGTATGGGGCAGGATTTGGCCGAGCGGTTCGACACAGCTCGCAGGTGGTTTGATCTAGCCAAACGCGTGTTGGGGTATGACCTGGCTCGAATCTGTTTTGAAGGGCCGGAAACCACTCTGACACGCACCGAGCATGCCCAGCCTGGGATTTACCTGGTCGGTTGGGTCGCGCTGCAATTGCTGCGTGAGCAGGTGCCAACCTTTCGCTTCGAGGCTGCAGCGGGCCTGTCGTTAGGCGAATTCACAGCGTTGGCTGCGGCAGGTGCGATCCGGTTCGAAGACGGTTTGAGGTTGGTCCGGCTTCGCGGCCAGCTCATGCAGGCAGCGTGCGAAGCCGGTCTGGGCGGCATGGCTGCGGTGTTGGGTTTGGACGAACCGGCTGTGCGCGAGGTGTGTGCGCAGACCGGGGTCGAGATAGCCAACTTGAATTGCCCGGGCCAGATCGTCATTTCGGGCCCGGTGGACCGGCTTGAGGTGGCCTGTACGCAAGCCCGGGCCAGAGGCGCCAAGCGGGTGGTGCGCCTGTCGGTTGCCGGGGCGTATCACTCAAGCCTTATGGCGCCGGCTCAAGCGAAGCTGGCGGTCGAGTTAGCAGCGGTGCCCATGGCAACTCCGACCGTGCCTGTGATCGCTAACGTGACGGCTCGACCGCATCCTGCCGATCCGCAAGCTATCAAACAGGCTTTAGCCCAGCAGGTCACTGCCCCGGTGCGGTGGGAAGAGTCGATGCGGTATTTGTTAGCGCAAGGGTTCACTCGGTTTGTCGAGCTGGGCCCGGGCACGGTTTTGAGCGGGTTCATGCGCCGCATTGATCAGTCTGCCTGCGTGTTGAACGTTGCAGATGTGCCCAGTTTGGAGCAGACAGTGGCGGCTTTGGTGGGCCGCCAGGGCTGCTGACCGGTCCGCACACCAGCACGCCAGGAGATTGGGTGTCGCGTGGCGTGTCGGTTGGCAGGCTGGTTACGCGTATGCACCAGCGGCTACGACCGAGTGCAGCCAGTGGATGCGGCCCTAAAAATCTGCCCGGCCTTGTTTTGACTTTGACGAACGGACCGCCTACGCCTTGGTCGTGAGCATGCGGATCTATTAGATCGGCTTTCTGGGCGTGATTGGGTCGTGCTGGGCCAGGGAGGTAGCTGCCCCTGTGCCTTGGGGCCCGGTTCCCACTGAACGCCAGTTGCGTTGGCACGAGATGGGGTTCTACGGATTCCTGCATTTTGGGATCAACACGTTTACCGATAAGGAGTGGGGCTACGGCCACGAAAGCCCGCAGCTTTTTGCCCCGACGGACTTTGATGCGGAGCAGATCGTGGGTGCGGCCAAGGCGGCTGGCATGCGCGGCTCGATCTTGACAGCTAAACACCACGACGGCTTTTGCCTGTGGCCATCCCAATACACCGAACACAGCGTCAAGCATTCGCCTTGGCGCGGTGGCCGGGGTGATGTGGTCAAGGAAATTGCGCAAGCCTGCCGCCGGCACGGGTTGCGGTTTGGGGTGTATCTATCGCCGTGGGACCGGCACCACAAGGACTACGCACGCCCGGAATACATCACTTACTACCGCAACCAGCTTCGCGAGTTGCTGACCGGCTATGGCGAGCTGTTTGCGGTTTGGTTCGACGGAGCCAATGGCGGTGACGGCTTCTACGGCGGCGCACGAGAGAAGCGCCGGATTGACCCCCGCACCTATTATGACTGGCCCAACACCTGGGCATTGGTCCGCCAACTCCAGCCCATGGCCTGCATGTTCAGTGATGTGGGGCCGGACTTCCGGCGGGTCGGAAACGAACGAGGCTTTGCCGGAGATCCCTGCTGGGCCACGTTAAACCCGGGTGACGATGCCCCGGGCAGCACCAAGGCCAATCTCAATGCCGGCGAGCGGCCCGGCACGCATTGGATTCCAGCCGAATGCGACGTGTCGATCCGCCCGGGCTGGTTTTATCATCCCAGTGAAGACGCCAAGGTCAAAACGCCGACCCAATTGCTGGACATCTACTACAAGTCGGTCGGGCGGGGTGCGTGTCTGAACCTGAACGTGCCGCCGGACCGGCGGGGCCGCATCCATGAAAATGACTTGGCCTCCCTACGCCAATTTCGGCGGATCCTGGATGCCACCTTTCCCACGAATCTGGCCCAGCATGCCCGCCTGACGGCCAGCAACGTGCGGGGCGGCAGGCGCGCCTTTGGGCCGGAAGGGGTCCTGGACGGCAACCGCAATACCTATTGGGCCACTGACGACAATGTCACCACGGCGAAGCTGGTGTTGGACCTGGGCCGACCGACCCAGTTCAACGTGGTCGAGCTGCGCGAATATTTGCCGCTGGGCCAACGCATCGAGGCATTCGAGATCGAGGCTTGGCACCAAGGCGCCTGGCAACCGGTTGCCCGAGGCACCAGCATCGGCAACCGGCGGTTGCTCCGAGGCCAGATGGTAACGACTGACAAAGTGCGCCTGCGGATCAGCCGTGCCGCAGCGTGCCATGCTCTGGCTGAGTTTGGCCTGTAGCGGGAGCCCCCTCGGGCTGAGTCCCCGCCTCAAACGCCAGCCGGTGGTCCATCCGAACCGTAGCTTTCCCAGCATCCGTAAATCCAGGCCGCAAAAGCAGCCAGCACTCCAGCCTTCAGACGGAGCGCGCCTTGGTTGTGCAAACTGAGGCATAGGCGATCGAGGCCGGTTCGACATACCGTCGCGCAAAGCACAGCCGCATACCGTTCAGCGACAGCCACGCACCCGAGCGCGCAACTCGGGCCGCGCATTTGAGAGGGGAGACTCCAGATTGCGCGTTTGGCCGATTGGGCAGTGGCTTCGGTCAGCCGCTGAAGACTGACCGGCCAGTAGCCGGTGCTTCCGATGGTCATGGTCCCCAAAAGGCAACCCGGTCGAGTATCCTGCCATCGAGGGCCGACGTGGAGGTCGGCCCACAAACGGATACCGTGGCGCGCGGCGCGGGCGTTGCGGACTGGTTACCCGCAGAAGCCGCCGACCTAAGTCGGCGGATTGATTCGCCGCGGCCCCAAGGTCCGCCGCCTGACGGCGGCTACGCCAAATGGGTAACCAGCCACGCGAAAGGGAGGGCGGCAAACGCGGGGCCGAGGGCACACTCATGGACAAATAAGCCGGATGTCGTAAGGAAAGGTGCTAGCTACCCGAAAGCCCAACAGCCACCCCGGGCGTTCGGAAAAGTCGGCTGGCGAACTCGGGGCCGGTGCAGGATGATAGCGGCGGTATGAGAATGGCACTTCGTGATTCAGGCATGACTGTGGGCTTTGCGCGCAGAGTTGCCCTCGTTTTGAGTGCGGGTTGGCTGAGCGGTGGGTTGGTCCCTAGCGGCCTAGAAGCTGGGGAGGCGGGCCTGCTGGAGTTCATGCGGGCTCAAAGCCAACGGCGCTACACGCAGGTGCCGCGCCAAGTGCTGGCCTTCTATTACACTTGGTATGGCACACCCGCCCGCCATGGTCGTTGGATTCACTGGGGCCAGGTGAATCCGGAGCAACACGATATTTCCGAGTCCACCCATTACCCAGCCCGCGGCGCCTACGATTCAGACGATCCGGAGCTGGTCGATGCGCATATGGATCAAGCCAAGGCGCATGGGTTGACCGGCTTCATTGCCACGTGGTGGGGCCGGGACGGGTTCGAGGATCGGGCCTTTGTGACGGTGCTGGATCGGGCTGAGCGGAAGGGGTTCAAAGTGACGGTCTATTGGGAGACGGCACCCGGCAGCGGAGCGGCGCAAAAGGACCGGGCAGTGCGTGACTTGGTGTATGTGCTGCGCCGATACGGTCGTAGCCCGGCCTTTTTGAAGGTGGACGATAAACCGGTGATTTTTGTGTATGGCCGTGTGATGGGCCAGATGCCACTGTCGGCTTGGCCGGAGGTGATCCACCGGGCTCGAGCTGAGGCAGGCGACTTTATCTTGATAGCCGATGGGTATTCGGAAAGTTACGCGCGGCTGTTTGACGGCGTGCACACCTACAACATCTGCGGTTGGGTGCAGAACAAGTCGCCCGAGGCACTGCGCCAGCTCAGTGCCCGGACGTTTGCTGAGAATGTGGGCCTTGCCAAACGACATGCGCGCATCAGTTGCCTGACGGTCATCCCCGGCTACGACGACACCAAGATCCGCAAGCCGGGCCTGAAAGCTGATCGACAAAACGGCCAAACGTACCGTGTGTTGTGGGAAGAAGCTATCCGAGCTGACCCAGACTGGGTGCTGATCACTTCTTGGAACGAGTGGCATGAAGGCTCTGAGATCGAGCCAAGCTGGGAACATGGCGACCAGTACCTCAAAATCACCGCGCACTACGCAGCCCAGTTCCGGGCCAGTCCATTCAGCCGCGTGCCAGTGCCGGCTTCGGCGTCCAAGCTGACTGCGGATCAAGCGCAGCGGCTGCGCCAGAGTTTTGCGGGCCGCACAATCGGCCTGTTGCCGGGTTACAGCGGGCTGGCGCCGTTGATGTTGGCCGATGCGGGGGTAGCAGTGCGCGAGCTGGCGTGGGCCGATTTGCTGGATGCACGCCTGTTCAACCCGCGGGCTTACCCGGTCGTGCTCTACGCCGGTGGCGAGCATTACCTGCGGACCGTGCGTACTGCCAACGACGTCGAGCAGGCGCTGCAGCGTTACTTGGGCGAAGGCGGTTTTCTGGTCTGCATGCCGCATTTGCCGTGGCCGTTTTACTACGACGAAGCTGTGGGTAAGCCGGCGCCCATTACCGCCCGGTTAGGCCTGCCGGTAGCTGGTGGCTGGGAACGGCCGCCCGAAGGGGCCACACTCAAGTTCGAGCTGGACACACGCGCGTTGCCAGGCCTGCCGGCCAGTGTGCTGTTTCCGGCTAGCGGCGATTTGCGGTGGCGCCCAGCTCAACGCAGCGCCGCACCAGCCGGAGCGCGGTATTCGGCGCTGGCTACGCTGAAGGATGCCACTGGCCAAAGCTTGGGTGACGCCATCGCTTACGTCGAATTGCGCGAGCCGCCGCTGCAAGGCGGCAAGACACTTTACGTTTGGATGCGGATACCGGAGTTGCTTGGGGATGAGCCCGGGCTGTGTGCGTTGTGGCAGTTTGTGGCTGAAAAGCTGGCAGGCCGCTGAAAAGCTAGCAGGCCCCCGAAAAATCTGCAGGCCGCTGCAAACGACCCACCTCAACGGGCCAGGGCCGTGGTCTGGGCGCCTGGGCGAACGGCGGCGGGTTCAGCTTACTGGACCGTAGCGTGGGCCAAGCTGCGCGGCCAATTCTTTGCCAACCCTTTCCAGCTCGGTCCGCTGCGCTTCGGTCAGCGGCTGATACGCGCGTGCGAATTGGATATTTTGGAGAGCCTGTTCGAGCGTGAAGGGCCCCACGTTAGCCACAGCGACTCCGGGCAGGTCCAATGCATAGGCCAAAGCCAGGGGCAGCCGCTCGCGTGGGGTGACACAGCCGACCCAGCCTTTGCGATGGTTGGGGAATCCGCCTTTGATGCCGGCATAGACTTTCATGGCCACCACACCCACGTTTTGGCGCCGACACTCTGGCAACAGTTGCCCCTCGAAATTGTAGATGTAGCGGTCGGCGTAGTTCATCACCGCCATCACCACGTCGATTTGGCCGGTCTCAAGCATCCGCAGGAACCGGGGTGGCCGGGCGTGTCCGGAAATGCCAATGAACCGCAGTTTACCGGCCTGCTTTTGTTTGAGCAGGTACTCCAGCACACCGTCCTTGGCCAACACACGGTCCAGATTCTTGCCGCCCACATGATGGATATGCACCAAGTCCACGTAATCGACTTTCAGTTGCCGGAGCGATTCGGTGAGGGACTTTTCGGCATCAGCGGCTGTCTCGACCCAGACTTTGGTCACCAGAAACAGGTTGTCGCGCCGGCTGGGCACCAACCGGCCCAGCACCTCCTCAGCATGACCGTAGTTGCGGGCGGTATCGATGTAATTGACCCCGCAGTCGATGACTTCGCCAAAGATGCGCTCTGCCTCCTTGGGGTCGATTCGCGCCTCGCCAATCGGGGCGGTGCCCAAGCCCAAGATGCTGACCCGCGCTTGGGTGCGGCCCAACACGCGCGTGGGCAGCGGCCCCTCAGCCGGCGCAGCGCAGAGCCGCGGCCGGGTCAGGACCAGGCCAAACCCAGCCCATGTAGCGTGTCGCAAGAACTGGCGGCGGCTGAGCTTGGCTGAGCTGTGGCTCAAGCTGCCCGAGGTGCCACCGCGTTCGGCCAGATGGGATGCACGAGTGTTGTTCATATCGCAATCCGACGAGCGATTTGACGCCGCATCCGCACGCCAAGGCAAGCCTCAATTCAGACGGTCTGCTTTGGGTTGCCACGCTCACCGCGCCACCAGGAGAATTACTCCGCCTAAGGCCAATCGATACCAGCCGAACAGCACGAAGGTGTGCGTTTGCACGTAACGGAGCAGCCATTTGACCGCCAGGAACGACACCACACCCGAGACGCAAAAGCCTAACAGCACCAGGCCCCACGCCTCGGTTGGTGCACCCGCCGGGGCGTGATAGAGCGCGTGGAAGATCTTGAGGCCGCCGGCGGCCAGCATGGTGGGAATGCCTGCTAGAAAGGAAAACTCCGTGGCAGCCGACCGATTCAAACCCAGCATCAAACACAACAGGATCGTTGCGCCCGAGCGTGATGTACCGGGAAACGCTGCGGCAATCAGTTGCCCCAGCCCAACCGCCACTGCGATCGGCCAGGTGACCTCGTCCTTCAAAGTGCGGCCTTTGAGCCAGGCTTCCACAGCCAAAAACGCCAAGCCACCGGCCACCAGTGCCCAGGCCACAGGCCCCGGCGCTTCCGGCAGCTTGAACTGCATCTTGTCCAGCGCCAGCCCACCCACGCCAGTCAACGCAAATGCGGTCAGTAACTTCAGTCCATACTGCTGGGTCGTCTTCTGGCGCCAACCGTAGGCAAACTGCTTGAGTCGGTCCGGAAACAGCGGCAGCACAGCCAAGACCGCCCCGCTCTGGATCACGATGTTGAACAGGTCGGTCTGGCGCGGCAGCCACCGTAACTGTTCGGCTAACAACAAATGGCCCGTGGACGAGATCGGCAGAAACTCGGTGATCCCTTCGATGATGCCCAACACAATGACTGCAAGCCAATCCGGCACGCCCGCGTTGAACGGCAAAACCGTCGCGGAAGCAAGCTTCAACTGACGTCACCGCGGTGGACAGGGGCACGAGGCTCGGCTTTCTACAAGCCCCAGCCACCTCCTCTAACTAAGACCGGGCAAGGCAAGGCTCATCAGGGTCGCGGTGGTAGCTCATGTGCGACTGGATGCCGACGCACCAGTGCGTTGCTGCGGGCACCGTCGCCGGCTCCCGAGCTTGGGCCGCTTGAAGCTGATCCATTCAGGGCCGCGTCTCGTTTCGTCGCCTTCCGCCGATTCACGCCGGCGGCTACGGATTTTGCGCCCCCGTAGCCGCCGCCGTGAGGCGGCGGACCTTGGGGCGATCCGGTGGATCAATCCGCCGACTTACGTCGGCGGCTACGAGCTGGGTGCCGGTGCCGCTGGACCGCTGAGCGTGCCGGCTGGACCGTCGCGGAGCGACGGCTCGACGGCAGCTGTGGGCTTCAGCCCACGGCGGGCCGAGAGGCGAAATAGATATCCCGCCGCGGAGCGGCGCCTGAAACCGGCGAGGGATCGATTCAAGCGTCGCTCCGCGACGCGCGGGGTTGGGCTGCACGCGACCCGTGGGTTGAAACCCACGGCTACCTTCACGGCACCGCTCCGTGGTGCCTTCAGGCCCATGTAGCGTAGCCGCCGTCGTAAGACGGCGGACCCGCTGGACTGAGCCGGATCAATCCGCCGGCTTACGCCGGCGGCTACGGATTTTCCGCCGACTCACCTCGGCGGCTACAGGGTCGCCGGAGCGCAGCGCCTCCAGGTTCAGATCAGGTGTTGGTAGTCTTTGGAGGAGGCGAGTTTGCTGACCAACTCACGCACTTTTTGGGCTTGGCTCTTATGAGCCAGCAATGCGGCATCGTCAGTCAGCACCAGGATCGCGTCGCGCATGCCCACCAGGGCGATGGGCGTGCGATGTTTGGTGCGCGCGTCGAAGATCAGGTTGCGCGCCGCGTCCACGTGCACCAGCTCGGCCACGGCGGCGTTGCCCTCAGCATCTTGCTTCAAGTGTCGCGCCAAGGCCGTCCACGAGCCGAGGTCGTCCCACGGAAAGTCTCCATTGGCCACCACCACGTTTTGGGCGTGTTCCATCAGGGCGTAGTCGATGGAGATTCGTCTGAGGTTGGGATAATCCTGGGCCAAGGCCTTGGCCAGCTTGGGTGAGCCGGCCAGTTTGAACCATCGTTGGCAAGCAGCAGCTAGCTGGGGCTGATGTTTTTCCAGGCCCTGAGTCAGGGTGACGAATGACCAGATGAACATCCCGGCATTCCACCGGTATTGCCCACTGTTGACGTAGTCCAAGGCAGTCTGGAAGTCGGGTTTCTCGACGAACCGTTCGGCCTTGAAAAAGGTGGTCTTGTAAGGCTTGGTCCCCTGCGGCGGCGGCAAGGGCTCGCCCACTCGAATGTAGCCGTAGCCGGTGTGCGGTTCGGTGGGCCGAATGCCCACCGTGACGATCACCTGACCGCGACTGGCCAGGTCAAAACAATCTGCCAAGACCTGCTGGAACTTTTTCTCCTGGCCGATGACGTGGTCAGCCGGCAACACCGCTATGACCGCCGTGGTTCTGCGGGCGCCGATTACTGCGGCAGCTAATGTGACCGCCGGAGCGGTGTCACGCCCACACGGCTCGATGAGCAGATTGGCCTTGGGCAACTTGGGCAGTTGCTGACGCACCGCCGGTGCTTGGGCTGCATTGGTGATGACGTAAAGCTGGTCCCAAGGCACCAAGGGACGCACTCGGTCCACTGCCGCTTGTAAGAGGGATTGCTCGCCCAGCAGCTTCAACAAGTGTTTCGGTCTCTGTTGCCGGCTCAGCGGCCAGAACCGCTCCCCGCGGCCCCCAGCCAAGATGACCACAAATCGGTCAGCTTCAGATGCGGATACCTTCTTCATAGCTCAATCCCTCCGGGGTCACAGGGCATCTCCCTGGGCTATCGCTAGGCCAAGCCCGCGCCGCTGTGGCCTCACCCACAACTGGTGCCTGCTGATCGTGCTGATAAAGCACACTTCACAGGCAGAACCTTGTTTTCCCAGCGGCGACCTCACAGCTTCAAGGCTTCCACCAAACTGCGCACAAATTCGCTGACCTGCGGCACCAGCTCGGGGCTTCGCCCATACCGCGCGATCCGGTCCACCACCGCGCTACCCACCACCACCGCATCGGCATGCGCTGCCACTAACCGCACTTGTTCCGGCGTGGAGATGCCAAAGCCCACCGCCACCGGCAAGTCGGTGTATTTCCTGATTAAGGCTACGCGAGCCGGAACGCTGTCCGCCACCTTGTCTTGCATGCCGGTGACCCCTTCGCGGGACACGTAATAAATGAAGCCGGTGCCGTGTTGGACGATCTGAGCGATTCGTTCCGGTGGAGTGGTGGGCGCCACCAGCCAAATGGCACACAGCCCCGCCTGGCGCATCAGCCGGTCGTAATCAGCCGCTTCTTCAGGGGGCAAATCCAGCACCAGCAGCCCGTCCACACCGGCCACGGCGGCATCGTGCACGAATCGGTCCAAGCCGTACCGGTGCACCAGGTTGAAATACAGATACAGCACAATAGGCACCTGGGTTTCGCGGCGAATGGCCGCCACGGTCTCCAGCACTTTGGGTGGGGTGGTGCCCGAGGCCAACCCGCGTTGGGCGGCAAGCTGGTTGACCAAGCCGTCGGCCAGGGGATCGCTAAACGGCACGCCCAACTCCAGCACGTCCACCCCAACCCGGTCCAACGCAATCGCTAGTTGCCGGGTGGCCTCCAGGTCCGGGTCACCCGCCCCAATGTACACAATCAGCCCTCTGCGCTGTTGGCGCCTGAGCTGATCGAAACGGGCCACAATCCGGTTCACGCCTGGCATGGTTCCGCTGCCGAGGCTGCCTTTTCAAACTCAAAATGCCTTGGCTCGCCTGCAGTTGTTCGGATCAACTCAGGTTGGCCGGATGCACCGAGCCCGCATTGACGTGGCCAAGGCTTGGCCAGCTCGGCGCCCGGGGCTGACCGTCCGGGTGGCAAAATTGGCATCGAGGCTGCGATGCCGCAGTCACCGACCGCTTCATCCCCCGCGTTGTCGCCGGTCCTTGGGATAGCCGCACCGATCGAGCTGGTGAATCGAAAACGACGGCTGACCGTCCTTTGGCCAGAATGACTGGGCGCTCCAAGTGCAGGCTTCAGCTAGCACCGGTGCTGCTGGGGCTGATCTGCTGCGGCGTTGCCGCGAAGCTCAAGGCAGCTCCGGTAAAGGCGTTTCCCACAGCCGAAGGCTTCGGTGCTGAAGCCCGAGGAGGTCGCGGCGGACGGGTCATCGAGGTCACCAACCTCAACGACTCTGGGCCGGGAAGCTTGCGTGCGGCCATGGAGGCCAGCGGCCCCCGCATTGTCGTGTTCCGCGTCAGCGGCACCATCACGCTCAAACGCGCCATTCGCGTCAGCACGCCCTACCTGACCGTGGCGGGCCAGACCTCGCCGGGCGGCATCCAAATCCGCGGACACGGCTCGCCCGAGGGCGATTGGGGCGTGTGGTTTGTGAACGGCGCGCATGACATCATCCTCCGGCACTTGCCGGTGCGCATGGGCGGCAACCTCAAGCACAACGCTGGCCACAACATCCTCTTTTACGGCACCGCCGAGCCGGGTGTGCACACCGTCATTGTGGATCACTGCTCGGTCTCCTGGGGTTCAGACACGCAATTGGACTGGTATGGATCGTATTTGGACCGAGCCACGTTCCAATGGTGCCTGATTGGAGAGTGTTACATGGGCCAGCACATTGGCGGCAACCGCCCGCCCAAACGGATCAGTCTGCATCACAACCTGTACGCCAACCTCGGCTCGCGCACGCCCCTGGTCCAGCACGCTGACCAGTTCGATTTCGTCAACAACGTCATTTACAACTGGGCGGGCAACAACGCGTCGGTCTTTGGCCAGTTTGCCCTCAACCACTCGGCTTTCGGCAACGTGGTCAGCAACCTTTGGCTGGCCGGGCCGGAGAGTGGTTACCCCTATCTGAATGTTGGCAACGGCGGTCCGGTCCGCATCGACGGTTCGGAAGCCGAGGCTGGCGGCACCAAACTTTACCTGGCCGGCAACTGGGGCCCACGCGCGCCCACCGGCAGCACCAACGACTGGATCGGCCACGGCGTCAACACCTGGGACTATTACGAATGGAAACGTGACGGCAGCACCCACCTGGTCGGCCCGGTGCAATACGCCGCGCCGACGCCTTTTGCTGCGCCGCCGATCAGTCTGACCCCAATGCCCGAGCTATTGGACACGGTGCTGGCCAGCGTGGGTGCGTGCAAACCGGCCCGTGATCCCGTGGACCACCGCATCGTGCAAAGTGTGCGCCACCGGACCGGCAGCTCGCGCGTCAGCACCACTGGCCCTTGGCCCGATCTGGCTCAAGGTCCGCCCGAGCCGCCCTCTGACTCGGACCACGACGGCATGCCAGACCATTGGGAAAAAGCCCACGGCTTGGACCCGCACAATCCAGCCGACGGCCCGGCCGTGGCGCCCAACGGCTACACCAACGTCGAGAACTACCTGAATGAGTCAGCCGGTGATCCCGTGCCGGGCTTGAAGTCGCCCCCACAGTCGCCTTCACCTATGGCACCCCGATAAGTGCGCTCCTTGGCTGCTGGGCTTTACGGACTCCTGAAACTGACCTGGCCAAACCGATGAACCGAAAACTTCTGCAGACCGCAGCGGTCGCAATGAGTCTGCAGCTTCCGAGTGCGCAGGCTCGCACCTTCCACGTGGCCCCGGACGGCGCCGACACCTACAGCGGCACGCCTGAAGCGCCTCTGCGCACCTTGCAACGGGCGGCCGACTTGGCCTGGGCGGGCGACACGGTGCTGGTGCACAATGGCGTTTACCGGGGCGGCGTGGTGCTGTGGTTTTTTGGCGAGCCGGACAAGCCCATTGTCTTCAAGAGCGCGTCCCGCCAGGCCCCCTGTGGTGGACGGGCAAGGGCGGGGCCGCATCGAGCTCCACTCAGGGGACGGTTGGCGAAGGCCCAGCGGCTGGATCACCGTTGATGGGGTCGAGGTGACCAACGGCTGGGATGGCCTCAACTTCTACAATGCTCACCATGTGGTCCTGAGGGGCAGCCGCATCGACTCCAATCTTAACCAGGGCATCCTAAGAGCCTGTCGGACCTTTTTCGAGGAAAGATGGGTGTGAATTGAACAACCGCAGGGCCAGGACGGTCCGTCAGGCAAGATGGCACAGCGCTTCAAAACCATCGACCGCAACACCCCCGTGTTGCTGCCCCCAGACCTGCGCGACTGGGTAGCCCAGGATGATCTGCTCCACTTCGTCATCGACGCTGTTGAAGCGGCTGCCGTTGTCAGCCTTCGCGGTCAACTCCAAGGGCTGTGGGGATGAACAATACCCACCCCACATGATGCTGGCGTTGCTGATTTACTGCTATGCCAACGGCATTTTCAGCTCCCGCCGCATCGAGCGGGCCACCGACCGGAACCTTTCGCGGGGCGATCTGACCGCCGAGACCCACGCGGATCAGGACACTATTCCTGCCCGCCGGCGCCTGAGGAGCAGATCAACCTGACGGATCCGGACGCGCGGCTGACCCGAAGGAACCAGCGGGAAGGCTACAGCCAGAGCTACAACGCGCAGGTGGTGGTGGATGCCGAAGGCAGCCAGTTGATTGTGGGCCAGTGGGTGAGCGACAGTGCCACCGACGCAGGTCAGTTGGAGCCGGATGTGCAGAGCATTCCCCAAGAGCTGGGTCAGCCCACGGCGGTGCTGGCCGACTGCGGGTATGCGACCAAGGCGGACTTGCAACGACTGGGGCGGGAGCGACCGGGACTGGAGCTGTATGTGAGTGTGCATCGGGAAGACGCGCACGCGCCGCGGTGCTACGAGTATCGACCGCTGGACAAGATCAAGATGCCCAAGCGGCTGAGGGATCCAGTGTTGGTGGCGATGGCCGAGAAACTGAAGAGTCTTAAGGGTCGAGCGCTTGACCGGAGGCGGGGCTGCACAGTGGAGCCGGTGTTTGGGGTGATGAAGGCGGTGCTGGGGTTTGGGCAATTGTTGCTCCGGGGCCTAGAGAAAGTCGGTGGGGAATGGGCCTTGGTGTGCCTGGCCTACAATGTAAAGCGGCTGCACCGGTTGGGGGCGGGGCTGAGCCTGGCCGGGGCGGCCTGAATAAGCCGGGGACGGACTGGAAAGTCGCGCACTCTGCCTGACGAGCGTTTTGGTGAGGCATCCAATGCTGCCCTTGGGTGCTGCTGGGGGTTGGCCTCAAAGCGTAATCCGGAGGGCCTGAACCGCCGAGCATTCGAGCTCACCAAGGAATTGAGCTAAAGTCCCAGAGGCTCCTAGAGGCTTCCTGTAACAGGTCCAATCCACTCCCAGCTTGGCGCCGCCGAGCGCCTGCGAGCCGCGGCAAACGTTTTCTGGCGACGGCAGCCAATCACCGTGAGCATACCGATGACGCCAACTGAGGCTGAGTTTTTCCGACTCGAAGCTGCGGTGAGCCGGTCTGCTGTCGAGGTAAGTTGCGGGGACTCGCGTGAGGTTTATCAAAACCTCGGCGACAAGGATATGAACGTCACGATTCAATTCACCGACCTATGCTCCGGCTCGGCATCGGAGCTGGAAGTCTTGGGCAAGAACGACAAGCTGCTTAGCTTTGGGAAAATCGAAGACAGCCAAACGCAGGCTGTCACGTTCAAGGTCCCAAAGAACGGTCGCCTCGGGGTCAAGTGCAAGGGCGCGAATGGCAAATGGTCCGACACTATTATTGCGGCGTCATGACCTGGTGCAGCGCAGCGGTGCGCAGCCGGATTATGTGCTGGACCGTATCGATGGAGCCGGCCGGAGCCTGGCGCTGTGCCAACGAGCTAACTCGACCCTGCAAAAGCCTCAGCCAGCGCTGCGGTTCAGCGCTTGGTTTTGGCGGGGTCGGGCGTGACCTCGAACGTGAAGTGGACTTGTTGGGTGCCTGAGGCTGGGACTGTCACCGACTGGCTTTGGGCTCCCAGTTTGGGGTGCAGAGCCTCGACTAGGTAGGTGCCCGGCGGTAGCCCGGGCGGCAGCCTGAACTGGCCGTTGGTGTCGGTGACGGCGAAGAAAGGGTGCTCGACCACACCAATGAACGCAAACTCCCACGGGTGTAACTGGCATCGGATGCGGATGAGCACCTCGGGCTTGGTGAATCGCGCGGCATGAACCATGCCCGGGGTAGGCTGGCCGATGGTAAAGCCGCGGTTGATCTTGGGCTCAGCTTGCACCGCTTCCATGTAGGGTTCGGAATTGCGGATGAGAAACTTCTGGTTAGTCATCACCCCCATCACGTAGGGATGGAACCTGCATTGACGCTGGTCCAACACGGGCACGTTGGTGGGGATGGGGAAACTGTGGCCTTCCAAGCCTTGTTTGATGTAAACGAACACGTTGGCCAGACCCCCGTCTGGCCCCACCACATAATGGCAGGTGAACAACCGGCCCGGATGCGCTTTCCGACAATCCGGGTAAGCCGTCAGGTCCACCTCGACCTCAGGCGGCGGTGTGCCGCGCAAAGTGACCTTGCCGCACAGTTCGCCCGCTAGCCCCAGTGGGGCGCTGGTCCACAGCCCGGTGCCGAGCAACAAGTGCACCCAAGGCAGATTCAGCTTGTTCCATCTCATGCAGCGCTTGGTCAACGGCCCGTAGCATTGTGCAAGGGCTCGTGCCGCCGGTAACCTAGCACTGTTGCGCCACCGGCGCACAGCAAAGCTACCAAGGCAACGCTCCCTGCTGGGAATCGATAGCCAGCGCACCAGCGGTGACCGAGCCGACGCGGCCTACCGGATGACAAACCGTTCAGCCCGAACAATCCACTGGGGCCCATCCTTAAGCTCGGAAGTGGCGGTGCAGTCGGCCCGGAGCCAATCAGGGCTAGGGCGCCGGTTGTGGGGGTGCTGGCGCCGGCGCTTCCGGTGCAGGGGGCTGGACCGCGTTCGTCTTGGAACGGTCTGGTCGAGGCCGACGTGTGGGCTCGCTTGGCGGGCCTGGTCGGGGCGGACCGCGCATACCCGGGCGCGGCCCTGGGCTGTCGGGAGCTCCAGGTTGCATGCCGCGTGGCCCAAAGCCCTCGGGTCGAGGCCGTTCGCCCCAACGCCGTTGCCGTTGTTTACGCAGCAGTTCGTCGAACTGTTTCTGCTGCGTTGGGTTGAGCTCAGCTCGGATGGCCTCGCGCACGTAGTGCAGTTCCTCGCTCACCTCAGGGCCCACTAGGCTGTAGAGTTCACGGATTCGAGCCTGGCCAATCCGGATGGTTTTGGCGATGTGGTCGCGTTGCTCCGGCGTCAGGTCCATCTCGCGGCTCATGCGCCGCACAAACTCTTCGCTCACCAGCACCGGCAGCAGCGGCTGTTCAGTCGGTTCACGCACCGGTGGCCGTGGCTTTCTGAGCCAATGCGCTCCAGCCACGCCCACCAACAGGCCTGCGCTGAAAATGACCAGCGCAGCGCCCAGCACTTTCCAGTGGCTTACCACGAGTCGCTCAGCACGTCGGCTGCCACCAACAGAGTCGATTCGAAGTCTTGGCCATACGAGAGGCTGGCCAGGCTGGTGTCGTTGTCGCCCAAGCCGATGACGGTTAAGCTCGACACCACCAGGGCCAGCCCGACCGACACGGCTGCTGCCGGTCGGAGCAGCTTGGCCCAACTGAGCCACGGGTCGGTCGCCGTGCTGGAGGTCAACCTGGCTAGGATGCGCTGTTCGAAGGCATAAGGCACCGTCTGAGCCGGGTGATCTGCTCGGGCAGCGGCCATGAGCTTATCGTATAGCGCGTCCAGGTTCATGCCGTCTCTGTTGGGGCAGACGCCCTCTGGTCTTTGCCGGTTACAGATACTTTTCATGGGCGATTTTGGCCAGCAACTTTCGCATTTGAGCCCGGGCCCGAAACGCCCGCACCTTCACCAACGGCACGCTCCAGCCGGTCAGCTTGGAGATTTCTTTGACGGATCGCTGTTCGATTTCCAGCAACGTGATCACTAGCCGCGCTGCAGGCGGCAACTGGTCCAGCAGCCGTTGCACCAAGGCCCGAGCCGCGGGTGCATCCGCACTGGCGGCCTCGGGGCTGGCACCAAACCGTTCCAACCAATCATGCTCTTCAGGGCTTAAATCGGTAAAGGTCAGCTCCCGGTTCCGTTGATGCCGGCGCAGAAAATCGTAACAGACCCGCACCGCCAAGCGCATTAGCCAGTGCTCGAACGGGGCTTCACCCCGGAAGGAATCCAGCCGTTGAAAAGCGCGCATCCAGATCTCCTGTACGATATCTTCCACTTCGCTCTCGCGCCGAGCATAACGCCGGACGGTAGCGAACAGGCGCGGGGAATACTTGCGGACCAACGGCTCGAAGCAGGCGGTGTCGCCCTTGCGCACCGCGGCGATCAGCTCCGCGTCCGTCGGTTCCATGCGCCAAGTATGCGCGGCAGGCCAGCCCCTCTCAAACTCCAAAGGCTCAGCGGCCTGGGCCGAGCAAGCTTCGGCGCCGGGCTTGTGGGCTGGTAAGCCGCTGGATCGCGCTTTGGTCTTAGGCAACGCACCTGTGCGATGCAACGCAAGGCCTCCGGCCACCGGAGCCGCGGCGGGCTAGGCTGAACTGGCCTGCGGTTCGAGGGCGGGAGCAGCTCGGGCGGCAGGCGGTCAAGGTAGTCCAGCTGAGCTAGTGGCCAGCCAGCAGACCAGCTAGTTTAAACCGCCTTCCGCAGCGGGCCGGCCCCAGCCAGCGTCTTATTCTGATACATCGACCAGTCCAGGCCGTTGACAGCCTGGGGATAAGGATAAGGGAAGCCGTGGCGTGGCTGGAGTCGGGTCTCCAGCGTGGTTTCCAGCACGCGTCGGCATTCGTCTCGGAGTCGATTCAAAAACCGGCGACACCTGATCCACATGCACATGTAGGCTGCCAAACACAGAGCCGAGCCCAGGGTAAGGACCAAGAAGACCTTCAGCACCAGTTGCGAGCGATTAAACGGAAAATCCGGCAGCAAAATGGCCGAATAGGACAGCCCAGCCACAGACAGCCCCAGCAACAAGCCTACACCCAGCATCGCCCGACGGACCAACTGGTCGTTCCGTTCCGCAGCATCGAGTCGGGCTTCCAACAGACGGCGCTCGGCACAGTCGTCCAAGGCCATCAGCCGCTTCAGGAATGCAGTCTCTTTCGAATGTTCACTCATATACCGGTGCCCCAAATGGCATGGCCGACTTGGCTCTAGCTAGGGCCGTGCCAGCCGGGGACCGGTAGATTAACTGTCGTGCGGTCTGGGTTTGCGGCGATCCAGCCTCTCGGGGGCTAAAGGCAGTTCCAGACCCGTGCTCGGGCGTTCGCGTTGGCCGCCAGCCCAGTGCGTCTGGTGCCGCAGCATGCTAGCTCGATACGCTCGGCCCATGGCCCTCAGAACCGACTCGATCAGCTCATCGGCAGAGGGCATGCTGGTGGGTTGGTCCGAAGCAGGGACGCACAAATGGCTCCGTTCAAATAACCGCATTCGATTCATAGACCAATTCAGGTTCCTGCAGAGAATGCACCTGGCAGCTTTGGCCAGCCGCATGGTGCGGCGGCCACCAAACCGGCAACCGACAACCTTGTGGCCTAGGGCTCAGGCTAACTCGGTTAGCCTGCGGATGTTTTGGCCCGGTTGGTCTGTTGTAGTTCATTTAATGCTAATCGCAATTCCGCCAGCGGTCTGTCTGCCGGCCAGCGCGTGGTCGGGGGGCGCAACCCCTAGCCCGAGCCTGCTGGGGCAGCTAACCGCTGGGAAGCACATCGGCACCGTTGCTTTGGCACCCAATCGGATCGAGCCCCAGTTGGCTGGTTGGGGATTGGCTCAGGAAACGAGTCCGGGTTTCCCCAGGGTAGGCTCCGGGTTGAACACATGGGCCCCGAGGCCCGTCGAAACCATCGGTGCGCCTATGAAACGAACTGTGCTGCTGGGTTGGGGCTTAGGATTGCTGCTGGGGGCGTTGCCGACGACAGCGTCGAGCCAGGCGGTTTTGGTTTTTGGTGCAGTCAATTCGGGGGGGTCTGCTCCGGCTCAGGTCAACGGGTGCAATGGGGGTTATTGCAGTGGCTGCGGCCAGCCGCTGGCTTACGCGACGCAACCGGTGCGGTATCGCACTCCGGATATCATTTACGTGGGGGCAGCCAGGGGCTATCCGCAACCGAACTACTTCTCTGGGTGGGGCTACGGGCCGGCTTGGGCCAATTACTGGGCACCCAATGTGATCCCCTTCGGTTTAGGGCAAGCCTACGTGCACGGGTACCTGTTCCGGCACTGCCGATAAGCCATCCAGCCAACCCAAACCAACAACAGCAGGCTGGCGGTGAACCGGTCCAGCGCCTGTTGCCAGACGGCGACCGCTCAGGTGCCGACTTTACCGAGGTTGGTGCTTGAGCAGGTGATGATGCCGGAAGAGCCGGTGGCGGTTGGCCAGCAGGTACCACACGATGGCCACATTGAGCACCAGGATCACCACAAACTTCAGGCTGGGCCGACGCGCCAGCTCGTAGAGCTCCACCGGGATGAACAACGCCGACTCACTAATCGCCAGATAAGCTGCCCAACCGATCCGGAGCAGCAGTCCTACGCCCTCCACGCAACAAAACCCTCCGTAAGCGCCAGTGACCACAGCCACCCACAGGACATTTTGTGGGGTGATGCGGCCCAGTTGCGCCGCGAGCTCGGCAAACAACTTCCGTTCCGGGTCCACATGCAACCACGTCAGCAACCGCCGGAACAGCTCCGGCAGGTTCTCATCCGACAAGCTGTAAACCCCTAAGGCCAACAGCAGCAACAGCGCGCCTTTGACCAGCTTAAAGCCGGCAATCGCATACAAGGTCGGCGCCCGGGGCCGGACAGCCGGCCCGCTAGTTGCCGGTGCTGGTCGGGTCTCAGGCTGCGCCGGGGCTGCGGTAGCTGCCCCAGCGGGCTGGGCAGGGTCTGAAGACTGCGGGCTCATAACACCGGACCGAACTTATCGGATTCGCTCCAGTAACAGCCGCACCAACTCATCAATCTTGACTCGTTCCTGGCGGCAGGTGTCGCGGTCGCGCAAAGTCACTGTGTCGCGCAAGCGCGGGTCTTGGCCCACCGTGTCGAAGTCGATGGTCACACCAAAGGGCGTGCCGATTTCATCCTGGCGTCGGTACCGCCGGCCAATGGCGCCGGACTCATCGTAAAACACCGTCATATGCGGTCGGAGCAGATCGCGCACCGCTCGGGCCTTGGCCACCAGCTCGGGCCGGTTCTTCAACAGCGGGAACACGCCCACCTTGATCGGTGCCACCCGGGGATGAAACCTCAGGACCACACGCCGTTCCGGGCGGCCTTGTTCATCGGGCACCTCGTCTTCGCAGTAAGCCTCGCACAGCAACGCCAACGCCAGCCGATCCACCCCAGCCGACGGCTCGATCACATGCGGGATGTATCGGACCCGGGCTTCCTCGTCGAAGTATTCCATCGATTTACCGCTGAACTTTTGGTGTTGCGTCAGGTCGAAATCGCCTCGCGCTGCAATGCCTTCCAGTTCCTGAAGGCCGAAGGGGAACCGATACTGGATGTCCACGCAGGCCTTGGCGTAATGGGCTAGCTCATCGGGCGTTTGCCAGTGCAGGTCCAGCCGGTCGCGGCCCAAGCCGATGCTCTCATACCACTGCACCCGCTGCTCGACCCAATGCCGATGCCACAGTTCCCAACCCCAATTGGGCTGCGGTCGCGACAAGTCCATGCCCGGACTGTAAGTGGCCACCGAGCCAGCCACCTTCTGCACCACTTCGTCGGGTCGGATGAAGAACTCGATTTCCATCTGCTCGAACTCGCGCGAACGGAACGTAAAGTTCCTCGGATTAATCTCGTTGCGAAAGGCTTTGCCAATCTGGGCGATGCCGAAGGGGATTTTCTGGCGCGACACCTCGAGCACGTTTTTGAACTGGGCGAATATGGCCTGGGCGGTCTCGGGCCTCAGGTAGGCCACATTCTCCTCGGATTCGACCGGTCCAACAAAGGTCTTGAGCATCAAGTTGAACATGCGTGGCGGGGTCAATTGACCGCCGCAATCCGGCTCCGGACAATGGGTGCGGTCCTCTGTGACGGGCTGCGCCTGACCCAAGATGGGCCAGCAAGATTCACCCACCCAGGGCTGGTAAAACCGCTGGGCTTTGTGTCGAGCATGGTCAATGTGCCGTTTGGGTGGCACCAAAACCGACACCGGCGGGGTCCGAGCCAGGCAGGCGCGAATACCATTGAGTATCGCCACCGCGTCTGCGTTGTCAGGCGCTACACCCAACTGCTCCAAAAGCTGGGCGCTGGCCAGCTCCGCCTCGGCCCCAGCCAACCGTTTGATCGCCTCCAAAGCAAACGGAACCGACTCAGCCGGGCGGTTGGGTGCTTGCTGGATCAGCGCCACCAACTGCTCAAAATACTGGCTACTGACTGCACCCACAAAAGCGCAGACCGTGCCCGTTTGGGGCTCGACCTGATCCAGGCGGAACCGTTTCTTGCACACCATGCAGTCCACCATCGGATCGTTAAAGGTGGTGGTGTGGCCACTGGCCTCCCACACCTTGGGATGCATGATGATGCTGGCGTCCAAGCCCACCACGTCGTCTCGCAACTGCGTGTAGGCGCGCCACCACAAGTCCCGAATGTTCCGCTTCAGCTCGGCCCCCAGCGGGCCGTAATCCCAAAACCCATTCAGCCCACCGTAAATCTCAGAGGACTGGAAGATGAATCCCCGGCGTTTGCACAGGGACACGATCTTCTCCATCCGGTCACTACTGTTCGGTTCTGCCATAGAAACGCGCCAGTCTTTGGCCTGCCGCCCAGCCTGTCAAGAAGCGCCCAGCCCAGCGCCTAAGCTCGGGTCCATCGCAATTTACTCTGGCTCGGTCTGCCTGCTGCAGCAGGGTTTCCGACCCGCCGCCTTGCGCCGCTTGGCGAGCGGCGCAGGCCGAGAATGCGTAGCCGCCGACCTAGGCCGGCAGGTGATTCCCCGGCCCGCCAAGTCTGCCGCCTTGCGGCGAGGGCTGTGGCATTGGCCAAGCCCGCCCTCGTAGCCGCCGAGGTGAGTCGGCGTATTGGCCCCGGCTGCGTCGCCTTTCGGCGACGCTACGCCATGACCTTGGCTGCCCCCAGCCACCAACGGCAGTCGGTGCAAGTCAACGAGCTGAGAGGCCACTCCAAGCTGCCGCCAGGCCAAATGGGCGAGCCCAACCGCTGGTTGCCCCTGCGCTGGACGTCCTATCCGGTGGCACATTTGGTCGCAGGCGCTTGTTGGGCTGATGTCGCGCTTGGGGCCGCTTCTTGGGCCGACAGGCGCGGTGCACACCGGTAAACGGCCATGGCGTTGCCGGCGAAGACCTTGGCCCAAGCCGCTGGGCCTTTGGCGCTAAAGTACTCGTGCACGATCCGCTGCACCGTGGCCAACGGCGCGAACCGTTCGCTCACCGGCCAGTTGCTGCCGTATAGCAATCGGTCCGGGCCCATCACTTCCCAAATCACGTCCAAGACCGGCTGGTAAAATTCGACCGCGCTGGGGGCTGAGCCGTCCGCGCAGCCGGTCCCTTCGACCAAGCCCGACACTTTGGCAAACACACGCGGATGCGCCGCAGCTCGGCGTAACGCTTGCACCCAGACTGGCGGAGGTGGCTGGCCGTTGACGCGCACCCCAGCCAGATGGTCCAGCACAATGCGCTGCTGCGGCAGCAACCGCGCCAGCCGGTCCGCCGCTTCCAGGATCTCCTGCCCGCCCACCAGGTCCAGCGCCAGATCAAAATCCGAGACCAACTCCAGGTCCGCTAGAAAGGCCGGATCGTCCAAGGCCGTCCGAAGGTTCACCTCCCGCAACCGTAACCCGCGAAACAACGGATGCGCAGCAAACCGTTTCAGATGCCCCGCAAACTGTTTGGTCCCAACGGGTAAATTCCCCACCAAGCCGACAATGAACGGCTCAGTGGCCGCCAAATCCAGCACCCATTGGTTGTCTTCGACCCACGGGCTGGCTTCGACCACTACTGTGGCGGTGACCCTGCGCGGGGTGGGCAAAGCCAGATAATGCTTCGGCAGCACGGTGCGATACAGCAGTTTATCTTGCGGCGGAGGCCAGGGCACCCCTTGTGGCCGGGTCGGATCGTAGAAGTGCGTGTGCGTGTCGATCACCACCGGTTCAGGCGACTTTTCCCCCTGCGCCCGGGTGGCTGCATCTGCGCCTGGTCGCACGCCCCGGCAGCCCGCGCAGGCCAATGCCGCACTGCTGCCCAAAAGACCTTTCAAAAATCGCCGCCTGCTTAGTCTCATGCGCATTGATTGCTTGGGTAACGCGCAGCCAGCCCAGGGTCAATCTGCAGTTGACCCGCTCGAACCCCCTGGGCAAAGCGGCTTGGGGCCTGTAGGTTCCATGTCCAACGCCGTTGACACTCAAAGCGATTGTTCATTCTACGGAGCCAGGCAGCCCGTGTTCAGTTTTGCAGCTTGAGTTGGGGGCTCCATGCGATACCGTCCAGTGCGGCTATGAAAAAATCCCTTGGTCCAAAGACACTCTTGTATCCCGCTCCGGTGGTGGTGGTTGGCACTTACGATGCCGCAGGCAAACCCAACGCAGCGCCCGCCTCTTGGGCGGGCATTTGCTGTTCAGACCCGCCCTGTGTAGCGGTCTCGTTTCGGGCAGCCACTTACACCTACACGAACATCCGTCAACGCAAGGCCTTCACCCTCAGCATCCCGTCAGAAGATTTCGTCCGGCAGGCCGACTATTTGGGCCTGGTCTCAGGTCGGGACACCGACAAGTTCGCCGCCGCCAAGCTCACCCCGGTGCGGAGTGACCGGGTGGACGCACCCTATGTAGCGGAGTTTCCGTTGGTGTTGGAGTGTCGGTTGGCCCACACCTTCGAGTTGGGGTTGCACACCCAGTTTGTGGGCGAGGTGCTGGACGTGAAGGCCGACGAAGCGGTGTTGGGCCCTGGCGAGCTGGTGGATATGCTAAAACTACGCCCACTGGTGTTCGCGCCGGATACGCACGCCTACTATGGGATCGGGCGGTTTATGGGCCAGGCCTTTTCGGTCGGCCGCTCCGTGGCCTGAGCCAAGCAGTTGCACTGGTGCCATTCCCGCCACCCATCGGCCACATCCAGTGGGCGCCGGGTCGGCGGTTGACCCAGGTTTCCAACCTCCGGCATGAACAACCGCGCTCCTTAGCCAAAAAATGTGCCGGACGGGCGGTTGAAAAGAACCGTGTTTTGGGCTAATGGTTACGTGTTTATGTTTTGGCACAACTTGCAGCCGCGATTGGCCTGGGCTGGGATTGTTCTGACGGCGGTGTTTGGCTGGGCTGAGCTAGCCCAAGCGCAGGTGCCCCTGACGGTCTTGGGTGTCAGCGACCGAAACACCTACAACCTGGTCGCCTGGTTTGCGGTGCCTACTACCAACGGCTTCACCTATCGGGTGTTGCTGGACGGCCAGCCGGTGCCGACGGACCTGACCAACTGGGTGACGACGGTGGACTACCACGAGCTGTCCGTCACCCGGACCAACGTGAGCACCGGCGCCGTCACCAACCTGCTGATTCGGTTCATCGTCCAGTCGGAGCGTGGCAACCCGGAGAAAGGCTTGATTCGCTGGACGCCCTACCCGCCGATCCCTTCGACGGCCTCGGAGGCCGCCGGCGCGCGGCTGCGAATCATTGTACCTGCCACTTACCCTCTCGGGTTGCCCATCCCGGTGGTGGTGTGGGTGGAAGACGAATCGGGCCGGCCGCGGCGGATCAACGGGTTGATGACCGCGCCCGGTTTTGAAGCGAATCCCATCCAAGTCTTCCGCGGCGTCGGCTCCGGGATGCTGCCGCCAGCGTTTGCAGCCGGACCGCTGATCTATGCCGCCAACCTGGCCGGGTTACAGACCAACAAGGTCATTCAGATCGAAAGCACCACAAGCTGGACCCCCCGCTCGGGTGTGTTGGCGGCCTCGGAAGCGTGGCCAGAGAACAGTCGCATTCACCTGACCGCGGGCCTGACCGTTCCAGCAGGTGTGACTCTGACGATCGGGGCGGGCACGGTTGTTAAGCTGAACCCGCTGGTCAACCTCACCAATTTCGGACGGATCGTTATTGCCGGCACGCCGGACCGGCCGGTGATCTTTACCGCGACCAACATCGTCTGGCCGGAGAAACCGGCGGGTGCCTGGGGTGGGTTGGTGATGCGCAGCGACGGGGTGACTCGGCCGCAATTGGAGGTGAACGGCGCCATCTTCACCGGAGGAGCGGGGGCCACCAGTTGGAGCTTCCCTTCGCCCAGCACCAGCCACCGGTCCGAGCAGCCGGTCCTTTTGCTGTCCAACGCAGTGGCGCGCCTGACCAATGCGGCCATCATTCACACCGCCGGGCAGGTGGGCAACGGGTGCAACTCGGACCTGACGCTGGACCACACGCTCTGCCAGCGGGCCATCACCTGCGGCGAATACGTGGGGGGCACCATCCTGATCAATGAGTCGGCGCTGATCGAGTTTCCCAACGACGACGGGGTGGTGGACGCAGCCATCGCCGACGCCGATTACGACGGCATCTACTTCACCACCGGCACGCACATTCTGATGAACAGCCTCTTTGGCTTTGCCAAGGATGACGCCATTGATTCCGGCTCCGGCAGCGCAGGCACGGTGTGGGTGTCCAACTGCTGGGTCGAATCGGCCCTGCACGAGGCGCTGGCTTGGTCCGGGGGCGGGCGGCTGACCTGGACCTACGACTCGGTCCTGATCAATTCCGGCCAGGGCATCGAGGCGGGCTGGACCGAAGGTTCGACCGATGGCTCGCCCAACTGTTTCGCCGAGCGGCTGCTGACCACCGCCAACTCCGTCGGCGCCCGGTTCGGCGACAACTACGACTGGACCTACCTGGGCCGGCTGCGGCTGACCAATTCGCTCATCCTTTACAACTACCGGGACGTGTTCCTCAAAACCTGGAACAACCCAGGCAGCGGCTGGCAGAGCAATTCTTGGGTGGACCGGCTTGGCCAAACCGACCTGCGCAGCAACTACCTCACCGCGGCCGACGCGCGGTTTCCCAGCAACCGGGTCTGGAACCCGGCGGCCGACGGCTGGCGGCTGGCCCATTTCATGACCACTCCGGCCGGCGCGCCGGTGGGCATCGGCTGGGCGGTGCGGACCAACCAGTTCCCCATGACCAACCTGTTGGAAGGCGTGCCGGTGCGCCTCAGCTCCTTCACCACCAACTTCGTCAGGGTCACCTGCCGCTTCGAGACCGACACCGGTCAGCTTTTGGCCAGTGCGCCGGTCGAGTTTGCCCCGGGCCAGACCCTCAACCGCGTCTGGCCTAGTGGCTTCGATGCCCGCCAGTACAGCCAGATCCGAGCTGTGTTAACGGACCCGGTGCATGGCGAAGTGACCGGGCTAGGCACGGTGACGTTTGCGGGTAGCTTACCGCCGGTGCAAGTGTCGTTGGCGGTGTTGACCAACCTGTTGCCAGGCTACCGGTTGGCTGAGGGCACGTTCGTGACGTTGAGCTCTCCGGCCACGGTGCCGGTGAGCTTGGACTACGTGTACGAAGCCGCCGGCCAGCCCCTGCAGGCGGGCACGCTGGTCTTTGCGCCGCTGGAAACCCGCAAGCAACTGTTCCTCACCAGCGTGGCCCCGGCCGGCTATCCGCTCATCCGGCTCACCGTGAGCCACCCGACCAACGCCACGCTGGTCGGGCTGACCACCATCGCCTTCACCAATCCGCCCCTGGTGATGTACCTGGCCACCGGCGCCGAGCAACTGCCGCTGGGCCAGTTTGCCAGCGGCGTGCCCGTGGCGGTGACCGGGCCGGCCCCGCCGGGCACGAGCGTCGAGTTTTCCGTCGAAGGTAATCACGGCCAGGCCACCAACGGCCTGCTGGTCTTTGCGCCCGGCGAAACTTACGGCCTCATCCTGGCGCCGACCATCAACCCAGCCGCCCACGATCTCATCCGTGTCCGCTTCAGCAATCCCACTGGCGTGCCCTGGGGCGGGCCGACCGAGGTATGGTATGTGCGTGTGGGGACGGCTCCCACGCCGTTGCTGGTGGCCAGCAACTCGGCCTGGCGCTACCTAGACACCGGCGGCGACGCGGGCACGGCCTGGCGCTACCCGGCCTACGACGATTCGTCCTGGTCCAATGGCGTGGCCCAATTGGGTTTTGGGGACGGAGACGAACGGACCGTTATCCGGCGCGTGGGCACCAACGGCCAAAACACCATCACCTTCTACTTCCGCCAGCGGTTCGTGGTGGAAAACCCGGCTTTGTTTACCAACCTGCTCCTATGGCTGCTGCGGGACGACGGGGGCGTGGTTTACCTCAACGGCACCGAGGTGTATCGCAGTCCCAGTATGCCAGCGCCGCCGACCGTCATCACCTACCAAACCCTGGCCAACGCCCAGGGCAGCAGCGCCCCGCCCGACAACACCGTGGACCAGGCGAACATCAGCCCGGCCTTCCTGGTCCCGGGCACCAATCTGGTGGCGGTGGAAATCCACCAGCACCGCGCCGACAGCTCCGACGTGAGCTTCGACTTTGCCCTGACGGGCCAACCCACGCCTCAGCCGCCGCCGCAGTTGTACTTTGGCGGGTTCGGCGGGCAGTTTGCGATAGCTTGGAGCAACCCAGGCTATGTGTTGGAGCACGCTACAAACTTGGCCCGCCCGCAGTGGACGGTGGTCACCAATCGCAGCCCGTTTGTGATCGTACCTACCGAGCCGCAGGAATTCTTCCGCCTGCGCAGGAACTAGGCCCCAATCGCGTAAGCAGCCCGGCTGACCAGCGGGAGTGGCGCAGTGGGATACTGGCTGGCCAGCAGCACAAGTTCGGATGCAGTGTGGCCAGCACGACCGGGCCAACCACCTTTTGGGCTGGCAGCGCTCAAGTGGCGGACGAGGGTGTGGCTTGTTGAACCCCAGCGGCTGCGGGCGCGCCGCTGGGCTGTTGGCGTTCGAATTGGTCGATCAACTCCGATGCTCGGGCCACCAGACCCTGTGGGCCTGGCGGCTTGACGGGTGCGAATTTGACCGCGTCGCAATCCCGCAACAGGCTCGTTAGCAAGTCGGCCACCTCTCGGCTAACCAACGGGTGCTGGCGCACTGCGGTTTCAAGCTCAGTGGTGGTCAGTTCAACCGCACTCAACCCCAGCGCCCGGCGCACGTAGCGCCGCAGGATGTGCGAGACTTCTCGGGCTAACTGCTCGTTTTCAGCGCGGCCTTGCAGGGCTGCCAGAGCACGGCGAGCCTCCAAGTGCGGCGGTTCAGCGGCTGGCCTGCGGCGGGGCCGAATCAGCCGCCACCACACCACCACCAGACCGACAACAATCAGCAGTGACACCGTGCCGATCCAGACTTGGGCGCCGTGCTGTTCCCAGAACGAAGGGCCCAACGGCGGTTTGGGTGGACGCATTTGGCTTAGCAGGTCTTCGGCGCCGTGCAACGGGCCTGCCACCAGCACCCCATACGCCGCTGGTAGTAGCCACCTCAGCCACCCGCGTGCTTGTGTCCGCAACCCAGCGCGGGCTGGAGTACAACCAGGCGGTCGGCCACTGGGGCCATCGGCTCCATACACCGAACGCGTCGGCCTGCAAGCAGGTGCCATGCTCTGCGGTGGCAAGACGGGGTGGGTTGACCGCCAGCGCATAATTAACCCCGGCGTCGGCCTCGGCGTGTCTCGAAAAACCGCTGTAGTTTGTAAGCGAACGGTTCGGCGGTGCTGAGCCGCAGCGCATCCACACCGGCCTGTTGCAACGCGCGGTCCAGGGCGCGAATCCGCTCGGCGTTCACTTGCGCGTAGGTCTGGCGCACACTGGCGCGGGTCGAGTCCAGTTCCAACAGCTCGCCGGTCTCGGCGTCTTCCAACGTCAGCAAGCCGGCCTTGGGCAATTCAGCCTCGCGGGGGTCGTGTAAGTGGATACACACCAGGTCATGCCGCGCGTTGGTGAGGCCGATCTCGGCCACCGCGTCGCGCCGGGCAGGACTGCGACCCGGGTTGGCCTGACTGTGCAAGAAGTCCGTCAGCAGGAAGATGATCGAGCGCCGGTGCAGCACGTGGTTCAAGAAAGCTAACGCGGCGGCGATGTCGGTGGTCACCGAGCGGGGTTGGAAAGACAGCAGCTCGCGCAGAATCCGCAAAATATGGCGTCGGCCTTTGCGGGGGGGCAGATACAGCTCCGGTCGGTCCGTGAACAACAACAGCCCCACCTTATCCCCGCTGCGCGTGGCTGAGAAAGCCAAGGTAGCCGCCACTTCAGCCGCAAAGAGCCGTTTGCTGCGCCGCACCGAGCCGAAGCTGGCCGAGCCGGATACATCCACGGCCAAAATCACCCCCAGCTCGCGTTCTTCGCGGAACCGCTTCACAAACGGCCGGCCCATCCGATACGTGACGTTCCAATCGATATCCCGCACGTCGTCGCCCGGGATGTATTCGCGCAGTTCCTCGAAGTCCATGCCCCGGCCCTTGAACAGGCTCAGGTAGGCGCCGACCATGGTATCGTTCACCAGCCGGTTGGTGCGTAACTCGACTCGGCGAACGGTATCGAGTAGCTCGGTCAGGGTCATGGCCACCGGGGGCGCTAGGGACAGGCGCGTTGGGATAGGCAGGCGACCAAACCGCAGCCGCAGTCCGGGCACCGAGCAACCTGTGGCCCGCGCCTGGACCAGGGCTGGACAGCATGGGATGCTACAGCCCACGTTCTCATGGAACTGGGATGGTGTTGAAGATGCGCTTGATGATCGCGTCGGTGGTGATGCCTTCGGCTTCGGCCTCGTAAGTGAGGATGATCCGATGGCGCAGCACGTCTGGGCCGATACTCTTGATGTCTTCCGGCGTCACATAAGCGCGGCCTTGCAGCAGCGCCCACGCTTTGGCCGCCAGGGTGAGGTTGATGGTGGCTCGCGGCGAAGCCCCGAATTGGATCAAATGCCGCATGTCCAGCCCATACTTCTCGGGCCGACGCGTGGCAAAGACGATCTGCACCACGTAATCCCGCACCTTCGGATCCACGTGGATGCGGTCCACCAACTTGCGTGTGCGCAGAATCTCGTCCAGGCCAATGACCGGCTCCACCTTCAGGTCCGGTGTGGTAAACGCCATCGTGTCCAGAATCTTCCGTTCCTCAGCTTCAGACGGATAGTCCACCAGCACCTTGAACATGAACCGGTCCACCTGCGCTTCTGGCAACGGATAAGTGCCCTCCTGCTCGATGGGATTCTCCGTGCCCAACACCAAGAAGGGCTCCGGTAACGGCATGGTCTCCCCGCCCAAGGTCACCTGCCGCTCTTGCATGGCCTCTAGCAGGGCCGACTGCACCTTGGCCGGGGCACGATTGATCTCGTCGGCCAGCACCAGGTTGGCAAACACCGGGCCTTTGGTGGCGTGGTATTTGCCGTCTTGGGGATTGTAAATGAGCGTGCCGATAATGTCCGCCGGCAGCAGGTCCGGCGTAAACTGAATGCGATGGAATGTGGCCTGAATAGCGGCGGCCAACACCCGCACCGATAAGGTTTTGGCCAGCCCAGGCACGCCCTCAAGCAGCACATGCCCGTTGGCCAACAGCCCCACCAACAGCCGCTCCACCAAATACTCTTGGCCCACAATGATCCGGCCCACCTCGCGCCGTAGCCGGTTAATCCAGTCGGCGGTGGCTTGGACCTGTTCGTTTAGTTCGTCCAGCGTTACGCTCATGAAGCAACGCAACTTAGGCCACTTTATCCCCAAGCTCAAGTGCCGACCGCCATCGCCTCCGCGCCCAAGTGCGCCCCGGGCTGTTCCAGGGCTTCGCCGCGGGCGCTGCCGCAGCCGCCGCCGTAAGGCAGCGGCTACGGTTGACGCCGAGGCGTAGCGCAGAGTTCCGGTCTGCCGTGTCGCGGATTGGTAATCCGCAGACCGTTCATTGCACCTACGGCCTCGCCGATCGGCAGTGGCTTACCGTAAAGTCGTTGGGGAGCACCGGCCGCTGGCCGGTCGGTTTCGGCGGCCCGCCGAAACCATTGCGCCTACGCCGGCCGACAATCGAACCGCTCCGCGTTTGGATAACCGCCAACCCTTGCCCAGTGGCTTTTGGAGTGCGGCGGCTTTGACGCCGCTTTGGCCTGGGCATGCTTGTTCTGGGGCGGGCTTCGGTCTGGGCCGGGTGGGACCGGTGCTTCGGAGGATGTTAGGAGATAAACTGGGGCGTCCAGCTTACCCAGGGCGGCGCTGCGCCTGCCCTGGGCTGATGTCCGCCGCCTTACGGCGGCTACGGTTGCTCCCAGCTTCCAACTCCATGCTCCATGCTCGGCGGGCGCACTTTGGGACGCTCTGAGAAGGCCGGCGTGGAAGCCGGCCCTCCAAGGGGGCTCACAGCTCCCGGTAGCGTTTTGGGATGCGGCGGCTTTGACGCCGCTTTGGCCTGGGTATGCTTCGTCTTGGGCGGGCTTCGGTGTGGGGCGGCTCGGTCCGGTGCTTCGGAGGATGTTTAGAGATAAGCCGGGCCGTTCCGTTTACCCAGGGCGGCGCTGCGCTTGCCCTGGGCTGATGTCCGCCGCCTTACGCCGGCGGCTACCAGAAGAATGCGTAGCCGCCGACGTGAGTCGGCGGAACCATCGGGCGAGCTCACCGGGTCCGCCGGCTTACGCCGGCGGCTACGATTCAACTTCCTGACCCTTGGCTCCATGCTCTATGCCCCATGCCCCAAGCCCCATGCCTGTCGCCCACGCCCCATGCCCCGTGCTCCATGCTCTACGCTCGATCCCGTTGCTCGGGTAGCCTCGGGTATGTGGTTGGAAAGAGCTCCCAAGCTTGGAGTGTTCTGGGTGCCCAGCATAGGCTAGGAGCCTGTCGGTTTTGGAGGGAAGATGGGTGTGAATTGAACAACCGCAGGGCCAGGACGGTCCGTCAGGCAAGATGGCACAGCGCTTCAAAACCATCGACCGCAACACCCTCTTGTTGCTTCCCCCAGACCTGCGCGACTGGGTGGCCCAGGATGATCTGCTCCACTTCGTCATCCACGCTGTGGAGCAGCTGCCGCTGTCAGCCTTCGCGGTCAACTCCAAGGGCTGTGGGGATGAACAATATCCACCCCCGCATGATGTTGGCGTTGCTGATTGACTGCTATGCCAACGGCATTTTCAGCTCCCGCCGCATCGAGCGGGCCACCGACCGGAACATTTGGCGGGGCGATCTGACCGCCGAGCCCCACCCGGATCAGGACACTATTCCTGCCCGCCGGCGCCCGAGGAACAGGTCAACCTGACGGATCCGGACGCGCGGTTGATGCGCAAGAACCAGCGGGAAGGCTACAGCCAGAGTTACAACGCGCAGGTGGTGGTGGATGCCGAAGGCAGCCAGTTGATTGTGGCCCAGCGGGTCAGCGACAGTGCCACTGACGCAGGTCAGTTGGAGCCGGATGTGCAGAGCATACCCCAAGAGCTGGGTCAGCCCACGGCGGTGCTGGCCGACTGCGGGTATGCGGCCAAGGCGGACTTGCAACGACTGGGGCGGGAGCGACCGGGCCTGGAGCTGGATGTGAGTGTGTATCGGGAGGAGGCGCACGCTCCGCGGCGCTACGAGTATCGACTGCTGGACAAGATCAAGAGGCCCAAGCGGCTGAGGGATCCGGTATTGGTGGCGATGGCTGAGAAACTGAAGACGCCGGAGGGTCGAGCGCTTGACCGTGGGCGGCTCTGCACGGTGGAGCCGGTGTTTGGGGTGATCAAGGCGGTGCTGGGGTTTGGGCAATTGCTGCTGCGGGGCCTGAAGAAAGTCGGTGGGGAATGGGCCTTGGTGTGCCTGGCCTACAATCTGAAGCGGC
>Ga0078972_1002625_pt1 | contig 58468 bp, 44 predicted proteins | sample YelNatPaOPGAMG01_FD_67568 | JGI IMG/M metagenome (GOLD analysis project Ga0078972, IMG submission 67568) | Hot spring thermophilic microbial communities from Obsidian Pool, Yellowstone National Park, USA - OP-RAMG-01 (SPADES assembly) (version 2) | ecosystem: Environmental > Aquatic > Thermal...
CCTTCTGAGTCCGTTAAGAACTCCTTCAAGCCCATATCGATGCCAACCTGTTTGCCAGTAGGAAGATGGTCAATGTGCCTTTGTGCATCGACGGCAAACTGGCAATAGTAGCCATCGGCCCGTTTGATGAGACGGACACGCTTGATCTGCTTTGGGGGAAATGCTTCAATGTGCTGGTTTTTGCTGCCTACCAACCGGAGCCGCCCGATGTTGCACCCATCGGTGAAGGTGATATGCTTGCCGTCCGGCTCCACCTTCCAGCCGGTTCGCTTGTACTCGACTGACCTGTTATCGTGCTGGAAACGAGGATAGCCCTTTTTGCCGGGTTTGTGGGTCTTGCAATTGTCATAGAACCTGCTGATAGCGGCCCAGGCGCGTTCCGCCGCCGCTTGCCGGGCCTGAGAATTGAGTTTGGAAGCAAAGGGGAAATCTTTGGCAAGCTGAGCGCAAGCTACATTGAGATCATAGCCATTGACGCCGCGTGTGTCCATCCACAGACGCAAGGCTTTATTGCGGATGAATTGCGTGATCCGTATCGCTTCATCAATCGCAGCGTATTGCCCCTTGTTCCCGTGCAACTTGTACTCGTAGATCAACATTAGCTCTTGCTCTGCCTCGCGATATATTTCTGTATCGTGTCCTGACTGACAAAGCCCGCCGTGCTCTAGAACGTGGAACGTGTCCAGAGCGAGGGCATACGCTTGAGGTGAGGGAATTCCTCTCGCATATCGTGCGAGGAACGGCCTTTTATCAAGCGAGGAATGTCCGTAGGCAACGTATAGGGGTTCGCCTGAATGAAGAGATGCACGTGATCGGGTTGAATTGCCAGTTCGACAATCTCCCACCCGTTTTCATCGGCTACTTCACGAATGATCTGCTCTAAGCGGTCACGTACTGGCCCTACCAGTATCTTCCGTCTTCGTTTCGGGCAGAAGATGATATGGTAGAGAATGTGATGAACCGTATGTTGTTCGTGAAGATACTTGTCACTCATGTAGTCTATTATAGTCGAAGAAACGCCATTTGTCAACATCCCTACCCCTCTCCCACAAGGAACGGCGCTCTCATCCCCCGCTTAAAAGACGGGGGTTTTCCCGCGCCGGTTGTATAAGTACGTTGCCCCGGTCATCAGCCCGAATGGGCCTATGACGGATCTCAACGGCAATGTCATCCAGGATCCCAGCGGGCATATTGGCTTCCCAGGCTTCGATGGCATGTCAGCCGCCGTCTCGCTCGCCTATGTGGCGGCAATGCAGGAACACGGCGTTCCCGTGACTTATGCCTACATTTCCGATGCCCATGATGCGCATCCCAACGGCCCGGCCTATGGCCCCGGTCAGGCCGGTTACGTTCAGGCGCTGGCGGCGTATAACGATGCCTTCGGCAAATTCTTTACCCGTCTCGCCAACGATGGCATCAATGCCAGCAACACCCTGTTCATATTCACGGCTGACGAGGGCGACCATTTCGTAGGCGGCACACCCAGCCCGTCGGGTTGCGACGGCGTGACCACCCCTTGCACCTACAGTCAGATCGGCGAGATCAACGCCAACCTGACCGGTCTACTGGCGACCGAGCAGAATATCACAACACCTTTCACCGTCCATGCCGATGCCGCTCCCACCATCTACATTACCGGCAATCCGACACGTACCGACGCGGTCACTCGCGCTTTTGGGCGCGCGCTCGGCCAGTTGACGGCAGTGAATCCGATCACGAACAAAACCGATCAGCTCACCAACTATCTGGCCGATTCGGTCGAGATGCAGCTCCTGCACATGGTTACGGCAGACCCGGCCCGCACCCCGACCCTCACGATGTTTGCCAACCCCAACTACTTTCTGTTCGCTGGTGCGCCCAACTGCAACTCCCCGTGCGTCACGGAACAACCGGGCTTTGCCTGGAATCATGGGGACGTAGCACCGGAGATCAATACCACCTGGCTCGGCATGGTTGGCCCAGGCGTGGCTCAAAAGGGCATTGACAGCAGCACATGGTCGGATCACACCGATATTCGCCCAACAATGATGGCATTGCTGGGTCTGAGGGACGACTACAGCCACGATGGACGTGTTCTCTTCGAGGACCTTCAAGGCTGGGCCATACCAGCATCACTAAAACATAACGAGGGGCTTGTCAGGCAACTTGCCCAGGTATACAAGCAGATTGACGCCTGTGTTGGGCAATTCGGCCTGGGTACACTGGCGGTCTCCACAAAGGCCATCGAGAGCAATAGTCCCAATGATAGCACCTATACCAACCTTGAGAACCAGCTTATCAGCCTGGGCAACCAGCGCGACAGGCTAGCTTCTCAGATGATCTCGCTGCTAGAAGGGGCCGAGTTCAACGGTCAGCCCATCAATCAGCAACAGGCCAGACAGTTGATCGCTCAGGGCCAGTCGTTACTGGAACAGGTCAGCAACTTGCAGTAACCAGCCCCGAGGGGAACCGCCCGGCAGGGCAATCGCCCGACAAACGGGTCGGCAGGGCGACGCCTCATGCTCGCCCTGTCTGGCCCCCTCCTGACTTTGTTCGCATTGCATTATTCCCCATACCGCGCATTATAGTCACCTACCGTTTGCCCGATTCGTGCTACTCTGTTGAAAGGGAAGTATCCACTAATCTCAATCTATCTATAGAAAGGGAACGGCTAACCGATAGTGTCATAGTAACAGGAATAGGGGCTGGATAGCCGACTGGTTAAGAGATTGTTGTTTGCAAGATAATTTCTGTATGATACAATAAACCAGAACCGGACTGATCTCATGTACATGTTGCAGGAGAAGGGAAAGCACTTGGAACGCAATGAGATGTTTGAAACAGAGCAGGATAAGGCGAGCGAGCCTGAGCGAGAGGCTCTGCAAGAGGCCGATCTGAGCAGCCTGGCGCAAAGTGACAGTTTGCGCCTCTACCTGCGCGAAATCTCTCGTATTCCGCTCCTCAACCCCGTCACGGAAGTGCGACTGGCCGAGCGAGCAGAACAAGGTGATAAGGAGGCACGCAACCACCTGATTGAAGCCAACCTGCGCCTGGTCGTGAGCATTGCCAAGAAATACGTCGGGCAGGGCCTCTCCCTGGAAGACCTGATCGGCGAGGGCAATATCGGCCTGATACGCGCTGTTACAAAGTTTGACTATAAGAAAGGTTTCCGTTTCTCCACCTACGCGACATGGTGGATTAAGCAGGCGATCACCCGTGCGATTCTGGAGGGTACCCGCGTCGTCCGCCTGCCCGTCTACATTATGGAAGAGGTGATGCGCGTGAAACGAATGACGCGCCAACTCTACCAGGAACTGGGCCGCGAACCAACGCCGGAGGCTATCGGTGAACGTCTGAATATGAGTCCAGAACGGGTCAGCGAACTATTGATCTGGGCCGAGAAAGTCTTCTCGCTGGATGCACCACTCTCAGAAGAGGAAGAAAACACCCTCGGCGATATTATCGAAGACATGCGTGAACGCGGCCCCACAGAGATTACCGACCAGCGCCTGCTGCGCGAGGAGATTCGCAAAGCTCTGGGTCAACTGACCTACCGCGAGCGCCAGGTGATTGAGCTACGCTTCGGCCTGGCCGATGACCATGATCATACGCTCGAAGAGGTGGGCAAAAAGCTTAAAGTCACGCGCGAACGGGTACGCCAGATTGAAGAGCGCGCCATTCGGAAGTTGCGCCATCCCCAGGCCAGCCGTCTCCTCAAAGACTATCTCGACTAACACGAAGACATGAGGGACAGGGCAGGCTCGTCGCGCTGCTTTGTCCCTTCATTCTCCTGGTTCTACTCTATCGCTGTACTTTTTCTCCTTACCCCGGAACTGTCCACCGATAGATCAGGTACTTTCGGCGTCACTCGACGCTAGATACGGCTGCAATGCGTTTAATCTCAAGGGAGATATATCTATTTTCATAAACACAGCTATTTGTTGAGGGTCTGATAGGTATGAATGAATTGGCCGGTCAAAACCTCGGCGGCTACCAACTGGAAGAGGAGATCGGGCGGGGTTCAATGGGAGTGGTCTATCGCGGTAAACAGATTGCACTGGAACGAGAGGTGGCAATTAAGGTCTTGCCCCACGCTCTCGCGCGCGACGCTTCCTATGTCGCACGGTTCATTCGTGAGGCGCAGATTATCGCAGGTCTGAACCATCCAAATATCGTGCAAATCTATGACGCGGGCCAGCAGAACAGATTGCTCTATTTTGTCATGGAATATGTGCAGGGACCGACGCTAGCCAGCCTGCTGCACCTGGATGGCATCATCCCTCAACACCTGGCCGTCGAGTACGCAGCACAGATTGCCGACGCGCTGGACTGTGCCTACAGCGAACGGCACGTCATCCACCGCGACATCAAACCGGAGAATCTGATGCTCAACCGCTGGGGCAAGATCAAAGTGATGGACTTTGGCCTCGCCCGCGCGACCGGCTATCAGCGCATCACCGTCGCCAAAACGCTGGTCGGTAGCATCTATTATGCTTCGCCGGAACAAATCTGGGGCCAGACTCTTGATAACCGCAGCGATATCTATGCACTGGGCGTCGTCCTCTATGAGATGGTCAGTGGCCATCGCCCCTTCACCGGTCGCTCGATGCCAGAATTGACGCAAGCCATTACCGGTGGCCCACTACACCCCCCCAGTGTCTACAACCCGGAACTTTCTCCAGAACTGGAGCAGATCATTCTGAACGCGATGGCACGGAACCGCGACCAGCGCTACACAGAGGCACGCCTGCTCGCCGAACATCTGCGCAGCCTGCACCTGCACCCCCCCGCGCTACCACCCCTTAGCAAAACTGGAGTAACAAAAACTTCATTTCCACAAGCAGGACGTACACCTGTCGTCATTCATCCCCCCAAGCGCCCACAACAGAAGCGTCTGCTTGCGCAGGATACCTCTGTCCATGATGCAAGGCCGACACAACACATTCCACCAACGGCTCATACCGACACCGCTGCCACACAGGTTCCAACAACGGAATCTTATCCCCCTGTCGGCACAATAAAAGTCTATCGTGAATACAGGGACACAACCGCTACACCGCCACCAGTAACTTCTCCCTCTGAAAAGCAACCGGAGGAGCAGGCAAACCACTCGTTCTGGGGACAGTTCACGCGCTGGCTGCGCCCGCGCTCCGCTCCACAAAAACAGGCTTGATCTTAGCGCTATCAGCATTATTCGCAATTCCATCTACACTATAGCAGTAGTCCACTATGGTTCAGAAGCCGATTTGGTAGAGTCCGCTATAAATAAAATAAAATAGTATTTTACTATGGTGGAAGTAATGAATAAACTCAATAAGCATATACGCCATCAGGATCAAGCACAACAAGCCCATCATTATATAAAAACTTCTGATCCAGTTGCAGCATTTTCTGTCTTTCCTGCACAGGAGAACATCCATGAGAACACACGGGCCGCGTTGACCTTGCTGCTGGGGCCGGACACCGAACACGCCACCCGCGTTCGTGCGGTACGCCGCCTGGCACGTCAAGGGCCTGCTATTCTCCCGCTCTTGCTTAGCACACTGAGTAATGCGCAGGAGATTACCGCGCCTTCGTGGCCCTGGTGGCCACCACAATATGAACATTGTAGCCGTCTTCTCTTTCATCTCGCGCAAAAGGCTCAGGTGCGTCTCGACCTGTTACTGCAACACCCGGTACTGCACACCCTGCCAGGGCCGGTGCTATGGATTTGTGTGATTGAAGCGACCAATCTACACGTGGAGGAGAATTACGAAGCCCTGCTATGTGAGGGCTTGCAGTCACCCTGGATGACAGTGCGTTACGCCGCCTCGATGGCACTGGCTACCCGTGCCAGTCGGGAGACACTTACACCGTCCACACTCGCGCTCCTCAAGGAACATCAGGGCGAATGGGAAGCGTATCAGATTCGCCTGACCGTCTCATATACATTGCTCATCAGCGGTGAAAGCAGTGGGATTGAGGTTCTCACGCAACTTGCGGACGTCGCTGCGCCAGAGGAGGTACGACGAGCGGCGGCCTTTATTCTGGCTACTGAGATCGCATTGCCATTAAGCGAGACGCAGCAGGAGCGTCTGGCGCAACAATTGCTCTCCCTGCTATACGATTTCAACGCGGAGATTGCCCTGCTGGCGGCACGGGCGCTACGTCATATTAAACTGCCCTCAACCGTGCAAACGCTGGGTGCCATGCTGCGGGATAGCGTGCCCCAGGTTCAGCAACACGTGCTGGCGGCGCTGGAAGAGATGGCACGCCGCCCGCCCTTGCGTTCTCTCATCGTTCAACAGGGACTGCTTACCGATATCGTGCCATTTTTACGCTCCGCGCAGGCCGAACTGCGGCGTCAGGCGTGTTATACGCTGGTCGCCATCGGCGGCGAGTATGTCACGGCGGTTCTCGGCACCGTCCTTCTGACGGACGATCACCCTGGGTATCTGGAAGCGCTGGAGAGCCTGCGCCTGCTCCCTGATGCCTTACGCGCCACCACGCGGAGCAAGATTACACGCTGGTTGCTGCATAGCTTGCATCATCCTGACGAAGAGGTACAAATTACCATTTTGGATTCGCTAACCTACCTGCTGTGGCGCGCGCGTGCACAGGGACAAAAGCGCATATGGCATGCATTGAGCGCCGATATATTGGAGGATGGGCACTCCGGTGAGCTATTACATAGCGCCAGTCCCCTGGTACGCCAGCGCGCGGTTGAGTTACTCGGCCTGCTCGATCCGACGCATCAACAGGTGCCGCTCCTGTACATGCAAATGCGTCCACTACTTCGCCATGACCCAAATAGTCATGTGCGCAGCAGCGTGGCAATGGTTTATGGAGAGGTAATGCTGCACCAGGCTCTTCCAGACCTGCTTCAAGCTCTGCTCGATACGGATGAGGCCGTCGCTGAAAGCGCCTTTAGTGCCCTGGAGCGCATGGTAGTCTATAATGTACCGCTTATCACGTATATCGCACGTGAACTGAGTTATTATCATACAGGGGATGCGGCACAGCGTAGCAGTCTCACGCAGCATGCCTGTAACGCGCTCAAAAAATGGAGCCAGGCCGAACGTCACAAAAAACATTTGCACAGTCCGACGTAACCCACTATACTAGAGAGGAGAAGGGGCAAGCTAAACGTCCTGGAGTACCTTTTTTCGGGGGTGTTGTTTCGATGAACCCATCGCAGTTGAACATTGGTGTTGCCTTTGTCGCCGGGCTGGTATCCTTTTTATCGCCCTGCGTGCTACCACTGGTGCCGATTTACCTGGCCCAGTTGGTCGGACAGGGAGTCTATCAAGCTGCTCCTGACCCCCATCAACCGGCTCCGCGCCTGATGACATTTCTGCACGCGAGCGTCTTCGTAATCGGGTTTACACTGGCCTTCGTGGCCCTGGGTGCCACCGCCAGCACGCTGGGCAGTTTCCTCAACATGAACCAGGTGCTGGTGAGGGAGATCGGTGGAGTGCTGCTCATCGTGATCGGCCTGCATCTGGCAGGGATACTTAAGATTCCACTGCTCTACTGGCAGAAACGCTTTGAATTTCATCCCAGCCGTCCGAGTTATCCGGCCACATTGCTGATTGGCATTATTTTCGCCATCGGCTGGACACCCTGCATCGGCGTCATTCTTGGCCCGATTCTCGCTCTGGCCGCCAACGCCGCCACACTCCGTCAAGGAGTGCTGCTACTGCTGGCCTATTCGCTTGGCCTGGGCATCCCCTTCCTGCTGCTGGGCCTGGGCGTTGATCAGAGCGGCAAGCTATTAAAATGGTTAAAGCCTCACCTGGGCAAGATTGAGATTGGCACGGGCATTATCATGATTCTCGTAGGCATCATGATCTTCTTCAATCTGCTCACCTATCTCAACGCCTACTTCAGCGCTGGTCTGCCGATATAAAATGAGCAGGATAAAGCCACACGGCGCTTTCGTTGTATCGGCAATTCCTGCTCTCATTTACGGGCAATCTTCGCACTCCAGATCATTCCGCAGTTCCAGTACGAGCGTAGGGTCGAGTGCCTGGAGTTCCTGCCTGGGCATACGAGCTATACGCAGAATAGCGGCTCGCAGATGCTCCGGGGCCTGCTGCATTCTACATCGCTCATGAATGAGCCGCTTAATACTGATATCGACATGAAAACGACATTGACAGTGAGGGCAATCTTCGAGATGTTGCTGCACTATCGTAATTTCCTCGCCGGAGAGTTCACGATCAAGATAGAGATGCAGGCGAGCAGCCGTCTCAACGCAATTCATACACTCCATAAAATCCTTCTCCTACATCGGTTCACACAGGCTCGTCACGTTACCTGTTCATTCTAACAGAATAGGAGGGGACTTTCATTCCCATAGGCCATACAGCAGTGCTATATGATCGGGTTGCAGTCACATGGTATACTAAAGGTTGTAGTGACAAATCGCAATCACAGGGAAGCCTGGTTAGAGGAGAGAATTTACTTCATGTCAGATCAGCCACACGTTGACAAAGCACAGCCCTTACCCTCTATCGAGAACCAACCTCAAACCGAAGTAATGGCTGAAGTTCCTATGAACTTGCCGACGGAAGAGGCCGAGGTTCCTATAGACCTGCCTGCGGAAGAGGCCGAAGTTCCTATGGACCTGCCTGCGGAAGCGGAGGTCGCACCCCCTACTGAGGGCAATGGGCCGTCAGAGGATTTTGAAGCGGGCGTGCTGGCGCAACTGGATAGCCTGTATCGAACTGCTTTGCGCATGACCAATAATCCCCAGGAGGCCGAAGACCTGGTGCAAGAAACCATGCTCAAAGCCTTTCGCTTCTCTAACAGCTACCAGCGCGGGACAAATCTCCGCGCCTGGCTCTTCCGTATCCTCAATACCTCGGCCATCAATCGCTATCGCAAGCAGGCGACCCATCCGGTGACCACAACATTACCGGAAGGCGAGGATTTCTACATCTACAACCGTATCCGCGACCTGAGCGGGCAGGAGTTGAGCGTGGGAGCCGAGGAAGAGGTGCTGAGCCAGTACCTGGACGAAGATGTGTATAAAGCGCTTAGCGAGCTTCCCCCTAATTTCCGCATGGCCGTGATTCTGGCGGATATAGAGGGTATGTCATACAAGGAGATTGCTGAGACGTTGCAAATCCCCATCGGGACGGTCATGAGCCGCATCTCGCGCGCCCGACGCCAGTTGCAAAAATCGCTGTGGGAATACGCAAAAGCAAGGGGGTACGTAAAAACGGCGTCACCGAAAGAGACATCGCAGGTCGCGCAAGAACGAAAGGGAGCCTGAACCGGCGCGGGGAAGCTCCCGCGCTCAGCTCATATCCGACGCATCACACAGACCTCGCCCTCTGGCGCACGATCTCCTGGGCAGCGCGTGTCACGCGCACTTGCACGCAACGACGATCCATCAAGTCTATCGAGCGCGTCACTAACCCTCGCTTTTCCAGACGAGTGATAGCCTTCGTCGTTGCCGCCGAACTCACACCTAGTTGTGTGGCTATTTCACTCACCAACCAGCATTCGCGCTGCATTAATAAGGTCAGAACTTCAATTTGTCTCGGCGTGACGCCGGTGTCTTCTCCACGCATGGCTGTCATTATGCTTCGTCTCCATTTACTCAGATATCTATCAGACAGGTTAATAATAATTACGTTGAATGGATACACCGACATAGTGACGCCTTGCGCAAAAAAATGGGATAGTAGTAAAACAGCCGACCGGCTGGGCGACGAAGCTCGACGAAATATTCCATCTCAGGGTAAAAAGGAAATGGGCATTTTCTCGTCGAGAGTGGAGGTGTTCTTCGGTAGCTGGGTGGAGGAAAACGCCGTATCCGGCAGCAGCGGTTGGGTAGAACGGGCCGGTAGAGCGCGCAACGTAAAGAGAAACGTACTACCCTTGCCGGGCTGTCCACTACTCTCGACCCAGATACGCCCACCCATCGCCTCGACAAGCTGCTTGCAAATATATAAACCTAAGCCTGCGCCACGCACGGAGCTATTCATATCGCGTTCCAGACGCATAAAACGCTCAAACAAGTGCGGTTGCTCCGCGCACGGGATTCCTGGGCCATAATCACGCACCGCCAGCACTACCTCTGTACCCTGGCGACGCGCGCTAATCTTCAATGGAGTACCAGCCGGAGAGTACTTTAATGCGTTATTCACCAGATTGAGAATCACCTGGCGCAGACGCATCGCGTCAGCCTCGACTACCAGGTTGGCGGCAACTTCCACCTCGACTGTGCGCCCACCATGTTTCAAGAGTACACCCAGCATCTCCAGCACATGCTCCACCGGCTCACGCAAAAGAATCGGCTGCAAGTTGATATTTACGGTATCTACCTGCACTCTGCTGGCATCCATAATATTCTCGACCATCAACACCAGTTCATCGCATCCGTGCTGCGCCCTGTGAATAAAACTGGCGCGCGTTTCGCTGGACAGCGAGGCATCGTACTGTGCCAGCAGATCAATATAGCCCTTCACAGCAGTCAGCGGCGTGCGCAGCTCATGCGAGGCCGTCATGATAAACTGATCCTTCAGCACGTCCAACTCCTTCTGACGCTCATAGGCAGCACGCAAGGCCAGCGTCATCCGCGCCGTTTCCAGTAGCGAGGCAAAACGCGCGAGATGCTCCTGCAATACCTCAAAGTCTGGCCCGGCATAAGGTTGATGGTCACCACGCTCCCCCAGTACCAGCACAGCGATCATCTTCCCCTGCACGCGCACAGGGGCCAGCAGCACGTTATCGCTCTGCGCCATCGACATGGGAGCAATGTAGCGCTCAACACGCAAAGGGCATTGAAGCTCTGATGTCATCACTTCGCGCAAGAAGAGCGGACGACGGGCAGCGGCAAGGCGTGTAATAACGGGGTGAGAGCGAGCAAATCCATCGTTCTCTTCTGTACCATCTTCTGCTCTTGCTCCTGATGCTTGCAACACATACTCCACCAATGCTCGTCGCGCCAGTTCACTATCGCTAGCAGTGAGCTTCGGACAGAGATAATACCGATGATGCGCCTCATCCAACACGAACAGACAGACCGCCGTTGTCTCGAAGGTCTGCACCAGCGACGAGGTAATCAGTAAGGCCACCTCATCCAGATTAAGAGGCGTATCGGTCAAGGTTATGGCACTGCTGGAGAGATGACGATAACAAGCCATCTCGTGAAAAAAGAGTCGATCAACGCCCATTCTCACCAGCCATAACAACACGGGCATCAGGAGGGCGGTCAGCACGGCGCAGGCAAGGATATAGAGATCGGGGCTAATTAGCCAGAGCCGGGCGGTAAGAGTGAGGATAAGATACTCCAGCACTATCGTACCAATACCGTTGATAATCCACAAGACAGCCTGACGGATATAGGCGTCAAAAACGAGTATCTGGTAGCGTAAAATAGCATATCCCAATGAAAGCGGGAAGAGAATAAACGAAAGGGTGCTCAATTGTGGATCAACTACCGGGAATATGTTGGAGTTCAATGCTTCAGGGAGGACAGTCAAACATAAGGCAGGTAAAATAGTAACAAAGATACCAACAATATATAAGCGGAATTGCTGACGCTTACGCATCGTAGATGCTTTGATATAAGAGAACAGCATGATGAAAATGGCGCTGATTAGACCGATAGCAAGGTATATGGTGCTTGCCTGCATTGGGGAGGAAGCAGAATTCGCTTTGGCCAAAAACAGATAAAGAGACCACAAGCTAATAGCCGGCGCGAAACATAGTAGCACTGCCCCATAGATCATCACCATCCACAAAATAATAAGAGTTTTAGCAGTATATCGAGCACTATTTTCTATCAAAATATTATAGATTATCTTAAAATAATTTGTGGGGAAAGTGCATAAAAGACATAGTAAAAATGTCAGAGCTATTGTCACCGCAATACGGCTTATGAAAGTTAGCAGACGATCATTTAAGGTAGCTGCGGTCTGCACTATAAATACACATGCCATTGCGCAGCAAAAGCTATAGAGCAGTGTAGCAGCAAGCCGATCACGAGCATAAAACCAGACCAGTGAGCCAATGATAAAGAACATCAACGAGGTGACAAAAGAACTGCCAAAGTAGAGCCATAGTGTAGGTGTGGGATGCAAAGCAGCAAAAGAATCGGTTTTTATGACATTTATCACTGCCAGCGCACAGAAAAGCAAACCGAGACAGATGATGGTCAGTTGTCTCCTGGCAACTACAGGCATGGCAAAAAGACGTTTCATAGCGCATTCATGTGGACAATATCCACATCCCTTTCCCAAGAAAAGTTTGCGAAGATAAAGATCGGCTACGATAGGCGCAACAATGAACGCAACAGCGGAGGGATCGGATGCAAGGCATCGATTTTACGCAGGCACTCTCCGGCGCGCTCACGGTAGAGCAAACTAATGCCCCAGGTTGCCACAATACCTTGCTGCAACGCTGACCGCTCCAGTGCGGGAACAGGTTCCTTTAACTCGCGTGCCGCCAATACGACCGGCAACGTTTTTTTCCCACGTCGGAGGTCCGTTTTGCCAGAGGGCGCAAAGGAGCCTTCTTGTCCCTCTCTCTTTAGTATACCGGATGGCCCATACATTGCCGACTCCTGCAAGATGGCATACAAATCATGGCTATCGTTGTCTAATTGATGGGCAATACCTAATAGTGTTCCCAGCTCAGCAAATAGCGATTGAGATTGCTCATCGGCCTGGGCCAGTACGGCACCGGCAAGACAGGCCAGCGCCATCAAACTACCGGCTTTTTCCGTGGCAATTTCGATACATTCTTCCAGTGTCAACTCAGTAACCGAACGCTGCTCGGCCAATAAATCACGATGCTGTCCCCCGGTTGCTTGCAGCAGGGCAGTTTGAAAAAGCCCTTGCAGGGTCAACACACGAGCAGGCTCTATACCGGCATGTTCTACAGCAAGCAGCAATTGTTGTGAGCAGGCCAGCAGGACGGTAGCGACATTCACCGTGCGTGGTACGCCTAGAACCTGGAGCAGAGCCGTTTGCTCCTCATCCTCAACATCATCCAATAGATCGAGCGCGCAGATAAAACATTCCAGCGCCACCGCTACACTACTTACCGCCTCTAATGATAATGTGGGCTGTACGCACAGGGCCGAGAGAAACGTCAATAAGGCCCATGAACCGGCAGGAGGATACGAGGAAGAGGTTGCTTGCGCCTGCTCAACGCTATAGAGCAGCTTGCCCGGTTGTTGCAAAGCGAAGACGACATCCGCTCTGAGTAAAGGATGTAAAGTTGATAGACAGCTATGAAGCCGCTCACGCAGCAGCGTCTGGTGAGCGGCCAGGATGACTTCAAGTTCTGGAGACATGACAACCGTCGATGGTGGTCATTATGTCCACCAGGTTAGTACCGCCCGTTCGGTCGGCTGCTCAACATTCAAATGGGGGATCAGACGGGCAATGACACTTGCCACACGAGGGGAGAAGCCTTCACGCGCAATTACGTGCTCCGGGGTTTCAACCACCTCTCTACGTAACGACTCATCTACAGAAACACGGCGTACAAAATCAAGGATTTGCTGCTCTTCCATAAGCTCCCTCCTGAACATTCCCAACTTTGCATGCCACTTCGGGCACACAAAAACAGCGTAGGCAAATCAGACAACAACTACACATACACAAGAGTACGCACTACTAGAAAGCACTACAAAAGCTTTGCGGCTTAACAGTAACAATGGTACCTGAAAATCACGCAAAATGCAAGAGCTTATGATGGAAATTAGCACCCGCTATAAATTACCTGTTGGGAAGAAGGACGGATAGCCGTTCAGCAGGCAAGCGGGCGGAGTACCAGCAAGGAATACCCCTTAAAAGATAACGGGTGTAAGCAGCAATGTGCCATAGTAGGGATAAAGTCTCGCGCTTGCCTTGCGAGGCAGGTACCGTACCTCGCGCTGACAATTGACGAACTGACATATTGCCTGTAGAATCAAAACGAAACGTGAAGAGGAGCACCCGGTACGATGGACAATTACAATTGGTCAAGCAATGACGATGAGACACTTTACTCCTTGCCCAATCCCGATCCACTGGGCATTTTGAGTAGCACACATGCGGTGATTGAACAGGGCGAACAGGTATGGATTAATGTGGAACAGGTAGAGGCGCTTGCCCTGCGCTGGCTGCACAGTGGTGCGCTCAAAGCTGCTATGACACCCGCCACTTATTGGGATACGCGCTATCATTTCCACGATGACAGCGAGCGCAGCGTCAATTGGGTGCTGGTGCTGGACGCACTCAATTTTTGCTTTTGGGCCGAGAAGAACCAGCCGCGCTGGCAGGTAGACTATCAAGGCGAAACGTTGAACGGCTATCTGGCAGAGGCCGCCGCGCTCAAACGCGCCATCGAGGAAGGATTTCCAGTGTGGGATGCTACTTTCCTCAGTACTGTGTCGGAGGAGACGGTAGCAACCATCCTGCGCGGCATCCCTGGTTCGGCACCAATTCCCCTGTTTGAGCAGAGAGTACACAATATGCGCGAGGTGGGGCAGGTGCTACTCGCGCAGTTCGATGGGCAATTTAGCAACGCTATAGAGCAGGCTCAGTTCGACGCTGTTCAGCTTGTCCAATTACTAATCAAGTACTTTCCATCGTTTCAGGATCGCGCTCACTATCGCCAGCGCGAGGTACGCTTCTTCAAACGCGCCCAGATTTGTGCGGTCGATCTCTACAACGCCTTCCAGGGCCAACACTGGGGTCGGTTGCAGCATCTTGAGCAACTGACCTGCTTCGCCGATTACAAATTACCACAGGTACTGCGTCACTATTCCGTGATTGAGTATGCACCAGCACTGGCACAACATATCGATCAGCAGGAACCCCTCGCGGCGGGCAGTGAAGAGGAAATTGAGATACGTGCGGCGACCGTCTGGGCCTGTGAACTGCTACGGCGCGCGTTATATTATCATGGCCTCTCCGTGACTGCTGCCGATATCGACCAACTGCTCTGGCTTACCGGCCAGCAAGCTGATGAGATGAAGCCATACCATCGCACGCGCACCATATACTATTAACATTGAACACTGTATAGCACTTTACCTTTATTTCCGTGAGAAGAATATAGCATGCAACTCAACAGACTATTACAAGCTCTGGCGGAGCCGCCACGACATATTCATCAATTATCTGTTTTACCCGATTTGATTGAGATCAGTGGTCTGGCCTATGATTCGCGCGCAGTCACGGCAGGCGATCTCTTTTTTGCTATTCCAGGCACACACACTGATGGTCGCCTCTTTCTCAGCGAAGCTGCGCGCAAGGGGGCCTTGCTGGCTATCGGTGAGGCACTTGAGCATACGGACGATGTGCCCTTACCCTATATTGAGGTGGCGGATGTGCGCGCCGCGCTGGCCGACCTGTCCTGCGCCTTCTACGACTATCCCTCGCAGCACCTCTGCACCATCGGCGTGACAGGCACCGACGGCAAGACCACCACCTGCAATCTGATCAGCCTGATCCTGGAAACAGCGGGCAAACGCACTGGCCTGATGACCACCGCCAATTTTCGTCTGAACGGGCAGGAATGGGAGAACACCACGCGCCAGAGTACGCTAGAGGCACTAGAAATCCAGCAGTTCTTGCGCCGCATGCTTGATCACCAGGCGACGCACGCCGTCATCGAAACAACCTCTCACGGATTAGCCTTGCAACGGGTGCGTGGCTGCGCCTTCGATGTCGGTGTGGTCACAAACATTACGCAAGAACACCTGGATTTTCACAAAACGCTGGCGGCCTACCGGCGGGCCAAAGCGCGCCTGCTGGAAATGCTCGATCCCGCCCGCGATAAGGGGTTGGGTGGTCGGAGTGTCGCCATATTGAACCGCGATGATAGTAATTATGAGTATTTAAAACAATTCTGTCGCGTGCCAATCCTGGATTACGGCCTCGACCCTGCCGCGTCAGTGCGCGCCGTCGATGTACAATTGCAACCGACGCATACCCGTTTCCGCGTCATTTTACCGGACAACGAGTACATTATTGAGACACGACTCGTTGGACAATTCAACGTCAGCAACGCCCTGGCGGCCATCGCGGCCACCTATAGCCAGGGCATTCCCATCGCTACCATCGCGGCAGCCCTGGCCGACATCAAAGGCGTGACCGGACGTATGGAGCGCATTGATGAGGGCCAGCCCTTCACCGTAATTGTTGATTATGCCCATACGGCAGACAGCCTGAGCAAAGTGCTGGCGACGCTGCGTCCGGTCACGCCCGGTCGCCTGATCGTCGTCTTCGGCTCCGCCGGTGAACGTGATCGGCAAAAACGTCCCGCCATGGGACGAATTGCCGCCCAAATGGCAGACTTTTTCGTTATTACTGATGAGGATCCGCGCGAGGAAGATCGAGAGCAGATTTTACGCGAGATTGCCGCCGGGGCGGAAGAGGTTGGCAAACGCAAGGGGCGAGATTTTCTCTGCATCGCGGATCGCGCAGAGGCTATTGGTGCCGCCTTTGCCTCTGCCAGAGCCGGTGACACTGTTCTGCTGGCCGGCAAAGGACACGAACAAAGTATAATTATGGGGCGAACGAAACTACCCTGGGATGACCGGCGAGTCGCGCGCGAACAAATTCATAAAATTTTGCAACAGTAACGTTTTGCTATTGAGAACTATCGCTATACCTGAGATTACTGCATCTCGACTGTGCGGTGGCAGTATATAAAAACACGGTCTGGGAGAGCCTTATGATGCTTCTTTTCTGGTTACTATTACTCTTTATAGCCTGTGGAGTGGCGAGCCTTGTCTTCTGTGGCATCGCCCGACTGCTCTTTCCCACATTTCGTAGTGGGGAACACAAACCGGGAACCCATCGTGTGGATCTGCTCCCCGGCACACACGAGCTAAAATCTATCGAATTGCCGCTCGTCGGTGGCCCTGCCCTCACGCTGGCAATCGTCCTCGCGGGTATACTGGCCGGCTATCTTCTGCATTTTCAGGCCGATCAATGGACGCTGCTACTGCTGGGGCTGGGCGCAACTGTTGGCTATATGCTGGTGGGCTTCATCGATGACTGGCAAAAGGTCTACAGTAAAGAGGGCCTGTCCGAAGGTGCCAAATTTGGCGGCGTCTTGTTTGTCTCTATAGCTGTAGGTGCGCTCTATTTCTTCTTGCTGCCCAGTGGCCGCGAATCGTACAGTCCCTATAAAGACCTGCCCATTATCAGCTCTCTCCTGTGTTCACACCATACCATCGCGCCAACCTGTGCAGTCACATCCGGCATCCCCTACTGGGGCTGGTTCGTCTTCCTGATGCTCCTCACCGGCGCGACCGGCAGCCTGACCTCACTCTCCGTAGATTTTAGTGACGGCCTGGATGGTCTGGCAGGTGGGCTGGTCTTTAGCGCCGCGTTGTCCTTTGCGATCATTGTCACAGGTATTATCGACAAAGCCAATCCCGGCGGCATTGTGCTGGAAGTAATGTCGCTGCTGTGCGCCGCTGCCGTTCTCGGCTATCTGCCCTGGAACTGGCCCTCTTCCTGGGCCGCGCGGCGCAATAATGCCAGGAGGCGTGCCAAAATTATCATGGGCGATAGCGGCGCGCTGGCCCTGGGGGGCATGCTGGCCATGATCGCCATTTTCTCCCGTCAGGAAATTCTGCTCTTCATGGTCGGCGCAGCCTTTGTGCTGGAGGGACTCTCTGCCCTGGTACAGAGCCGCTTGATGACGCCCTTTTTCCGCCGCCGCCTGCAAATGCTGCGCTTCTCCAACACCAAGACCTTCGTACCCCATACCGAATTTCCTTTGCCCTTCCTGGCCACACCCCTACACTGCCATTTCGACCTGCTGGGATGGGACCGCCGCCGTCTGGTCTACGGTGCGTGGGCATTGGGTGCCTGCTTTGGCCTGCTCGGCGTCATGATTAGCGTCGTGCCGCTGGCCTGGGAACGCTATCTGGGCCGCATTATCGTGCTGATTCTGGCGTGGCTGATCTGGTCGAGCGGCTCCTGGTCGAAACGCTATTTCATCGGCACTTATCCATTTACGGCCACCCGCCGCCGTCGCCGCCTGGCGCTCTACTATGGCTATCCCTACACGGTCATGGGCATCAATCTCTTCCACCGTGTCGAGATCACTGCCGCCAGCGAGGATGTCATCGAGACACCGGCAGAAGAGTGGGGCCTGTATCAGCGCATGAACATTTTTGATGCACGCGCGATGCTCGGCCTGTACTGCTATCGCGCAAATTACTTTCCCGCCGCGCTGGCCCAGTGGAATCGTATCCCTGAAAAGAATCGTCTCTTGCGGCCACTGATCGCCAGTCTGCTCGCCGAGGTTGAGGCACGCATGGCCCTGGAGAAACAGGAGACGCAACCGATGCGGCGCGACCAGATTCTGCGCGAACAGCCGCCCATCATCTCCAGCAATCCCGCCGATATGCCCAACCCACACGAGCCAATTCAAAGCGATGAAGCTGCCAACGGCGTGGGGAGAGACTGGCCCGCATTAAATGATTCCCAACAGAATGGCATTTCTCCCTTGCACACCAGCATGACGGAGAACAGAGCCAGTACCCTGAACGGTCGCGCAAATTTAGATACGCCAGAGCAGATACTGCTACCAAAAAACTATCAAGACGAAAATGCCCCGACCACGTCAAGCACGCACTCAAGCTGGCTCTCCCGATTCATACGTCATGCAGCAGAAGAATAACATTTGTACATCGAAGGGCGACCGCAAGGATCGCCCCTACAATAATACAGCACGTGTTTCGCTCGTTTTCATTGTGGAGTCGATCCTTACGGTTGCCCTGACTTATACGTATTTTATATGTCAATTAATACTCATTGAGTATAATTAATCGTGCGCTGATGCTTCTTGTGTTGGCGGATAGTAGGTGCGCATACCGGTGGTAAACCCATGTGGGCAGGTTCTGAATGCGATGCGTTGAAGGGCTTCTCCGACCCGCCGCTCCTCATTTTTTTGCAAGTACTCCGCGATCTGTTGCGCTTCCTGCTCGTCGATGGCATAAAACAGGTGCAGGTCATCCACCTCTTTGTGGCACAAGGTCAGCAAATACAGATACTTTTTCATCGCGGTACCTCACCTGACAGTTCTTCACACAAAGCACTCATAGCCATCCAGGCCTCTTGTATAGCCTGATCCTGACCGACCTGCTGCTGGCGCTCTTCCATGAGAGAGGCAATGCGCTCTATACGGGCATTAATGTAGGCATGTGGCGTAGTATAGGCGAGGCCACTGAGGGCCAGCCATGTGGCCTCTTCCTGTAAGGCTTGCTGCGTGCGGAAATACGCCACCTCGCTTTTGGATGGTTCTGGCATGGATATCTCCTTTCACTAATAGAAAATCCCCTTGTTCTCCATCTTACCTTCTTCTCATCCAGAGGAGTACATCACCCATCCATCGCTGCTTCATCATCGATCCAGCACCAACCCATCACCAGCCCATCAACCATCCGATTATTGGAAAGCAAGGCTTGTATAGGAACCTTTCAGCTATGCTTAGAGCAAAGTCCAGATTGAGAGTGGAGGAAAGCAGATGGCGCAAAGACCAAAGACGATGTTATATCAGGAGCGGCAAAGAAAAGGTTGGACACAGAGCCAGCTAGCCCAGAAGCTGAACAGCCTGGAAGAGGAGGGAGAGGCATATGGCGCTGCTACCGCCGATATGATTCGCAAATGGGAGAAAGGCATTCACACCCCAAGTCCTTTTTACCGGCGTCGGCTTTGTCGCCTCTTTAACTGCACTGCGGATCAGCTTGGCTTCGCACTTCCTGAAGAGATGCAGACAATGGGCGTTCCATCGACTGCTCCTTTGCCTCCACGAGAGAACATCGTTGCTGCCAAGAAGTCAAAACGAAGTTGGAGCGACACCATGCAGCAAACCTTTTCTTTACTACAAGTAAACGAACAATCGGATACCACCGTTGAGATGCTACGCACTCTACTAGCCTCCATGCCGGAGGAAACAGCGGCATCAGGGGCGGTACCGCTTTCTCGTCGCCAGTTGCTTGAAATAGGCATAGCTGCTCTGCTCATCCATCTTGCACAGCTTGATAAACAGTGTCTTTCGTTAGCAGAACGAGAAACATTAAGCCGTGTATTGAGCGAAAGTATTAAACACCAGTGGAAGAATTTATTTTCGTCAGAAAATACTTTAATAGTGGCATTCGGGCAGGTTACATTGACTTTAATCCATCAGGCCCACACTTTGATTCATCCATTGGCTTTGCCTTACTTATATGCAGGGGCACATAGTTTAATAGGGATAGGGCTTCATTTCCAGAAACGAGATAAAGATGCTTTACAAGCTTTTCATCATAGCTATATTGCCTCTCTTGCTACCGGCAACGCCTGGTATGTCGTACAAAGCCTCATTTGCCAGGCCGACAGCTACCATGCATTGGGCGAATACACTACGGCTATCCAGGCTATAGAAGAGGCTTTACGGATAGTTACATCTTCTACAGATGAGAATGAGCAAATGACACGAGCGAAAGCCCATCTTTTCACCTGTTGGGCCGATAACGCGATGATGCTTCACGATGATCAAACTACTCAGGCGAAGTTAGAAGTAGCAAGAAAATATCTTGATCCTATCCAACCTGACGAAGAGTTTGATCAAGCGGCATGGCTGCTTATCGCCGGAAAGCATGCACTCCATTCAGGCAACTACCTTACAGCAAAAGAGCATTTTGAGCAAGCTCTTCTAGCCCTCCCTAAGCAATGGTTTTTGCGGCGTGCAATGACATCTATAGGACTGGCAATGGCGTATGCTCGATTGGGACAAAAGCATGCTAGCCTGACCATCGCAAAGGAGTCGATACCTCTCCTTAAGCAAACGAACGCCCCTCTCACGAATCAATGGTTTACAAACTATTTGCAGCAAGACTTACTTGCTACATTTCATACTGATGATGAAATTCAGGGATTTGTAGTTGAAGAATGCCAGCAACTCTCTCAACAGGCACACCTTTTCCATCGGCATTCCTAAGTTCCTCGCTCCTGAGAAAAGCAAAAGGTGAAATAGCGTTTAAGCGTAGTAACGTTCGAGCAAGAGAAGCCCACCAGGAGGCGCAATCTGCTCGTACCACATACGCGCTTTGCCTTCAAGCTGCTGCATACACCACTCACCTACGGCCTCCAGTTTAGCACGAGTGAAAAGCTGTTTATGATCATATGCCGGTGAAGGGTCTCCGGTTTCATAGGGAACAGCAGCAATAAAACGATGTTTCATGATTTTAAGCAGGTTGATCAGGACACGATACATCTCTTCCTCTGTGAAATGCTCAAGGACATGCAACGCTGTTACTGTGTCGAATACACCAATCATGGAGAAATCTTTAGCCAGCAGATTAGCTTGTACAAAGCGCACCATTGTCAGGTGGCGTTCGTGTGCGAGTTTCTGCGCCGCTTGAAAAACCTCTCCATCAATATCAACTCCCACAACTTCGCTCACGAATGGCACACGCTCGGCTAATAACAAGGGAAAATATCCCCCATTGCATGCCGCATCCAAAAAGCGTTCACCCACACTCAGCTCAATAACTCGTTGATACAAGGTCGCTGATGCCCCAAGTGAGCCATAATCAGGCATCTGAGGAGTTGTGGCATTGCTTACCAGTGTCAGCAAGCGTTGCAGGGTATTTGCTCCGAAGTAGTTCCAGGCCCTTCGCACATCATCAGGATAGAGCGTTCCTCCCACAATGCCCGCCATGAACTCCCCTAAAATCTGGTTTGAAGTGATGATGCCAAGAGGTTTTAGCTCCTCTGCCAGATAATGAGAGAGATTGGTATGGAGTTCTTCAGGCGCGAACCAGTGCACGAGAATCAGTGCTGGTTTCTCCGCACGGGTGAACAGCAGGAAATGTCTGGTTTCATGCATTTGATAGCCACCTTCAGCGAAACGCTGTTTCAGCAAGGTGCGGTTCACGCGATAGGCATTGACAACAATCGCGTCGCCAACGCGCACGCTACGCTCCTGAATGGGGATTTTTCGTCTGAGACGAGGAGAAGTGACGGTAGCAGATTGGCTCTTAACCATTGATCAATCCTTCCTGCTCTGGAACACAAGGCGGTATCAGGTATATTGCTGCTTGCTATTGTAGCACGCTACCTACCATATTCGTAGGGTGCGGTAACACTTCGTTCTATCACAAGAAAGCCGCCCACACACTCTTCATACCAGTAACGGGCGTGGCCCCGCCACTGCTCCACACACCATTGTCCCACAGCTTCAAGCTTAGCATGAGTAAAGGTCTGCTGATGGCCGTAGATTTTTTCTGGCTCCGACTCATAGGGCACAGCGATGACCAGACGCTGCGTGGTAACGGCAAGCAAATTGAGCAAGACCTTGTCCATCTGGGCCTCAGTGAAATGCTCAAGCACGTCAAGAGCAACCACCGTATCAAAGCTCCCCAGCCTCTTTACCTCATCTTCTAAGAGGTCGGCCTGCACAAATTGTACATGACGCAGGCGCTTCTCTTCGACAAGCGCGCGCAGAATCGGAAAATTCTCGTTCTGAATATCGAGGCCGACGATCCGTTTGAGCGTGGGGATACGTTCGGCAACCAGCAGGGTCAGAAAGCCGAATAAGCAACCGGCGTCCAGTAAACTTTCACCGAGAGGCAGTTGACAGACGCGCCGATACAGAGTAGCAAAGGCATCCATATTGGAGCGAGAAGACATATGGGGCATGCCCGTATCGAGCAGGTGATGATACTGGCATAAGGTATTCGTGGCGTAGCGATAAAAAGCTTGCTGAGGGTCGGTGGGAGCAAGGGAACAGATAATAGCAGCAATCATTAACCCGAAATCGTCGGCCTGACAAACAAATCCCGCCGGGCGAAGTTCCTGCATGATGTGGCTACCGAGATCAGCATTGATTTTCTCTGGAGCAAACCAGTGTACAAAAACAGGCGTTGGCGCTGTGGAACGAGTGAAGACGAGAAAATGAGGCATTTCGTGTATCTGATAGCCACCCTCAGCAAAACGCTGTTTCAGTAACGCGCGGTTCGCGTGAAAGGCGTTGACCACAATGGCATCGCCAATACGCACACTGCGTTCTTGAATAGAGATTTTTCTGTGGGGACGAGGAGAAATGCGGGTACCAGACTGGCTCTCGATCATACTCTTTCCTTCCTGATGTTGTCGAAGTGTTCTCAAGATATTGTACCACGCCATGTACCACAACATTAAAAACACTTTCCCATAACTCTTCCTTAGCGGTGAGAAATATGGTATAGTTGGTTCGATTTTTTAATCGAATCCGCGAACTATTCCATAAGGATACTGTGAACTACTAAATAGTACTCTACCATTCTTGCTGCTAAACTTAGCGGTAACAAACGATGTTCAGGCACTCAGTACACTGACGGAGAAGACTCACATGCGTTTCTGCTTTATTGTCGAGGAACAATATCGCCATGACCCGATGCCAATGGTTGTAGCCGACCAGTTGCAGCAATGGGGGCATTCCATCGACATTCTGGAACCACAGGAAACCGTCACTTGCTTATCGACTTTGCAGAATCAGGGCTACGATGCCTATGTCCTCAAAGCTATCGCCGATGGCCCCGGCCTGAGCATTCTGGAAGCAGCGGAGGCAGTAGGCATTCCGACCATTAATAGCTCGCGCGCCATTCGCCTGGTGCGCGATAAAGCGGTCGCTGCCGCCTTCGCCCATGCACATGGGTTGCCGATGCCGCTCACCTACTTTGTGGCCCACCCGCGTCTGCTGGCCCAGATTCCGGCGGGGGACTACCCCCTGGTGGTCAAACCGAGCAACGGAAGTTCATGCCGGGACATTTATCGCCTGAACAGCCCCGCTGACCTCGCGGCGCTCAGTATTGCAGAAACGCACGAGAGTTTCTTTTTAGCCCAACGCTACGCGGAAAACACAGGCTTCGATATCAAAGTCTACGTCACCGGACGCGAGGTCTATGCAGCTCTTGCCCGGACCTCGCCTCTGCATAGCACAGTGGAGGAGAAGTTTATTCCCCTGACGCCTGCGTTGCGCAAACTCGCATTACGTATCGGGCGCATCTTTGGTCTGGACATCTATGGCATCGACGTCGTTGAAACACCCGATGGTTACGCAGTACTGGACATCAATGACTTTCCCAGCTTCGGAGGCGTGCCACGAGCTGTGGTACGCATCGCCGAATATATCCTGCACGCCACCAAACGCGCTGAAGTGCAACGAGAGAGGGAACAGAGCCGTTCTGCTTCCATTGACGTATCAACATCTACTATTGCACGTGTGTACCATCAGCATCCATCGCCTGTGATGGATGAAAAGGACGCTTTACTGCTCGACTCTTGTTCTCATATCCCACTGTAGGGAGTAAACAACCATGCCTACTATTTGCCTGATCATGGACAACCCGGAGACCCCACGTCATCCGGTGATTGCCGTCGCACTGAACCATCTGAGTGCTTCCCACACGGTACGGATGCTCGATGTGCGCACACTCAACGCGGAGGAGACTATCGCGCAAGAGGCACACTATCCACAGGCCGACCTGTACCTGCTGAAATCACACGCCCCGCAGGCACTGGCGCTGGCTGCGTACCTGGAGCCACGTGGGGCCAGAGTTATCAATAGCTGGGCCTCATCGGTCGCCTGCCAGAATCGCGGTTTAATGACACAACGGATGAACGAGGCCCACTTACCCTGGCCACGCACATGGATATTCACGACGCTGCGCGAGGCGCTCAATACCCCCACTCAATTCGCAGACCTGCCGTTCCCGCTCATCGTGAAGAGTGGCTACAGCCATCGCGGCGATCTGGTGGCAAAGGTAGACTCGCTCGCCGCGTTGCAGGCGCTCAGCCCACAGTGGGATCGAGAGCCGGTCATTCTGCAAGAGTTCGCCGCTGGCGATGGCTGGGACATCAAATTATGGGTGATCGACCAGCATATCTACGCCGCCCGTCGTCGCTCGGCACTCGACGCCCACGCTTCCCCGAAGGATTATCCCATTCCAACGGAAGAGCTACCCGCCGACTGGTTGCAGATTACGCGCGAGATCGGGCGCGTCTTCAATCTGCGACTCTACGGCGTTGATCTCTTAATCACTGCTCGCGGCCCTGTAATCGTCGATGTCAACTCCTTTCCAGGTTTTCGTGGTGTGCCTGGGGCCGATTCCGCCCTGGTCACGCTGGTTGAACAAGCGCTACAAGAAAGGTAAGTATCATCATGAACCAGCCGGTGACAGACCTTTCTCCCACCATCATGGATCTTCCATCCATTGTCCTGCGTCTGTATGAGCGGGTACAACAACCATTGCAGGAGAACGGCGAGCCTGTCAATCTCTTCGTGCGCTACCTGCGCCGCAAAGCCGAACGCGGGCTGGCCGTCATCTATGCGGTTGGCACTCAACATGCCAGCAAAACAGAGCAGCATCGTCCACAGCGCACCGTGAGCCTGACGCTGGACGAGCAGGCACTGGATGGCGCTCGCATTCGCTTTAGCCGGAGCGCCATCGAGCAAGCCCCCCTCACCCTACTGCCTTCTGGCATCCTTGAGGCAACCACGCTGGGCCTTTCAGTGCAGGCATTCCCCGCCGATAATCACCTGCCTGCCCTGGCCACCAGTTGCGATACATCTCCCCAGGGGCCGCTGTTTAACGTGTTGCAGGAGATGGCACGGGTACAATTGCAAGATCAACGCTGGAACTTGCAGAGCGCCCGTGCAGAGCCGGTGCGCTACAAACCGGCGAACCGCTGCGTGATCCGCTACCGGCTTAACCTGCGCCACCCCGAACAAGATGAAGAACGCGCACTGACACTCTTCGGCAAAGTGTACGCCAAGCCGACACAGGCGCTGACAGTGCAGCAATTACAGCAACAGCTTTACGCGGAACAACAGGACACACAGCCATTCCTGCCTCGTCCCCTCGGTATCATTGAAGCAGCAGGTTTGACCTTCAACGAGGCTGTAGAAGCTCCATCAACCACCGCCGATGCGAGCAATGCCGACCGTTGGACAGTTCTACGCACCGGCACACGCGCCCTCCTCCCCGCCTTCACACGTGGTTCCGGTGGGCAGCTCCTTGAGGTACTGATCCCAGAGGAAGAACTACAGCTTACCGGTCAGGCGCTGGCCCGCTTGCATACCAGCACCATCACGCTGCCATCAGATACCTTACGCACGGGGGCCAAAGAGGCCAAACGCGCCCTCGAACGAGCCGCGCTCATTGCCGGGCGCTACACCGCTCAAGCGACAGAGGTACAGCAACTGGCCCGACGGCTTGCCAGCCGCTTAAGCAGCTTGCAGCCCCCGGAGTATCGACCCGCGCACGGTGGTTTCAAGGCCAGCCAGTTGCTCTTCCACAGCCATCGCGTCTTTGTTGTTGATTTCGATGGCCTCTGTCTGGCCGACCCGGCGCTCGATGTCGGCTACTTCCTGGCCTACCTGCGTCCCAGCGGCCTCTGGTACCATCGACAAGGCATGCGGGCATGGTTCGAGGCAGCGGCAGAGGCATTTCGCCGCTCCTACCGCGAGGCTATGCTCGCTCACGGGCTATCGTCAAACACGATTGATGCCATTCTGACGCGCGCACGCGATTATGAAGCTGCGTTACTCTTTAAAATTGCCACGCGCAGGGTTAATCGGCTCAACAGCCCACGTTCACAAGAACTTGCTGCCATGCTCAACGAAATCGCCTCCTGCCTGGCTGACACGGCAGAAAGGGGGAACGGATAATGCTTTTCAGCTTCCTCTTCAAAAACTTACGTGGCTATCGCTTTCTCGTCGTTCTCGTCATGATAGCCGCAGTACTCCAGGTGGTGGTGGCCCAGGGTCTACTTTTCGCCGGTAAATTTATGCTAGACAAGGTGACGGCTCATAAAGACCCTACTGTCGGCCCTCTCGACAGCATCATCACCTTCTTTGACCAGTTTGGCTCCAAAGCAGGGCTGCATCACGGCGAGGTACACACCGTTGCGGGTGTACTGATCTTCTCAGCTCTCGCGCTGATCATTCTTGGCCTTGCTACCGGCCTGCTCTCTTACTTTCAGCAGTTTGCAGCTTCCCAAATCGCTCAGAATCTCTCGGCCCGCCTGCGCAAGCAACTTTTCAGCCATCTGGAACGGCTCTCACTGGACTGGCATGGCAAACAGAAAAAAGGTGACATCGTTCAACGTGTAACCGGCGACATCAGCAACATCGAAAAGCTGGTGACGGATGGTCTGGTTGATCTGTTGGGCGGCATCTTAACGCTTGTCAGCGCCATCATAGTCATGCTCTCGTTGAGCGTTCCCTTTACCGAACTCTCCATTATTATTGTGCCAGCGCTCTTCGTCGTGGTCTTCAGCTACACGCGAGGCATCAAGGCCGCCAGCAAAAAAGCTGCCAAGGCCGCCGGTGAGGTTGCCAATGTCGCCGTTGAAGATGTCGGGGCAATTACTGTTCTCAAAGCGTTCACCCTGGAAGAGCGCGAAGCTCTACGCTTTAACAAATATGCCGAGAAGACGCGCAAGGCGGGTATGCGCGCCGGAGGGCTACAGGCACAATTTACTCCGCTCGTCACCTTCCTGGTAGCGGTTGGTACGGCGGTTATCACGGGCGTGGGCTACTATGTCTCGGTCGGCTATAGCTTCCACCTGCTCTTCCTGACCATTCCAAAGTTCACAATTACCGTCGGTACCGTTGCCGTCTTTATCGGCAACGTCAACAATCTGTTCCAGCCGATGAAGGACCTGTCGAAGCTGACGAACGTAGCAACCAACGCAGCCGCCGGGGCCGAACGCATCCAGGAGGTTCTCGACGAAGCGCCAGAGGTGGTTGACCAGGCCGGAGCCTATTACGGCCCACAAAAGCTGCGCGGCGAGATCGAATTCGACAACGTTACCTTCAGTTATACGCCCGATCATCCTATTCTTAAAGGCATTAACTTGCACATTCCGGCGGGCAAGAAAGTGGCTCTGGTGGGTCTCTCCGGTGGCGGCAAGACCACGCTGGTCAAGCTCATCCCGCGCTTCTACGAGATCCAGGGCGGCTCCGTGCGTCTGGATGGCGTCGATAACCGCATGTATCCTCTACGCATCTTGCGCCAGAACGTCAGTATGGTGTTACAAGAGTCGGTGCTGTTCGAGGGGACGATCCGCGAGAATATCGAGATTGGACGCCCCGGTGCCAGCGAGGCCGAAATTATTGATGCCGCTAAAAAGGCTAATATTCATGATGTGATCGTCAATCGCCTTGGTGGCTATGACCGTGTGCTACGCGAGCAGGGCCGCGACCTCTCCGGCGGTCAGCGCCAGCGCATGGCAATTGCGCGCGCGATTCTGCGTGATGCACCCATTCTGATCCTGGATGAGCCAACCGCCAGCCTGGATGTGGAGTCCGAAGCCGAGGTGATGCACGCGCTGGACAAGCTGGTCGTCGGACGCACCGTGTTGATGATCTCGCACCGCCTCAGCACACTGGGCAACGTCGATGAGATCATCGTCCTCAAAGAAGGGCGCATTGTAGAGCAAGGGACATTTAAGGAGCTGAAACGCAAGGGCGGTGTCTTCGCAAGCCTGCTGGAAGAGCAAAACCGCTATAACGTGGAACGCGAAGGCGAGAAGTCCATCCTGCGCTCCGCCTTTGTCGAGATTCCCAAATTGCGCGAGCGTGAGATGCGTGAGCGCGTGGTAGTCGCGCCTGCCAACAATCCCGCCTATCCAGTACAGCGCATGGAGCAAAGACAGGCAATACCTGCCAGACCTATCCTGCCGGATAAACCGGCGCGCATCGCTGTCGAACTTGACGGGCGGATTATAAAAGAGTATGCGCTGAACAAAGATAAGCCAGTTGTCACTATCGGGCGTCTCTCCGGCAATGATGTCCAGATTCCCAACCAGCGCGTCTCACGCCTGCACGCGAAAATTCGCCTGGAAAATGGTACCTGGATTATTGAAGATGCGGACAGCGTGAACGGCCTGGTCTATCAGGGCACCAGAATTGAACGCCTCCCTCTTTCAAATGGGGATCGCGTCTACGTCGCACCAAACGCAGCGCTGATCTACCAGGGGTAGGAAGCAGGGCGCAAGGATAGCACGGCAAGAAGGCAGGCAGAGCGAGCGCGAGGCATCTCCTCTATTATGAATAGACATGCATAAGCGTTATCGTATCATAATAGAGACAATGCCTCACGCTCACTTTGCCGCTTCTGGGTCCTAAGCCAGGCCATAGCGTTTGCCGTATTCGCGGTACGTCTCCTGAAACTGGTGGGTTTGCACCAGCTCATCGACGCGCTGCTGCAAGTATTGACGCGCCGGATGCCCCAGGCGCTGATCCAGAGCCAGCGCGTGTACCCAGTATTCCAGCGCCTGGGCGTATTGTTCCTGCTCATAGGCGAGCAGGCCCAGACGGCGCAGAACGGCGCAATGCTCAGCAGGAGTGTCCAGTGCTATTGCAATGTTGAGCGCATCGTGGTAGTAGCGTCCAGCCTCTCCAAAATGTTGCATAATCCGTGCAACATCGCCCAGGCCGCGCAGAGCGCGCCCCTCTATCTGACGCGCTCCCTGCTCGTGCGACATCGCCTGCGCTTGCTCGTAAAAATCTCTGGCTTCCAGGTATGCTTTCTCATCAAAGGCGATAGCGCCCAGCGAGTTGAGAACACGCGCCTGATCGACGCGGTCTCCCAGCGCGGCAAAAATAGAGAACGCCTCCTCATAATGAGTCCGCGCGACGGTCAGGTCACGCCTTTCACGCGCGATATCCCCCATCGCCCGTAATGCCCATCCCACGCCGCGCCGACTGCTAGACTCGCGGAAGATGTTGATAGCCTCCTGGCAAGCCTTCTCCGCCTGTTCCAGCTTGCCTTGATCCGTAAAGACGACGCTTTTGTCCGCCAGCACCCACGCCTGTCGTTCGCGGAAGCCAAGCTCATTGAAGATACGCAGCGCCTCCTCGTAGTCGTTGAGGGCCTTCATGTATTGCCCTAACGCCTCGTAGACGGTGCCGCGATCACGCAGCACGGAGGCCGTTCCTTCGCGGCTATGCAGGGTGCGAAAGCTAGCAAGCGCCTGTTCAAAATGGCCCAGGGCATCATAATAATTGCCATAACCGCGACTTACCTCGCCCAGCACCATCTGCATCCAGGCCTCACCCATGCTCCCACCGACCTCGCGGAAGAGGTTGAGCGCCTCTTGCGCGTAGTTGCCTGCCTGTCGGAAATCGCCCTCTTCACGGAAGAGCATCGCCAGTTCATACAAGGCCCACCCGGCTTCATTGCGCTCATTCTGAGCGCGATGAAACTCCAGGCTGCTGCGCAGGTACACCTCGGCCTCAGAGTATTGCCCAATCTGACGCAGGATCGCTCCCAGGCAACACTGTATCTGGCCCTCTGCCGTGCGGTCGCCCAGGCGTGTTGCGTGAACATTGGCGCGGCGCAGCATCGCCAGCAACTCCGGCACATGGCCATGCCCTCCCATAGCCCAGGAGGCCCGCACGGCCACGCGCACGGCCTCCTGCAAATCCTGCGTCTCGCCCGCACTCTCCAGATGCTCGAAGGCGGCGAACCATTCTTCGGCACTGGGCTGCGGTAAACCGTAATAGTATGCTGCAATCAAGCGATGCACGCGCCGTCGTTCTTCAAGGGGCAAATGAGAGAGCGCGAAATGGCGAATCTGCGGATGAATGGTGTAGACACGCCCATCGAAGTGGATAAAGGAAGCCTGCACCAGTTCGTCGCGCGCGGCTGGCCACTTCTCCAACAGTTCGCCCGGTATCACTACATCCTCCGGTCGCGGCACCTTCTGTTCGCCGAGAGAGCTACTATGTAGCTCCTGATCACGCACCAGACAGATCGAACCCCCGGCCAGAGCCAGCGTTTCAGGGGCCATCAACATCATGATCTGTTCGCGACTAAACGGCAGATTGAAGGCCGATAGATAGGCCAGAAGCAGACGTGCTGACGCGGATAGGCGGCGATAAGCTACCTCCAGCACGGCCAGAATACCAGCCAGGGGATGGCTACGTAGTTCGTCACGCACCTCCTCCAACGAGCGCGTAGCCGCCTCCGGGGTATAAATATGGCCGTCAATCGAGCGCGCTGTGCCAAAGATGAGCGCCGCCCCCAGGGGATAGCCGTCAAGCAGTGTGCAGATTTCGCGCAGAACCTCCTGCTGACGCGGGTCTTCCAGGTGGATACGCTGATCCAGCCCGCTCGCCGCCGCCAGTTCGCCGAAGAGACGCAGCAGGTCGGCATCATTCATCTTGTCAACGCTGTACTCGTACCAGCGACATTGATTACTGGCCCCATCCACTGCCATCATGACCTCCGGGTTGGAACGCGAGGTCATCAGCACAACTACCTCGCGGGGCAAACGACAGAGGAAACGCAGCCACGTCTCCATCTCCGCGCGATCCTTGACCTCCTCAAAGCCATCCAATAGCAGCAGCACAGGCAATTCGCGACTGGCAAGCGATTGGAAGGCCGCGAGGGCACTCCGCGAACGCTGGCGCAGATCACTGGCATGATGCATGGGATCATTGCTATGCAAGGTGTGCATCATCTCAATCAGGGCATCACCAAAGGTCTTGCCGTTTTGTAGCGAGATACCAATGACAGCCCCCGGAAACTTCGCGCTGTTGCGTCGCACCACCTCGTAAGCCAGCGCGCTTTTGCCGATTCCTGCCGGGCCGGTCAGGGCAATATGATGTGTGCCCGGACGCAGCCTGAGATGCGGCTTGTCATCAGGCAATGGCTCGCCTCTGGCAGCCAGCAGGAGATCCTCCAGATCCTGCAACTCACGTTCACGCCCGATGAAGGTGGAAGGTGGGCCAAGATGCTCCAGAGGATGATCGTGCTGCTCAGACGAAACATCGCCGACTAAGAGCGGCACCGGCTTCTCCTGGCCCTCTACGACATGGCGATACAGCACCGGAATGAACCAGCTCTTCAACTGCATGGGTAACAGGGCCTGTCGTGCCCTCGTCAGCGCTTCCTCTAGCGTGCGACCGTCCGCCAGCGCCTCATAGAAATGATAGACAAAGGTCGGGCTGAGTTCATCTTGTAGCGAAAAGGGCATAGCAACGACGGCGGGCACCTGCGCCATCACCAGCGCCGTCGCCAGCGTGGCATCTACTGCGCTGCGCCGTACACGACGTCCACTCACAGGCGTGGAAACGGTTGCCGTCTCACAAGCTGAAAAGACGGCCAGCCGAACATCGCTACTTAAAAACAGGTCACGCAAGGATTGAGTGTCGATAAAACGGTTGCTGCCATCCTCGTTACAAAAACACAGGTAGGTTTGTGGTTTGACGCGCTGCAAAGAGGCTCCACAAGCAGCACATTTACGCGCCTCCGGCTCATTCAACGCATCACAATCATCCGCCGAACAGAGCCGTCCATAAGCACCATGCCCATCAAAATGCACGACGTAGCAGGGCACGGCGGTATCACTATCATCCAGCATACCGGCCCCACCATACAAATTCAGGTAGCGCACCAGTTCATCAAATGTGGGCGATTCCAGGCGATCTAGAAACACCTGATCACTTTCCCTCAACGACGCAAGGCCGCGCTCCAGCGCCTCAAAACTACGCTCAATCTCTAGAGGCGCGCAATCATTGGGTGAAGCCCCGATGTAGAGGACGCGAAAGGGGGGATGCACCGGTAGCTCGCACCCTACCGGCATGTCCGGGCGCAACAAGGCGCGCGTCAGGGTAAAGATGCCGGAACCCAGCAGGAAATGATCGCCGTTATGCAATAATTCCCAGGGATAGCGCACAAACTCATCGCAGCCGGGGCCGAAACCAAAGATCATGGCCACTGTGCCGCGCCTATGCAGAGTACGCTGGATCACACCATGCAACACCGCCTGCACGGCCTGCTCGGTGGAGTTGTGCGCCGACGGCTCCGTTGCTGCAGCAGTGTGGCCATTGCCACACAAGGCAAGGAAGAGGCGATGACCCACCTCGCGCAATTCCTGGTCACTAACCTCTAACGCCTTCAGCTTCTTTTGTAACGCACTAAATTGTCTTTCGGTAAATGGTGGATTGAAAGTGCCGTGTACGGTGCGTCCTGACCAGCTATCACGAACGCCCAGTTCAATGGTGCCGTCCTCGCGGCGATGAAAACGTAAGTTCAGCGTCTCGATCATGTCCCCATTATGCTCACAGTCTCTCTGCGCGGCATGTGTCAATATATCCCTGCCGCATAGCACAAGCTCGCTTAAGTATACCACAGCTTAAAACCGGCGACGACGACACTTCTGCCCGATAGCTTCCCCGCGCCTATCAACAGTTGTTCTCTCAGACATATTTGGGACTGATGAAAACCGCCGCCATCTGTGCATTGCGGGAATATGCGCATGGTCGCTTTTGTTTATTGAGGTAGCAAACGCTTTACAAGATACTTGTAAATAGTAAGCATAATGGTACCCTGGGCAAGCGTTAATAACGCCACAGGGCGAACGCAAGACATCGCCCCTACAATGATACGATACCGTCTTTGCCCGTTTCATTGTAGGGACAGCCCTGGCGGCAAGAAAATCAGGGTATCATTTATTATCGTTGGTTGGCATTTTTCTACACACTCGTATGTGAGAAAGGAGATGCTACGATGGCACTTAGCATTGGTCTACTTATCTTACGTTTAGCAACTGGTCTTTTGATGTTTGGGCATGGTGCGCAGAAGCTCTTCGGCTGGTTCGGCGGACGTGGCATGCAGGGCACCATCGGAATGATGAACAAGTTGCACCTGCGCCCCGCTCCGGTATGGGCATGGCTGGCCGCACTCACCGAAACCGTTGGCGGTCTGCTCTTTGCGCTTGGCCTGCTTGATCCGCTGGGGTCACTGGGTATTATCGCCGCTATGTTGATGGCGATGATTACCGTCACCTGGCCACGTTTCTGGGGCAGTCAGGGCGGCATCGAATATAACCTGCTCTTCGTCATCCCGGCGGTCGTTGAGGTCTTTACCGGCGCTGGCACATACTCGCTAGACCATCTCCTGGGCATCGCGCTACCGGAACCAGTCTCTTTCCTGGTCGGCCTGCTGCTCGTTATCATTGGCATTGGCGTCGCGCTCTTCACGCGCCAGTCGGAGCAAGCTGCCACTACACCGTCAGTCAGCACTGGCGACTAATGCGCGGGCCTGCCCACACAGACGTTAACATAACGGCATAATACATCCGTCATCACCCTAACCCGTAGGGGCGTCATTCATGACGCCCTGTTTGTGCATCACCCCTATCGCGTCGGGACGTGATGAAGAATTTTAACCATCGAACCCGGCGCTCTCGTCGGGGCGTCATGAATGACGCCCTGCTCGCCCGTCGCTCCATCCTCTGGGCGTCATGAATGACGCCCCTACGGGACGAGGGCCTTGCCGGGTTCGGGGGATACATTTCACCATCACCCCCTGGGTTGGGTCTCGAACCGTTCCCTGGGCCTCGAACCGTTCCCTGGGCGTCATGAATGACGCCCCTACGGGACGAGGGCCTTGCCGGGTTCGGGGGATACATTTCACCATCACGCCCTGGGTTGGGTCTCGCTCCATCCCCTGCGCCTCGCTCCGTTCCCTGGGCGTCATGAATGACGCCCCTACTATTCGCCATTACACTTCCGCTAGCCCTTGACAAGCGGTCTTTTAATCCGTAGACTATCCTATAGTAGGTTAGTCAACAGTCCATCAATCCATTAATCAACGCGCGCTTTTTTGCGATTGATGGCAGTAGCTCCCCAAAGAAGAGGAGAAGGATCGCGTATGCCTGACACCATTGATTTCTTTTTCTCGCCCCACCCCTCTGCGCAGGCGCGACGACTGAGCGCCGCCATTCAGGATGGGCTGGCACACGGCAGTCGCATCGAACCTGCCGACCCGCGCCCCGGCGAGGCCGTCACGCTACTTTTCTCCACCAACAACCGGTTGCCCATCGAGCATGTCGCCGTCTACTACACCACCGACGGCTCGGAGCCGCGAGGCGAGCATGGACACGCTATCAATGGGCACGTGGTGATGGCCGAACCAGATGCTGATGGGCCTCATGACCAATATGGGCATCTCGCTCTTAACTGGCGGGCCATTCTTCCGGCTCAGCCAGACGGCACGCTGGTACGCTATCGTGCCGATGCCTGGAGCGATAAACAGCCGCAGCGACACTGGTACGCCGATCATGTTGATCCGATCAGTCTGCCCACCATCGATGGCAAACTCTTCGCATACCACGTTGATACCTGGACACCGCCTACATGGTGGCAGGATGCTGTCGTCTATCAGATTTTTGTAGACCGCTTCAACGCCGCACACGACGAGCCACCGCTGCGTCCGGCGGAAAGCACTCCCATCACCGGCTTTTTCGGCGGTACGCTGCGCGGTGTCATTGAGAAGCTGGACTACCTTCAGTCGCTGGGCATTAACTGCCTCTGGCTCTCGCCTATTTTTGAAAGTCCCACCCATCACGGTTATAACGCCTCAGACTACTATACCGTCGCCGCGCGCTACGGGGGCAACGAGGCACTTCATCAACTGGTGCAAGCAGCGCATCAGCGTGGCATGCGCGTGATGCTGGACTTTGCCGCCAACCACACTTCACATGAACACCCGGCGTTCATCGCTGCGTTGCGCGATCCGAACAGCGACACTTACGACTGGTACTCATTTAACGAGAAAGGCTATCGTAGCTATGCCAACGTCCGTAATATGCCGGAACTGGCGACCGATAATCCTAAAGTGCAGCGCTACCTGTTCGATGCCGTCCGTCACTGGCTCGGCACGTTTGGAGCCGATGCGCTGCGCCTGGACTACGTACCTGGGCCTTCGCACGCTTTTTGGACGCTCTTTCAAGAAGCGGTCAAAACCTCATCCGCTAACACACTCACGCTGGGAGAAATCACCGAACCACTGGAGTATATCGCGCTATATGCCGGGCGTATGGATGCCTACATGGATTTCCCGCTCACGCAGGTGCTACGCCAGGTGTTCGCTACGCGCACACGCACTGTGGCCGACCTGCTGCACTACCTTGAGGATCGCCGCTCACAACTACCAGCAACTATGAGCCGGGCCACCTTGCTAGATAACCACGACATGCATCGTTTCCTCTGGCTGGCAGAGGGGGATCACCGCCGCCTGCGCCTGGCCGCCACCTGTCATCTAACCCTGGATGGCACTCCGATCATTTACTACGGCACAGAGGTCGGCCTGTCACAATACGCGGACGCACACAAAGAAAATGCCTACGCGCGCGCGCCTATGTTCTGGGATGAGCGCCAGAACACGCAACTGCTCCAGCACTACCAGGCACTTATTCATCTACGCCACTCGCACGCCGCGTTAAGAGTCGGCAGCACAATTGCGCTTCCTGTGCAAAGCGATAGCGCAGATAGCACACAGGTGGGGGCCTACTTGCGTCTACAGGGCACCGAGTATGTGCTGGTGGTATTGAACAATAACCTCACACCCGTGACGGTACATGTTCCTTTGCAAAATGCGCTAATGGCACAAGGAATCACAGTAAAGCCTGCCCGCTTGCACTCGTTATTGTCGGTGAGTACGGAAGAATTTCCCCTACAGGATGGCATGCTTACCCTGCGCTTAGAGAGCCTTGATGCCATCTTGCTAGGAGAATAGAGCAGAAAAGGCGGTGATGGAACAGCCTTGTCCAACGTAGTAAGAGGTGGAGCATGGGTACCGACACGAAATTAGTAGAGAGAATGAAAGTCGTTCACAAAACTGTTGACAAACCAACAATTTTTGCCTATACTCATTACAGAAGTTGAAATCTATCCCTGCACAGCAAAGGGGTTTGTAGCATGAGTACAGCACACGACGGTACGCAGGTTGAGCAAGAGATTTACCGCATGCTGACCAAGACATTCATCTTATTAGATGATTGTGACCGCCGTTTTTTCGCCGAATATGGCCTGAGTACCCGTCAGTTCTGGGCTTTGCAGCATCTGGATAGTGAGCGCGGCTGCTCGATGGTTGATTTAAGCCGGGTACTTTTCACGGATAAGAGCAACGTGACGGGCATTGTAGACCGTCTGGAACGGCTTGAACTTGTCACGCGCACTACTGATCCCCGCGACCGTCGCGTTATCCTCGTGACCCTGACGCCTGCTGGCCAACAATTGCGCGACAAGGTCAGCGCACAGCACGCGGACTTGATCCGCCAGCTTATCCACGTGATGAGCGATGCTCACCTCTACGCTTTGCTGGACTCATTACAAACAATCAGCCGTAGTCTTGAAAACCACCTGGCAGCAGCAGATACTGCATGATACCCACCGCTCCGCCCAGGTATGACACATGTTCTCTACTCGTCGCCCAATTGATCAGTTTCACAGTAGACTCGTCTAGTTTATAAAAAGAGCAACGATTAAAAATGAGAAGCTCGTTATAATGTGCAGTGCCGCACAAGAGAGGAGCGAGATGCCGCTGAAAGAGTTTCAGACATACACACATGAGCTATGTGCTACATGTGTTCGACCGACGTTGCATGACACACAATTATACGCGGGTAGGCTCCGCATGCGCTCCGCACCGTAATTTGCGCTCCAGAGTGTGTCAACATATCCTATGTTTTGTGAACGTACACAACGGGTAATGGGATACCCTGAGTATTCCTGCTATTTTAGCAACCACGGAGGAACCTGGTTTATGTCACTGAAGCGTTTTTGCGCCTTTCTGCTGCCGCTTGCACTGCTAAGCGCCATGCTGCTTGCTGCCTGTGGTTCCACCACCAGCACCAGCCCATCTTCTAACCAGCATGTCACCATCACCATCTGGCATGGCTGGGGCGGTAGCTACCTGGCCCCCAAGCAGGCCATCTTCAATGCCTACATGAAACTGCACCCCAACGTCACCATCAAGCTGGTTAACCAGGGTGGCACGAACTTCATCCAGAAAGCCATCACCGCCGTCAAGGCCAATAATGGCCCCGATATCATTGCCTGGGTCGATGATTCATTAGGTGAGCTTGTGGATAGCCACACCGTCGTACCAATGGATCAGTACATCAGTCAGAGCTTTGTCAACTCCACCTATGCCCCGGCGGCGGCACAGGCGGTACAGTTCAATGGACATGTCTATGGTGTGCCGGAAACCGTCGAGGCCGTCACCATCATGTACAACAAAAAGCTGATCAGCGCCTCTCAGCTTCCTACCACCACCGATCAGATGCTGGCGTTCGAGCAGAGCTACGAAAAAGCCCATCCCGGCAGCTACGGCATTGTCTGGCCGACCACCGACCCTTACTACAATGCCTGCTGGTTCTACGGCTTCGGCGCGTACTACGTCAAGCCTGATGGCACCGTTGGGCTGAACACTGCGCAGGCGACCGCCGCCGGTCAATTCATCGCCTCTTTCCGCCAATATCTACCCAAGCAACTCGATGGCACGACGGCTTCGTCGCTATTCACCGAGGGTAAGGCTGCCGCGATTATCGATGGCCCCTGGGCCTATGACAACTACGCTCAGAAGGCAGGCATCGATGTTGGTTTCGCTAAGCTCCCCATTGTTAGCGCGACTGGCCAGCCAGCTACACCATTTGTCGGTGTGAAATCGCTATGGGGCACTGCCAATGCACAGAGCCGAGGCGTTCTACCCATCGTGGCTGATATCTTGAAGTTCTATAGCAACGAACAGAACCAGCTTCAGATGATCCAGCAGACCGGCGAAATCCCTGCCAACAACGCTGCCCTGCAGAGCAGTACGGTGACGAACAATCCGGCCATCTCCGGCTACGCTGCGCAAGCCGCCACAGGGGTTCCACTTCCCAACACGCCGTACATGTCGGCCCTCTGGACACCCGTTGGCAATGCGCTGACCGCGATCTGGTCGGGCAACCAGACACCTGCCGCCGCCCTGGCCGCCGCACAAACTGCTGCCGTGAAGGGCGTACAGAGTATCCAATCATAATAGCTTCAAATGACGAATCTCCAACGAGTGTTGTCGGAATGAGGGCTGATCGTTCCACACCCCGGCGGAGAATCCAGGGTGGAAGCCTACCGCTGGCTCTCCACCCTCTCCTTCACCTATACCAGAAAGGAGATGCGGCTCATGCTCCAGGTCAGACGCAGGACAATCTTTTTCTACATGTTGCCCATGATCGTCACTATTGCGATCATCAATCTGTCGCCGATCCTTTACACATTCTATCTCTCGCTCACTAACAATACTGAGTTTAATAACTCGTATAATTTCGTAGGATTACAGAACTACATCAATCTCATCCTCAGCACCAACAGCGACCTGTATCCCGTTCTCGGCAGTACCATCCTCTACGTCATCGTCTGCGTTGCGCTCTTTTTGATCATTGGCACACTGACAGCGCTGGCTCTGAACAACCCGAAAGTCAAAGGCTTGCCTTTCTGGCGTATGGTTCTGCTCATTCCCTGGGCCGCACCTTCCGCTATCACCGCCCTGATCTGGAAATTCCTCTTTAACGAGACATTCGGCCCTATCAATCAGATCGCGCGCGTCTTCTTTGGTCCCAAATTTAACATTCCCTGGCTCTCCAGCCCCTTCTGGGCCTTTGCCGCCGTCGTGATCGTCAATGTCTGGCTCTCCTACCCCTTCTTCACCGTTGTGATCCTCGGCGCACTGCAAAGCATCCCCCAGGAACTCAATGAGGCAGCCAACGTCGATGGGGCCAACGCCCTACAGCGCTTCATCCAGATCAAATTGCCTCTGTTGCGCCCGGCCATCACTCCCGCCGCCATTCTGAGCGCCATCACTACCTTCCAGATGTTCAACACGGTCTACCTGATTACTCAGGGTGGCCCCATCACCAACGCGGCTAAGCCAGGGGCAACTTCTTTCGTCATGGTCTACATGTACAACCAGGTGCTTGGCGGTGGCTTAGCCAATATCCACTACGCCTTTATCGCCTCTTTCGCTATCACCATGTTCATTATCCTGGGGGCCATCACCTTTATGGCTCGTTCCTTCGGCCCACGCAATAAGGAGGCTCTGGCATGAGTGAGCAGTCCATCAGCAAATCTGTCACTGCCGATTCAGCCGTCGCCGCACGCGCGCGACAGCTTTCAAGCGCCACTGCTCAGGCAACTATCCTGCGCCGACGCATCTTCTCCGGCCTGTCGCTGGTGGTGATCTACCTGTTCCTGATTATCATGACCATTTTCGCGCTCTTCCCCATCTACTACGTTATTCAAGCGTCGCTCAACGGCGCGCAGTCGCTCTACACCACAACTTTGCAGTTGCTACCTCAACCGATCACGCTCGCTAACTATGGCTACATGTTCACGCACTATCCCATCTTCGCCTGGATCGGCAATACGGTTCTGGTCTGTGGACTCTCCACTTTGATCGGCCTGATCTTCTCAATGACCGGCGCGTATGCTCTCTCGCGCTTCCGCTTCAAGGGACGCGAGGTCACGCTGAACCTTTTGCTGGCGCTCCAGGCATTTCCAGGTCTGCTCGCCATCACCGCTTACTACTATCTGCTCCAGTTTCTCGGCCTGCTCAACACGGCCCCTTTGATCGGTCTGGCCCTGGTCTATGCCGCCGGTAGCCTGGTCTTCGGTTGCTGGAACATCAAAGGCTATTTCGATACGCTACCGATTGAGTTGGAACAGGCCGCTATGGTTGACGGAGCCAGCCATACGCAGGCTTTCTTGCGCGTCACGCTACCGCTGGCAGCGCCCGCGCTGGCCGCCTCGGCATTGTTTATGTTCGTAGGCGGCTGGAATGAGTTCGCGCTGGCGAACTTTATCCTCAACTCGAATCAGAGCGGCAGCAACCTGACCTTCATCCTGGGCCTCTATGGCCTGCAAACGACCTATCAGACGCCCTGGGGCTACTTCGCCGCAGGCTCGGTGATTATCTCTGTTCCTCTGATGCTCGTCTTCCTCTATGCCCAGCGCTTCTTCCAATCCGGCCTTACGATTGGCGGAGTCAAGGGATAAATCAAAGATCCCCCTATTCTTCTGCAATAGGGGGATCTTTATGTGCGTAGAAACTATGCCCGCTCGTATGCTTCCAGTACCGGCGATTCAGCCTCGAACACCTCGGAGCCAAAGGTTTCAATATAGAAGCGAATCGCAGACTTCACATCGTCTAAAGCTTCCTCATAGTTCTCACCCTCACCGACTACCACGCCCTTTAAGCCGAGAGGATAAGCTACATAACCATCAGGATGCTTTTCGACGATGACTTTGATTTGCTTCATCAAGCTCCCCCATTCATCAAGATAGTAACAGCGATCTGGGAACTATTATACGTCAAATGCCGCTTAAGGCGTACTCTTGTAACACGGTATAGTGCGCACCGGCACGAGAGAGTTCGCTTTTCACGACGATCAGGCGGCTGGCAGGATAACTTTCGAGGGGGTGGAGGTGCTGTTGTTCGCTGTTGAGCAGGCGTTGCAGGTGTTGCAGTTCGATAGCGTTCAAGGGGGCTTTGACGCGCGCGAGGGTGAAGTGGGGTGAGAAGGGACGTTTGTCAACGGTGAAGCCGCGCTGTTCAAGGGCGAGGTTGAGCGAGCGATGCAGGGCGATGAGAGCGCCGGTCGGCTCCTCTAAACCCATCCAGATCACGCGCGGCTGCCTGGGCGAGCCGAAGATACCGAGACGCGCGAGGCGATAGGTGAAGGCATGGGCCACACGCGCTGTCTCCTGAGATGCTGCCATCGCCTCGGCCAGTTGGGCATCGTCCAGTTCGCCCAGGAAAGCCAGCGTGAGATGAATGCCGTAGGCATCCACCCAGCGCACCGAGGGCAAGAGCGGAGCCACCTGGCGGATGACCCCGGCCAGGTGACCTTGCAGATGTTCATTCATTTCAAGCGCGATGAATGTACGTGTCATGCAGCAAACAACATCTCGTCCAATTCGGCTCCATCAATCGTCTCAACCTGTTTGAGGTATTCAGCGATCAAGATGAGCTTATCTTTTTTCTCACGTAAAATGCTCAAGGCCGTCTCATAAGCCTGATCGACCAGTCTGGCGATCTCCTGGTCGATCTTCGCCGCCGTCTCCGCGCTAATCTGTAGATTACCCTCGGCATCGGGTTTGAGCGCAATCAGGCCGAGCGAACTCATGCCGAACTCGCAGACCATGCGACGCGCGATGTTGGTGACGTACTCAATATCCTGGCTGGCCCCGGTGGTGATGTCGCCAAAGATGATCTCCTCGGCGGCACGCCCACCCATCGCTCCCGCCATCTTGGCCAGCAGTTCGGAGCGGCGCATCAGGTAGCGATCCTCGGCGGGAGACTGGACGGTGATGCCCAGCGCCATGCCACGCGCGATAGCCGAAACCTTCTGCACCGGGTCGGAGCCGGGCGTGCAGCGCATCACAATGGCGTGACCAACCTCGTGATAGGCAATAATCGACTTCTCCGCGTCGGAGATCAGGCGGCTCTTGCGCTCTGGCCCGGCCATCACCCGCAAGATGGCCTCGTCCAGATGCTCTTTCTGAATGACGCTCTGCCCGCTACGAGCAGCCAATAATGCTGCCTCGTTGAGCAGGTTTGCCAGATCGGCACCAGAGAAACCGGCGGTCTGCTGCGCCAGTTGCTGCAACGTCACATCAGGGGCGAGCGGCTTATCCTTCGCGTGTACCTCTAGAATAGCGAGGCGACCACGAATATCAGGTTTGTCGAGCATTACACGACGGTCGAAACGGCCAGGACGCAGTAAAGCCTGATCCAGCACATCGGGCCGGTTGGTGGCGGCAATGACGACCACATTGGTGTGCTTATCAAACCCGTCCATCTCTACCAACAACTGGTTCAGTGTCTGCTCGCGCTCGTCGTTGCCGCCGCCCATGCCGGTAGCCGAGCGCTGCCGCCCGACAGCATCGATCTCGTCGATGAAGAGGATGCAAGGAGCATGCTCTTTGGCCTCTTTAAAGAGATCGCGCACACGGGCTGCGCCGACACCTACAAACATTTCAACAAACTCCGAGCCACTGACGCTATAGAAAGGCACACCGGCTTCACCGGCAACCGCACGCGAGATCAGCGTTTTACCGGTGCCGGGTGCGCCAACCAGCAACACACCTTTGGGAGTACGCGCCCCCATACTCGCAAAACGTTCCGGGTGCTTGAGATACTCTACAATCTCTTGTAGCTCAATCTTGGCCTCATCCACCCCCGCAACATCCTTAAATAGGACCGCCGGATGCGATTCGTTGAAGCGCTTCGCCTTCGAGCGCGAGAAAGAAACGGCCTGCCCACCAGCACCACCACGCCGGATAAAGAGGAACATGCCGCCCAGAATGAGCAGAATGAACATTAAATCCGCCACACCCTGCGTCCATTGCCCGTTTTGCCCGTCATCAATCGTCACAGTAACACCATCGTGACGAAACGTATTCACCAGCGACTCACTGCTATCTCTTACCGCGTGATACAGCTTACCGTTTTTGGCCGTCACCGTCACATCATTTCCACTAATAATTACGGATTTGAGTTGATGGTTATCGGCCATATTCAGCACAGTGCTGATCGGCTCTTCCTGCACCACAGGGCCAGGATTGGTGATACGGATGATCGCTAGCGCGGCAAGGCTCAGAGCGACGATTACCAGGAGAGCGGGAATGCCATAACGAATAAAACGTTGACGCTTGCTAACTACTTTTCGGATGGAACTACGTGAATTAGTATCGGGTGTCCGTCGATTATCCTTTGGAGGAATTTCCATGAGCTGCCGTTAGACCCTTCTAAAACATCGTAAGCTAAACACTTCTACACTACTTATTATGTGTCAACCTGTCTTCTTGCATATGACTTAGCCTCAAGGCTATATCCTGAGTTAGTATAGCGTACCTTTAGCCGTTGTGCAAGGTGAGAACGCGCTAAGAAAGATTAGAATTCTGAGAGATGGGAAAAATTGACCGGTCAGCAAAGTGATATTTCAAGCAAGGGCGACTCTTGCGCTCGCCCTATCATGCCTGTAATACATTCCACACCTGTCGTATAGGGGAAGGACAATCATCGTGGTTGTTCTGCTTGAGATGTCATTTCTGGTACCTATATGCTATTATTATAGAAGAATCAGCCACCGGGAGAACTCGTTTTTTCCATCTTACGAACAGGGTTGTTCGGAATTTTTGATCGTTGCAGAGGAAGACAGAGATGCAGAAGCAGATCATCCCACTAAAGCCGATAGAGCGGGTCTGGTCGCAGGCCATGCAAATCGGCATCACGACGCAGCCGTTTAGCGCTGAGAGTCGAGAGAAGGCCCCTCGCATTCGTGACGCCAAAGTTGTGAAAAGCGTCTGTCCCTACTGCGCCGTCGGATGTGGACTCAACGTCTACGTGAAAGATGGCAAAGTCATCGACATCGAAGGCAACCCCGATAGCCCGATTAATCACGGCGCACTATGTCCCAAAGGCTCCGCCACCTTCCAGTATACCGTCAATCCCAGCCGTATGACGCAGGTTCTCTACCGCGCCCCCTATAGTGACCACTGGGAGGTTAAATCGCTGGATTGGGCGATGGAGCAGATCGCGCAACGGGTCAAAAAGACCCGCGACGAAACCTTTGTGGAACGCCTGGAGGATGGTCGCACGGTCAATCACACGCTGGGCATTGCCTCACTCGGCGGGGCCACGCTGGATGTTGAAGAGAATTATTTGATGAAGAAGCTCTTCAGCGGTGGCCTGGGCGTCGTATCGATTGAAAACCAGGCCCGTATATGACACAGCTCGACCGTACCCGGTCTGGGTACATCATTCGGGCGTGGCGGTGCCACCACTTTTCCACAGGATATCGTCAATAGCGATGTGGTGCTGATTATGGGCAGCAATATGGCCGAGGCGCATCCAATCGCGTTCGGCTATGTGGTGAAAGCGAAGGAACAGGGCACGAAAGTCATTCATATTGACCCACACTACTCGCGCACCTCGGCCCTCGCCAACCTCTATGTGCCGATCCGTGCGGGCAGTGACATCGTGTTTCTCGGTGCCATCATCAACTACCTGCTGACCAATAAGGCGTATTTCGAGGAATACGTCATGAATTATACCAATATCGCCGCACTGATCCGTGAAGATTTCAAGGATACAGAGGAACTGGACGGCCTCTTCTCCGGCTTTGACGAGCAGACAGGTACCTATGCCGACCAGAGCAGTTGGGACTACCAGCGCGACGAGCAAGGCACTATTCTGACTGATCCAACATTGCAAAACCCGCACTGCGTCTACCAGATTATGCGCCGTCACTTCGCGCGCTACACGCCGGAGATGGTCGAGCAGGTCTGCGGCGTCTCGCGTGACGTGTGGATGCAGGTCGTGCAGACACTAATCGAGAACTCCGGGCGTGAACGCACAGGTGTCGTCTGCTACGCCGTCGGTTGGACGCAGCACTCGAAGGGCGTGCAGATGATTCGCTCCGCTGCTATCATGCAACTACTGCTCGGCAACATAGGACGTCCCGGTGGCGGCATTATGGCCTTGCGCGGTCACGCCTCCATCCAGGGTTCGACCGATGTGCCGACGCTCTATGACCTGCTGGGTGGCTACATGCCACAACCAAGCGCCCTGCTACCACAACAGACGCTGGCCGACTATATCGCCACAGCAGGCGAGAAGACCGGCTGGTGGTCACACTTCCCGGCCTATATCATCAGCCTGCTCAAAGCCTGGTACGGCGACGCTGCCCAGCCGGAGAACGATTATGGCTACAACTGGATTCCTAAAATTATCGGCGACCACTCGCACCTGATGACTACCTATGCCATGCTGGATGGTAAGGTCAAGGGTTACTTCCTCTTCGGGCAGAATCCGGCGGCAGGCAGTACCGACGCGCGTTTACAGCGCAAGGCGCTGGAGCAGCTCGACTGGATGGTCGTGCTCGATCTGTACGAGGTTGAGTCCGCCTCCTTCTGGTATAAGGGAACAGAACCGGTTGATCCCACAAAGATCAAGACAGAGGTCTTCCTGTTGCCAGCCGCCGCCTCGACGGAGAAAGAGGGCAGCTTCACCAATACTCAGCGTATGCTCCAATGGCGTGATAAAGCCGTTGACCCACCCGGCGATGCACGCTCCGATCTGTGGTTCGTCTATCATCTCGGCAAACGCCTCAAAGCGCTCTATGCCGATAGCACCGACCCCAAAGACCGCCCGATCCAGGCGCTCACGTGGGACTACGAGCGCGCGGAGCCAGAACCCGGCTCACGCATCACTGACGAGCCGGATATCCACCTGGTACTGAAAGAAGAGAACGGCTACTACCTGCGCAGTAGCGACGATCCACAACGCACCTACACGCTGCGTGACGCGCCCCACGTATCGGGCTTCCCGGCGCTCAAAGACGACGGTAGCACCGCCTGCGGCTCGTGGATTTACAGCGGCGTCTATCCTGAGCCGGGCAATAATCGCGCCGCCTCGCGCGACCCGCAGGGCTATACCTTCCAGAACTGGGGCTTCGCATGGCCTGCCAACCGACGCATCCTCTATAATCGCGCTTCCGCCGACCCGCAAGGCCGCCCCTGGTCGGAGCGCAAGAAGTACGTCTGGTGGGACGAGGAGCAGAAGAAGTGGACAGGCTTCGATGTGCCCGACTTCCCCGTGACAAAGCCGCCCGATTATCGACCCCCGGCAGGCGCGAGAGGCATGGATGCTATTGGCGGAAGCGATCCCTTCATTATGAAACCGGATGGCAAGGGCTGGCTCTTTGCGCCAAAAGGGTTGAAAGATGGCCCACTACCCACACACTACGAGTCCGCCGAGTCGCCGGTACACAACCTGCTCTATCATCAGCAGAGTAATCCGGTGGCGAAGTATAATCGAGGCCGCCCGCACAACCAGTTAGCCCCGGTGGGGGATGAACACTATCCCATCCTCGCCACGACCTATCGCCTGACCGAGCATCACGTCAGCGGCCCGATGACGCGCTGGCTGCCCTGGCTCAACGCGCTGCAACCCGCGATGTTTGCTGAACTCAGCCCGGAACTGGCGGCGGAACGCGGCATCAAAAACGGCGGTTGGCTTGTCATCAGCACTCCGCGTGGCGAGATTGAGGCACGCGCGCTGGTCACACGGCGCATGCGTCCGCTCAACGTGGCCGGACGCACTGTGCATCAGATCGGTTTGCCTTTCCACTGGGGCTTCCAGGGCAAGAGTACAGGCGGCATCACCAATGATCTGGCCCATATGGTGCTGGAGCCTAACGTCAGCATCGAGGAAGCAAAGGCATTTACCTGCAATGTGCGGCCTGGCCGCTTGCATGAAGGAGCGTAGCGATGGCGGTTGTCGAAAATACACAGCAATCTCTGGGGTCTCGCTTTGCCGAGACCCCCGTCCAGACCAGTCTGGAACTACTCGGCGAGATGCTTAAGCCCTTCCGCAAAGAAGAGCCGCCGCCCCCTCAGCCCGCTATGGGCTTCTTCACCGATACCAGCATCTGTATCGGCTGCAAAGCCTGCGAAGTAGCCTGCAAACAATGGAACCAGTTGCCCGCGACCACACCATTCTGGAGCGGCACGAGCTATGACAATACGCGCGGCCTCGGCGCAACCACCTGGCGACACGTACAGTTCATCGAACAGATCGGACGAGGCCCGTCCGCTCCTGCCACTTCACCCGCACCAGACGGGCAGCGACCCAATCTGCCGCTGCTCGACAGACAGATTAAAGAAGCGCAGAGCAATGGTACCATTCCACAGACTCCGCCCGGTACGGCGCTGCCTTTCTTTAACAGCGAACGCTGGCTAATGAGCAGCGACGTCTGCAAACACTGTGTCAACGCCCCCTGCCACGAGGCCTGCCCGACGGGCGCGATTATCCGCACCGAATTTGATACGGTATATGTGCAGCAAGATATTTGCAACGGCTGCGGCTACTGCACCCTGGCCTGTCCCTTCGGCGTTATTGCACGCGATGACGAGGGAGACCGCCTCGCCCACAAGTGTACCCTCTGTTATGATCGTTTGAAGGATGGATTGGAACCGGCTTGCGCCAAAGCCTGCCCCACCAAATCGATTCAGTTCGGTGAGGTTGAGGTGCTAAAAGAGCGGGCACGCGCGCGCGTCGGCGAACTGCACGCGCGCGGCGTCAGCGAGGCACGACTATACGGTGTGGACGACAATATTCTTGACGGCGGCCTGAACTCGTTCTTCCTGCTGCTCGACCGTCCAGAAGTGTACAATCTGCCGGAGAATCCGCCGCGCCCATCATTGAATGTCGCGCCCGCCTCTTTCTGGACGGTCGTGGCAGCGTCATTGCTGGGCCTCATAGGCATCATTCTCTTCAGGAAAGAATAGAGGTGGTATTATGCAAATGCCGCACATAGCTGGCAAACGCGCTGGCGAATGGTTGTCGCCACTCTTCACTGCCATCAGCACTGCTCCCAGCACACAAGACACATTTGAGCAGCTTGCCAGGCTGACTACGGGCTACACACCCAACCCGGAACAAGAGCAGCAGGAGCCAGGCTACTACGATTACCCGGTCCTTAAAAAGCCGTTCTGGGACTGGGAGATTATCTGGTACTTCTTCATGGGCGGCCTGGCTGCCGGTTGCTATATCATTGCCACCATCGCCGCTCTCTTCGGCTCCGAACAGGATCGCGTAGTACGGCGCACCGGCTATTACCTCTCATTGCTAGCATTGCTACCCTGTCCAGCGTTGCTCATCAAAGACCTGGGGCGGCCCGAACGCTTCTTGAACATGCTACGCATCTACAAGTTTCGTTCACCGATGTCAGTGGGCGTCTGGGGCCTGCTGTCATTTTCCCTGTTCAGTGGCCTCACCGCCGTCATCCAGGCCGCGCGCGATGGCCTGCTTGGACGCTGGTGGGGCGCACGCCTGCTTGCCAGCCTGCCTCAAAAGCTACTGGCTATCCCAGGCGGTTTCGCCAGCGCCTTCCTGGGCGGCTACACGGGCGTGCTGCTAACGGCCACCAGTATCCCGCTCTGGTCACGCAGCAAGCTTTTAGGTGGCATCTTCATCACGTCAGCAGTCTCCACCAGCAGTGCGCTGATCTCGCTCGTGCTACGTCTTGTTGGTGCGCCTGCGAAGACGTTGCACAAACTGGAACGCCTGGAGTGGGTCGCTATGCTGGTTGAAATGGTGGGATTGCTCGCCTTTCTGCGCCAATCCGGGCGAGCGGCACGCCCCCTGGTTGGTACCGGCCCTAATGAGCATGGCCATACGTTCTGGCGCTTCATGTTCGGCGGCGGCCTGGTGTTGCCCTGGCTCCTGCAAACCAGCGCGCTGCTCGGTCGCAAGAATAAAAAGAACACAACGGGGGGCCTGCTCATCTCGCTACTGGTGCTGGTCGGTGGCTACTTTCTGCGCTACTGCATCATCAAGGCAGGTCACTCATCAAGTAAGGATGCTCGCACGACACTGTGGAACGCCAGAAAGTAAGCACAAAACAATGATCCAGCCAGCCAGAGCGAGCAAACCAGCAGGGCGAGGCATTACTAGCTACCCGCCTCTTGCATTCTGGGAAATGTGTTGGGAAATTTCCCGGATTTTGGGAATAAAAAAATGGGATATGTTGTTTCTCCTGGTGGAAAGAGAAAAAGGGATGCTACCCTACGAAGGGTAGCACCGGTGAGAGTGACTCACCGGCAGTTTCACGATGAACTGAAGTTCTCAAGGAGGTGAGGTGTTATGGCAAACATCACACGCTTTGATCCATTCCGCGAGATGCTCAGTTTACGTGAGGCTGTCAATCAGCTCTTTGAGCAGAGCTTCGTCCAACCAACAAGCCTGCTCCGCTCATCAGTGATGAGCGTGCCAATGGATGTGTATGAAACCGAGCAGGGCTATCAGATAAAGGCTCTCCTGCCCGGTGTCAATGCCGACGATATCGAATTGACCGCACGGCAGAACACACTGACCCTGAAAGGCCAGTTCCCCGCCACGGTCGAGTCCGAGAAGTCGGTCAACTGGCTGATCCATGAGATTGGCTCGGTCGCGTTTGAGCGAAGTATCACCTTCGACAAACCGATAGATGCCGATCACATCACGACGGAGTACAGCCAGGGCGTGCTGAGCATCTTCGTACCGATTAGCGAGGCTGGTCGTCCGAAACGCATCAGCGTGAAGACAGCCTCTCCCAAAGAGCTGGTTAGCGAGGCACACTAAGGCCGGTGCTAGAGATGACGGCACACGAGCAAAACCCTGGTGGGAGGAACTCACCGTCGGGGTTAAGAAGGCATGGCGGGTGGTGAGGCCGCCTGGAATGCAGCAGGTACTCCGCACGGTGAGGAGATCACCCCCAGGTTCCCCTTATCGATCAAATACTACAATCAACATCCAGAACAGATGAGAGCGTTCATAGAGGAATGGCTCACAGGCTGATTTTGGGTGAGCATGACACCGAGAAAGGGTGTCAGCTATTTTCTCTCACTGTATTATCATTGTAGGAACATCCCTCGCTGGTGTCCTGGACACGGGCACCTTATCTTTTTGTGAAATATCCTCTTGTTCATGCGTATGTTATGTGTACTAACGCATAGGCGCGGTCAAACTTTCCATGAGGCTTGACAGCTAACCTGCTAACGGGGTAGAGTCATTAGTACAAGTTGTTTCTACATGGAGCTATATCTGTTGTGTGCTATCTGCCTGCCGGTAACAACTTGTTCACCCCAAATGGCACATAATGTGCGTTATAGGGAGGATCATTCATGGTAAACTCATCTATTCGTCGGCTAGTAAAGTTGTCCCGCCAACAGCAACTCAGACCCCTGCTTCCCCTGGTTTCCGTCCTGTTAGTCTTGCTGCTTGTCGCCTGTGGCGGCGGAAGTAGCACCAATCAAACATCCAGCACAACGGTCAAAAAGGGGGGCAACATCGTTGTAGGGCTTGACTCGGATGTTGTCACCCTCGACCCGCTCAACTCATCTGCACTGGTAGACCGCGAGGTGATGCTCAATATTTACGATACGCTGGTCAAGGTCAATGCCCAGAACGAGATTGAACCCGACCTGGCGACTTCCTGGCAGTACAAATCACCGACACAACTGGTATTTACGCTGCGCACCGATGTGAAATTTCAAGATGGCACGCCCTTCAACGCTGACGCCGTCGTCTTTAACATCAATCGTATTCTCACCACGCCCTCATCACCACGCTATAGCGAGATATCAGATGTCCAATCGGTCACAGCGATAGACTCCTCGCACGTCCAGTTTAATCTTAAGGCCCCTTTCTCGCCGCTACTGGCCGCACTCACCGACCGCGCGGGCATGATACTTTCACCAACCGCTGTGCAGAAGTTGGGAACCAATCTGGCAAACGCTCCAACGAACGCGGGCAGCGGGCCGTTCGAGTTTGTGGATTGGGTCAAAGGCGACCATCTCACTATTCAGCGCAACCCGCATTACTGGCAGAAGGATAGCCAGGGCAACCAGCTTCCCTACCTGCAAAGCATCCGCTATCGTCCGATTACCAACGGCAGCGTCATGTTCTCCAATCTGGAAACCGGTAACATCAATGTCGCTGAGGACATTGACCCGACCGACGTAGCATCGGCGCAATCCAATTCCAGTCTGATCTACAAGCAAATCCCCGGCCTCAGCTTCTATGGCTTCATGCTGAATGTGAAAGCGGCACCGCTCGACAACGTACATGTGCGACGCGCCATCGAATGGGCCGTCAATCGGCAGGAGATAGTGACGAGCGTCCTCAAGAACGTGGGCGTTGTTGCGCAAGGCCCGATCTCCCCCAGTAGTTGGGCCTATGACAGCAGTTTCGCGCCCTATAGCTATAACATCAGTCAGGCCAAAGCCGAGTTGGCCCAGGCGGGCGATGCTAAAGGCGTCACCTTCACCATGCTGATCGCCAGCGGGTCGCCGCTCAATACACAGGAGGCCCAGTTCATCCAGGCCGAGCTTCAGCCCGCCGGTATCACCATGAATATCAAGCAAGAGACATTTGCAACCCTGCTCAGCGACACCAATGCGCACAACTTCCAGGCGGCACTGCTTGGCTGGAGCGGACGCCCCGACCCCGACGGCAACATGTACTCGTGGTTCCATACCGGTGGTGGCTTCAATAACATGCAGTACTCCAATCCGCAGGTTGATAAACTGCTGGAAGACGCGCGCACCAGCACCGATCAGTCGCAACGCACAACTGACTACCAGCAAGCAGAGAAACTGATCCTGCAAGACGCGCCCTACGTGTTTATCAACCACGGCGTAAGCGTGCAGGCCACGACCAGTAACATTAAAAACTTCACCATCTTGCCCACCAGCATTATGGAGTTCTTGAACGTGTATGTCGGCTCATAAACCCTGACATCATTTCAAGTGGGGGTGCAGAGAGTAGCAAGTACCCAGGACAACCGCATCCAGGGCGACCGTAAAGGTCGTCGCTATCCTACCACGATGCTGTTCATGCCTGTCGTTCAGGATAGAGGCGACCTTTACGGTCGCCCTACCTGATCGCTTGCCTTGCACCTCTCATGATGGAGGAGAACAAGCTATGGCTCGCTACATCGTGCGGCGTGTCCTATTCATTATCCCTGTTGCACTGCTTGTCAGTTTTATCACCTTTATGATTATCCATCTCGTGCCAGGCGATCCGGCACGTGTTTTATTAGGTGAATATGCTACGCCCCAGACTGTCGCAGCACTCAGGCAGCAACTAGGGCTGGACAAACCTTTGCTTGTACAATTCGCATTGTGGTTCTGGCAGGTGCTGCATGGCAATCTGGGCCAATCGATCCAGCTTCAGCAACCGGTCTTGCAGGCCATCGAGCAGCGTCTGCCCGTCACCGCCGAACTCGGTGTTGCCGCCCTGCTCTTCTCGCTCATCCTGGCCCTGCCACTGGGCGTCTACGCGGCGACACATCGCAATAGCTGGGTAGACGCGCTGGTCAACGTCTTCAGCCTGATCGCCACCGCGATCCCCAGTTTCGTGCTGGGCCTGGTCTTCATCCTGGTGCTGGCCGTTGCCGTGCGTATTTTTCCCCCCGGCGGCTATGCTTCATTTGAGAACAATCCGCTAGCCAACCTGCGCGATCTCATTCTGCCAATGGTAACGCTAGGCACCGGCGCAGTTGCGGTCAACATGCGCCAGATTCGCGCCAACATGATTGAGGTATTGAGCCAGGAATACATCAGTGCGGCCAGAGCTAAAGGTCTTCCAGAGTGGCGCGTCAACTACGTGCATGCCTTGCGTAACGCCATATTACCATTGCTCACTATCGTTGGCCTGCAAGTCGGCGCGATTCTGGCAGGTGCATTTGTCGTTGAGACGATCTTTCTATGGCCTGGTATCGGCCAGCTTGCCGTGCAGAGCATTCTTGCTAAAGACTATCCGGTTGTGCAGGGCGTTGTCTTGCTTTCCGCGCTCTCTTATATGATCGCTAATTTGCTTGTTGATGTAGGCTATATGCTGCTTGATCCACGCATTCGTCTTGACAAATAGATGATCTTTAACAGCAAAACGATATGGAGTAAATATGGCAATCACTGATTTCAGCCAGGAACCGCAGGAGACAGCACTGGAGCTTGGCGCGAGCAGCACACAATGGTATAAACAGATCATCCAGGCGTTCCGCAGCGACGCTCGTCTGTGGTTTGGTATTGTCTTGTTGATCTTTATTCTCGCCGCTATTTTCGCCCCTTTCGTCAGCCCATATCCACCGCTGCTCTATCACCCATCTATTGCGACGCAGCCGCCCAGTCTGGCCCATCCGCTCGGCACCGACGCACTGGGACGCGACCAGCTTAGCCGGGTGATCTATGGCACGCGCATCTCGCTCTCCGTAGGAATCGCCACCGTGCTGCTGGGCGGTCTGTGCGGCACCCTGCTCGGCGTGATTGCGGCCTACGCACAGGGGTGGGTTGACCAGATCATCACCATGGTTGTCGATGCACTGCTCTCCTTCCCCTCGTTGATCCTGGCGCTGGCCATCGCCGCCGCGCTCGGCTCCGGCCTTATCAATGTGATTATCGCGCTGGCGGTGGTGCGTGTGCCGATCTATGCCCGTATCGCGCGTGGGCAAACCTTGCAAGTAGCGGCACAGGATTATATCAGCGCCGCCGTTGTCAGCGGCACACATCCAAGCAAAATCGTCCTGCGCCACATTTTGCCTAACATTTTCAGCCCATTGCTCGTACAGGCCACCATCTCCATCTCGCTGGCTATTCTCGACGAAGCCGTCCTCAGCTTCCTCGGCCTGGGCGTGCAGCCGCCAACACCCGAATGGGGTTCGATGATTAGCGACGCGCAGACCTACCTGACCAGCGATCCCTGGATGATGCTCGGCCCGGCCCTTGCACTCGTGCTGGTCGTCCTCAGCCTCAATCTGCTCGGCGATGTGCTGCGTGACCGCCTCGACCCCAGGGACATGACGCGGCTGGCCGCTCCTTCACAAGAGTGAACTGTGACGGCTGAAACACACGGATAGATGATACAATAAAGGGTGACAACCCACAGTCAATGTCAGACTAGTACGGTGCTGATACGCACCGACACAGTGTTGTGTTTTCGCGGAAGGAGCTTTTTATGACAACTACTATGAGTAGCGCCATCGCGCACGCCCATATTCCTTTTTCTAATGAACCACTCACCGACTTCAGCAAAGAAGAGAACAAGCAGGCACAGTTTAAAGCGCTGGAGCAGGTGAAAAACGAGCTAGGACGCAATTACCCACTGATCATCGACGGACAAAAGATCGAGAGCAAGGACACCTTCGCCTCGGTCAATCCGGCGCAACCTGACCAGGTGATCGGCTATTTTGCGCGCGCCACCATTGAGCAGGCTCAGCAGGCTATCCAGGCGGCCGCACGGGCCTTCGAGCGCTGGAAACGGGTCTCACCGCAAGAACGCGCAGGGTATCTCTTTGCCGCCGCCGACCTGATGCGTCAGCGCCGTTTTCATATCAATGCCTGGATGATCTACGAAACCAGTAAAAGCTGGGTGGAGGCCGATGCCGATACAGCAGAGGCCATCGATTTCCTGGAATTCTATGGACGCGAGATGCTACGCCTGGCCGAAGAGCAACCGTTGACGCGCATCCCCGACGAAGATAATCACCTGGTTTATATCCCCCTGGGCGTCGGAGCAGTGATTCCGCCCTGGAACTTCCCGTCCGCCATCATGGTCGGCATGACCAGCGCATCGTTCGTGGCGGGCAACACAGTTGTCCTCAAACCGGCCAGCACGGCACCGGCCATCGCCTGGCAGTTTATGCAGATACTGGAAGACATTGGCCTACCGGCGGGCGTCGTCAACTACCTGACCGGCTCCGGCTCCGTCGTCGGCGATGCCCTGGTAGAGAATCCACAGACGCGCTTCATCGCCTTCACCGGCTCCCGCGATGTGGGCCTGCATATCAACGAAGAGGCGGCCAAAGCTCGCCCCGGCCAGAAATGGATTAAACGCACCATCCTGGAAATGGGCGGCAAGGACGCGGTCGTGGTCGATGAAACAGCCGACCTGGAGGCAGCCGCGACCGGCATCGTGACCTCGGCCTTCGGCTTCCAGGGCCAGAAATGTTCCGCCGGTTCGCGTGCCATCATCGTTGAGCAAGTCTACGATGAGGTCGTGCAGAAGGTAGTTGAGAAGGCTAAAACGCTCACAGTGGGCGACGTGACACAGCCGACGACCTACATGGGTGCGGTCATTGACCAGAACGCCATGCAGAAGATACTGGATTATATCGAGATCGGCAAGAAAGAGGGACGCCTGCTGCTCGGCGGCGGTCATCACGGGCCGGGCTACTTCATCGAGCCAACCATCTTCGCTGATGTCGCGCCCGACGCCCGCATCGCGCAGGAAGAAATTTTCGGTCCGGTGCTAGCAATCATCAAGGCCAGGGACTTCGATGACGCGCTCAACATTGCCAACAGCACCGAGTATGGCCTGACCGGCTCACTCTACTCGCGCGACCCGCAACGCATTCAGAAAGCCAAGGAGGACTTCTTCGTTGGCAACCTGTACTTCAATCGCAAATGTACCGGTGCGCTCGTCGGTGTCCATCCATTTGGCGGCTTCAACATGTCCGGCACAGACTCGAAGGCCGGTGGCCGAGACTACCTGCTGCTCTTCACACAGGCCAAAGTTATGTCGGAAAAAAGATAAACAGCACAGCAAAAACGGGGTGTGGGTGGTGCGTGCCACGTACATCCCGTCTTCGCTGTGCTTAACACAAACTACTGACACAAAATCATGCATGTAATAGGCGGGACAAGCACGCTTTCTGTAGCTTGACCAAGCGACTCCTCACCGACGCGCCCTTGCGTGGCAACAATCGTCCATTCACCGGTAGGCAGCGTGAAAGCAACCTCGGAGCGCGTGGGATTGTAGATCACGATGATGTATTGCCAGTTGTCGCCGTTGGCATGTTCATGTAACTCAAAAGCGACCGTGTTAGGGGGACTACCAAGAAACGATAGGTGCTGTTTGATCGCTTCAGCGCTGGGCAGACGGAAGGCCGGGTGCTTGCGTCGCAACTGCACGAGACCGGCATAATACGCAAAGACCTCACGGTATTGTGCCTTACGTATCCAATCAAGCTGGTTGATGAAATCGCCCGCGTTGTAGCTATTGTTGTTGCCCTGTTTGGTGCGCAGGAACTCATCACCGCCCTGAATGAATGGAATACCCTGCGAGGTCAGCAACACGGCATAGGCCAGTTCGTCCATTTTAATGCGGTCTTCTTCGCTATCACCCGCGTTGCTCAGTGAGATTTTATCCCACAGTGTATAGTTGTCGTGGCAGGAGACATAATTGATCGTCTCGGCGGGTGAAGCGGTAAACTCATTGATACTGCCTTCGACACAACGTCTGATGGCATCGACCTGGCCCTCAGCACCAGTTGCGAAGCCGCGCGCCCCGGCATCGAAGACGGAGCCACACAGCGCATTGCGAATCGTGTCATTGAAGACACCCACGCCCAGACCGCGTTGACTACCTTTCATCAGCAGTTGGTCTCCGGGCAACGCGGAGCCACCACCTGTCCATGGCTCACCATAGATCAGCGCCGATGGATTGAGCGCGTGCAGGTCCTGCGCAACCTTCCGCATCGTCTCGATACCGAGTAGCGCCATCAGATCAAAGCGGAAGCCGTCGATATGGTACTCGCGCATCCAGTATTGCAGCGAATCGCGCACAAATTTCTGCACCATCGGTCGCTCGGTCGCCAATTCATTGCCTACACCGGAGCCGTTGGTATAGTAGCCTTCGTAGTTAGTGCGATAGTAGTATTGGGGTACCAGACGGTCAAAATCCGAGTCGCGCACAGCGAAGGTGTGATTATAAACAACATCCATAATGACGCCGATACCAGCCGCGTGCAGGCTCTGCACCAGTTGTTTAAACTCGCTGATACGTGCAGTGCCATGCGGCGTGGTGGCATAGGCCCCCTCCGGCACGTTGTAATTGCGCGGGTCATAGCCCCAGTTATACTGATCGACGGCATACTCATCAATGCTGGCAAATTCTTCTACCGGCAACAGTTGCACATGGGTGATGCCCAGTTCGCGCAAGCTATCAACGCCCGTGGTCACATCTTCCGGCCCGCGCGTGCCCTGCTCGGTAAAAGCCAGGTACTGGCCCTTATGCTCCATACCGGAGTTCTCGGCTATCGAGAAATCGCGCACATGCACCTCATAGATGATGGCATCGACCGGTTGGGTAAGGCTCACAAAGCTATCCTGTTCCCAGTTGGGAGGATTGGTTGTGTTCAGGTCTATAATCATGCCGCGTGTGGCATTGATTGCCAGCGCGCGCGCATAGGGGTCAACCGCCGTTTGTGTAACGCCCTGCACTGTCACCAGGTAAAGGTAGTACCAGTTTAGCAGATCGCCCGTGACCTGCACGTACCAGGTTCCATTATCGCTACGCTGCATTTCTATCAGTTTTGTCAGTGGCCCGCTCTCACTCCTGTACAGCAGCACGCTCATATCAGAAGCGGTTGGTGCCCAGACGCGAAAAGCGGTTGCGGTCGGCGTATAGCTTGCCCCCAGATCATCGCCATGATAGACATAGAGATCATCATTCAACACGTTGCGCGGAATGACGACTGTACTACCATGTTCATGCACGTCGATCTCCAGCACATGCGTCACATCGGGAGCCACTTCCAACACCACAGCAATGAGACTGGAAGGGGTTGGCCCAAAGGGGGCAACCTCTGCGACGGCAATAGTGCCCTCCACCGTTCGATCAATAACAGAAACCTGGGATACGTCGAGTTGCTGACTAAACGTGCTAGAAAACTGCACAATAATCGTTCTGGACTCTTCCAGATACGCATGTGTCACACGGGGTTGTTTCAATATATTACTCATAATCTGTATGTGCTATCTTTGTCCTCTCCGGTACACCGTCTCCAGTGTACCCTCATACCCCAAACACTCACCCACCCGAAACTACCATAACATGAAACACTCAAATAAGCAAGAAAAATTCACCCGGTACTAATACAGAACCGTGATGTAACGAGTAGGGGCGTGATTCATCACGCCCTGCTCGCCTATCGAGCGCCGCATTCGGTTCCGGGCGGCGCGTTCCGGGCGGGCCGCGTTCCGTAGGGGCGTGATTCATCACGCCCTGCTCGCCTATCGAGCGCCGCATTCGGTTCCGGGCGGCGCGTTCCGGGCAGGCGCGTTCCGGGCAGGCCGCGTTCCGGGCGTGCGCGTTCCGGGCGTGCGCGTTCCGGGCGTGCGCGTT
>Ga0078972_1001287_pt1 | contig 58421 bp, 55 predicted proteins | sample YelNatPaOPGAMG01_FD_67568 | JGI IMG/M metagenome (GOLD analysis project Ga0078972, IMG submission 67568) | Hot spring thermophilic microbial communities from Obsidian Pool, Yellowstone National Park, USA - OP-RAMG-01 (SPADES assembly) (version 2) | ecosystem: Environmental > Aquatic > Thermal...
AGCTTCGCGGGGTCACGTCTTAACATTTAACAAATTGAACTCGGCCACATCTGGGTGACAACCTACGACCTCAACAACCGGCGCACGAGCATGATCTATCCCGACGGCAGTCATGAGGATTACACGTACGATCCGGTCGGCAACCTCGCCACGTACCGGAACCGGGCCGGCAACGTCTGCACCCACACCTACGATGTCCGCAACCGGGAAACCGGCAGCAGTTGGGATGACGGGGGCCGCCGGGGTCGGTTCTCCATTCTGACGGAATGAATACTGACTGGTAGCGGCCAAGTCGGCAGCTTTTTCGTTGAACCCCTGCCCGACTGCCGGTACAACTCCCGGCATGATTCGCGTCATCCAATTCGGCCTCGGCGCCATCGGCCGCGCCACCGCCAAACTCATCTTGGGGAAATCCAGCCTGCAACTCGTCGGCGCCGTGGATCCGCAATACGTCGGCCGCGACCTCGGCGACCTTCTCGAACTCGGCCGCAAACTTCACCTCCCGGTCACCCCGCAACTTCCCAACATCCCGGCCGATGCCGTATTCCATTGCGCTGGCTCGTCGTTTGCCGGGTGCTTTGAGCAGTTCGCGAGCTTCGCCAAAGCCGGTCTGCATTGCGTCACCTCCAGCGAAGAAGCCCTGTTCCCTGCCTACCGGCACAAGGACCTCGCCGCCAAACTCGACAAACTCTGCGCGGCCCACCGGGTCGGATTCCTCGGCACCGGCGTCAATCCCGGCTTCGTGATGGACACGCTGGCGCTCATCACGACCGCAGCCTGTCAGAACGTTGAATCCGTCCACGTCACCCGCGTTGTGGATGCCGGCACGCGCCGCGAGGCGTTGCAGCGAAAAATCGGGGCCGGCCTCACCGAAGACGAGTTCCACCGGCTCGCTCAGGAACAGAAAATCCGGCACGTTGGCCTCAGCGAATCGCTGGTGCTCATCGCGGACGGGCTGCGTTGGAATCTCGATCACGTGGACGAAACCATCGCGCCGGTCCTTGCGCCGAAGACCATCCAGACGCAATATCTGACCGTCAAAGCCGGTCAACCCGCCGGGGTCCGGCAGGTGGCGCGTGGATTCTGGAAGAGACGGGAACTCATCACGCTCGACTTGCAGATGTATGTTGGCGCGCCGAATCCGCGCGATGAAATCGTTCTGCAAAGCGTCCCGTCGCTGCGCGTGGTGGTCGAAGGCGGCACCGCCGGCGACCTTGCCACCCCGGCCATGCTCGTGAATTGCCTGCCGCGCCTGATGGAAGCGAAGCCGGGGTTGCACACGATGACCTCCCTCGCGCTGCCGCGGCTGATCTCATGAAAAACATCGTCTATTTCGATCTCGAAACGCAGAAGAGCGCGGCGGAAGTCGGCGGCTGGAACCGCAAACGCGACATGAAAATGTCCGTCGGCGTCACCTACTCCACCGCCGACGGCGAGTACCGGATTTATAGCGAGGACAAGGTCCACGACCTGATCAGGCAGTTGATGCGCGCCGACCTCGTCGTTGGCTTCAACATCATCAATTTCGACTACGGAGTTCTGGCCGGTTACTCTCCGCTCGATCTCACGGCGGTGCCGACACTCGATCTGATGGTGGACTTGGAACAGAAACTGGGCCACCGGCTCTCGCTCGACACGCTGGCGAAGGCGACATTGCAGGCGCCGAAGATTGCCGACGGGATGCAAGCGTTGAAATGGTGGAAGGAAGGCAAACTGCTGGAGATTGCCGAGTACTGCTGTTTCGACGTGAAGATCACCAAAGACCTCCACGAATACGGCAAAGCGCACGGCGAAGTCGCCTACCTGGACCGCATGGGCCAGCGCCGCACCGTCAAAGTCCAATGGTGAAACTCTGGACTGCGGCGGCTCGACGCCGTCTTGCCGTTCGACAATGGCGCGTCAGACCGCACGGGGAACAAAGCGGTGTCCCGCCGCGCACTCCGCACAATCATTCGCCGGTGGCTTCGAGGAATTGGCGGTAGAGGCCGGCATAGACGCCGTTGAGTGCCAGCAACTCACCGTGGGTGCCGCGTTCGATGATCCGGCCGTGGTCGAGCACCAGGATCAGGCTGGCCTGCCGGATGGTGCTGAGCCGGTGGGCCACGATGAAGCTCGTCCGGCCTTTGAGCAGTTTCTCCAATGCCCGTTGGATCCGCACTTCGGTGAGCGCGTCCACGCTGCTCGTGGCCTCGTCGAGGATCAGGATGCGCGGGTCAGCCAGCATCGCGCGGGCGAAACAAACGAGTTGGCGTTGGCCGAGCGAGAGACTGGCGCCGCGTTCGCCGACCTCGGTGGCAAACCCGCGCGGCAACGTGGCAATCAGATCGAGAAAATCCAACCGGCGCACGGCGTCCACCACTTCTTCGTCGGTCGCCTCGGGCCGGCCGAACCGGATGTTGTCCATGATGGTGCCGGTGAAGAGGAAGTTCTGTTGCGTGACCAACCCGGTCAACCGCCGCAAGGAATCGCCGGTAATCTCCGTGATGTTCCGGCCATCCACCAACACGTCGCCGGTGGTGGCGATGTAGAACTTGGCGATGAGGTTGGCGATGGTGCTTTTGCCGCTGCCGGTATGGCCGACAAGCGCCACGCTCTGGCCCGGCTCGGCAACGAAACTCACGTCCTGCAACACCAGCCGGTCGCGCTGGTAGCCGAAACTGACATGCCGGAACTCGACCCGGCCCCGGCAGTCCTGCCGGGTCAACGGGGTGGCCGTGGGCGCGTCCTGCCACTCCGGCGGGGTATCGAGCAGGCGGAACACGCGTTCGGCGCCGGCCATGGCGGTCAGCGCCTGGTTGTACATGTTGCCCAGCGCCGGGATCGGCGACAGGAACAGGTTGGCGAGGAAAAACAGCGGGATGATGTCGCCAAACGCCATCCGGTGGGTCAACACCTGCCAGCCGGCGAGGACGACGAGCACGGCGTTGAAGATTTGGCCGTGCATTTCCAGCAGCGGCAGGAACACGCCGCTGGCGCGTGCCACGCCGAGGTTGTACTTCGAGTGGTCGGTCACCAGCGCGCGGAAAAACGTCGCGTTGACCTCCTGCCGGGCGAACCCCTGGGTGACGCGGATGCCGCTCACGGATTCGGCCAGCGTGGAGGTCACGCGGCTGAAGCTCTCCTGCACTTCCCGGTGGGCCTTGCTCAACCGGCGGCGGAACGTCCGGTTCAACGCCCACAACACCGGGGCCAGCGCCAGCATCACCGCGAACAACAACGGGTCGTAGTACAACATCAGGCCACCGGCCACCACCATCTGGCCGCCGTTGACGAGCGACACAAACAACACATCCTGCACTCCGGCCCGCACCGCGTCGGCGTCGGAGGTCACCCGGCTCAGAATCCGGCCGAGCCGGGTCTTGTGAAAGAAACTCAGCGGCATCCGCATCAGGTGCCGGAAGATGTCGGCCCGGAGGTCTTGCAGGACCGACTCGCCGAGTTCCAGCGCGAGCCGCTGGCGGAAATGGAGCGTCAACTGCGTGAACGCCGCCATCGCCAGAAAACCCAGCGCGCCCCAGACCGTGCCGGTCAGGTCGTGGTTGGTGATCGGGCCTTTGATGACCGCGCCGATCATCCAGGCCAGCACCGGGATTTGCAGCGACCGGATGATCACCAGCACGAACAGCCAGTTGCGTTTTGCCGCGTACGGCCGGGTGTAGGTGAATAGTCGCCGGATCAACTTGAATTCCAGCGGGCGTTGCTCCACCTCCTCGTCCGGCTCGCGGCGGAAATGCGTGAGGGCCACTGTCCCCTTCGGCATCATTTTGTTCCCTCCGCGAATTGGGCTTCCGCCGTCCGCCGGTAATGGCCGTCCACGCTCATCAACTGCGCGTGCGTGCCGATCTGCACCACCCGGCCGGCATCGAGGACGACCACCAGGTCGGCCCGGCGCAGGGCGCTGAGCCGGTGCGCCACGATGAACGTCGTCCGCCCGCGCATCGCGCGGTCCATCGCTTCGAGAATCTCGTGCTCGGTCTCCGGGTCCACCGCGGCGGTCGGGTCGTCGAGGATCAGAATTGGCGGATCGAGCAACACCGCCCGGGCGATGGCGAGCCGTTGGCGCTGGCCGCCGGAAAGGTTCGCGCCGCCCTCGCGCAACACGGTGTCGTAGCCCTTCGGCATTTCCATGATGAATTCGTGCGCGGCGGCGATGCGCGCGGCGCGTTCCACTTGTGCCCGGCTTGCCTGGGGATGGCCGAAGGCAATGTTGGCGGCCACCGTGTTGCTGAACAGAAAACTCTCCTGAAACACGACGCCGATGTTGCGGCGCAACTCGTCGAGATCGAGTTGCCGCAGATCAATGCCGTCGAGCAACACGCGGCCCCGGCTGGGATCGTAGAACCGCGGCAACAAACTCAGCAGCGTGCTCTTGCCGGCCCCGGTCGCGCCCAAAATGGCCACGCACTGGCCGGCCTGGACGGTGAAGTGGATGTCCTCCAACACCGCCTCGCCGGGCCGGTGTTCGAACCAGACATGGTCGAACTCCACCCGCCGGCCGCCCGTGGTGGCCGGCAGCGGCACCGGCTGCGGCGGGTTCTGGACTTCAATCGGCGCGTCGAGAATCTCGAACACCCGGCGGGCGCTGGTGAGGCTGACCTGGACGGTGTTGTTGATGTTGGCGATGTTTTGGACCTGACCGGAAAATTGCTGGAGCAACCCGGCAAAGACGACAAGGCCGGTGCCGAGCGGCAGTTCGTCGTGGATGACGAGGTAGCCGCCGTAGAGCAACAGGATGGCGATGTTGATTTGGGTGAGAAACCCGATGGCCGGCGAGAACGAACTGACCATCCAGAAGATGCGTTGCTGCTGGTCGCGCACGGCCCGGTTCGCCGTCTGAAACTTCGCGATCGTCTCCGGTTCGCGGGCAAACCCCTTGATGACCTGGATGCCCTGAATGAACTCGGCGAGCTGATGGACCATCGCATCCACCAACTCCCGGTTGCGCTGGTACAAGGGCCGGACCGCGCGCGAGAACCGCGTGGAGGCAAACCACAACACCGGCGTCGTTCCCAAACACGCCACCGTCAGAAGCGGATGCAGGTTGAGCATGTACACGAGGTACACCGTCAACGACAGCACCATCGTGACCGACTGAATCAGCACGCCGTCCACAAACGCGCGGACTTGCTGCACGTCGCCGGTGACCCGATTGATGATGGCGCCGGTCGCGTTGGCGTCGAAAAACCGGAACGAGAGCCGCTGGAGTTTGTCGTACACCCGGGCGCGGAGGTCGGCGACGATCTGCATTTGGGCGAGCTTCGTGGAGGTGATGGTGTTGAAATACGTCAGAAAGGCCCGGAGCAGCGAGACGACGAAAATGCCGACACCGATGCCGGTCACCACCAGCAACGGCGACCAACCCGCCGGTGGATGCAGGTGACCGGCAAACGGCCATTTGGCCGGTTTCCCCCCGGCTACTTGCTGGCGCAGGTAGTCAATCGCCACCCCGGTCAATCCGAGGCCGCTCAGCCCGAGCGCGAGCAACACGAGTTGCACGGCGAGGACTTGGAGACAGCCCCGCCGGTATCGCCAACTCAACGCCAGAAGGCGACGCAGCAGTGACCGGTTCGAAAAAGACGAATCCACGGCGTTGGTTGTAGCACGTTTACCGAACACCGGCTACTCAGCAGGCGGGGACGACGGGGGCGGCTGTTGACGCTGCCGGCGCAAAGTCCGCCAGGCGCTGCCGGCCATGACCGCGCAAAAAAGAGCGCCGAGGCCCAGCAGCACGGCGCCCACTTTGTTGAAGGTCTTGGATTGGATGTCGGGATTGTACCAACCGTCGTACGCGAACCAGACCATCAACACCAGCAGGCCCAGGGTCCAGAGGCCGTATTCCTTGAAGGCTTTTTCGGGCGTGAGCCGCGGTGGAGGCGTGTGGTCCATGCCGGCAATCAATCCACCGCCGTTTTCACGACATCCACCAACGAGCGGCCGGTCTTCTTGCGGCCGGTCACCGGGGTCGGTTTCATTTTCGCCAACACCCGCACCGGCATCTGGCGCAGCTCGTACTCGGCCTGCAGCCAGTCGTCCACATCGTGACCGTCCTGGCGGCCGCGTTCGAGGTAGATCTGATACGCCCGGGCGGCAATTGCCTCGCGGGGAATCGGCGGCAGGGTGTCCCCTTTGTGGAGTTTTTCGTTCATCGCCGATGAGTATATCGCGGTTCGCGCAGGGTCGCAATCGTCTTTTTTCGTTGTCCTGCCGGCGTGATGTGATAGCGTGACGGCCCCGTGGAGACCACCGCCCGCTCATCCACTCAAACGGCAGAATGGGAGCAATGGCTGCCATTTCTCGCCACGTTGCGCACGTATCAGCCCGCCTGTTTCCGTCGTGATCTGGTGGCCAGTCTGACGGTGGCGCTCCTCGATGTCCCGCAGGCGATTGCGTACGCCATGATTGCCGGGTTGCCGCCCGTCTATGGATTGTACACCAGTATGGTGATGGGGTTTGTCAGCGCCTTGTTCAACAGCAGCAATCACGTCGTGTGCGGTCCGACGAACGCCATTTCCATCATGGTCGCCAGCACCTGGATTTCGTCGAGCGACCCGGCCATCCGCGACAATCCGGTCACGGTGGTGGTGATGCTGACGTTCATGGTCGGCGTGATCCAACTCGCGTTCGGCGTGCTCAAGGTCGGCAACCTGTCGCAATTTGTCTCGCAGAGTGTATTGGTCGGGTTTGTGACCGGGGCCGGGGTGCTGATCGTCATTAACCAGTTGCCCATCCTGCTCGGCATCAGTCTCCCGCGCGCCACGCATTTCCTCGAGCAACTTGGCAACCTGCTGGGGCATCTGGCGGAATTGAATCCCTCCAGTCTCGGCGTGGGGTTGCTCACCATGATCATCGTCGCGGTCGGCCAACGGCGGTTCCCGCGTTGGCCATCGGCGCTGGGCGCGGTCATCCTGATGGCCGCGCTGGTGCAATGGCTGGACCTGGAGACGCAGGGCGTGACGCTCATCGGCACGATTCCGTCCGGATTGCCACGGTTTGCCCTTCCCCGGATCAATCTCCCCCAACTGGCCGATCTGGCCGACAACGCGCTGGCCATCGCCATTCTCGGTTGCGTGGAAACTTTATCCATTGCCAAGAGCCTCAACCTCCTCACCGGCCAGCGAACCAATAACAACCAGGATTTCATCGGCAACGGCATCGCCCATGTCGTCGGCTCGTTCTTCCACTGCATGCCGGGCTGCGGCAGTTTCACCCGGTCGGCTCTGAACTTTCAGTCCGGCGCCCGCACGCGTGTTGCCGGGATGTTTTGCGCCGTGTGGGTTGGCGTGATTCTCGTCGTGCTCGGGCCGTGGGCGCGGTTTATCCCGCAAGCTTCACTGGCCGGACTGCTGGTGGTGTTGGGCACGAGCCTGATCAAGTGGCCGCACATCCGCGTCTCGCTCCGTTCCACCAAGAGCGACGCCACGGTGTTGCTCCTGACCTTCCTCTGCACGCTGGTTCTCCATCTCGAAACCGCAATCTACGTGGGCGTGATCAGTTCACTCGTCTTGTTCCTGCGCAAAGCCAGCGCGCCGCACTTGGTTGAGTACGACCTCGCGGGGGATCATTTCCGCGAAATTCGGGGCGACAACCAACGGTCGCTGCCAGAGGTTTCCATCATTCACGTGGAGGGCGAACTGTTCTTCGGCGCAGCGGAACTGTTCGAGGACGAAGTCCGCCGGTTGGCTCGCGATCCGAACATTCGGGTCGTGATTTTGCGCATGAAGAATGCCCGGCATCTCGACGCCACCGCTGTTACGGCGTTGGCCGGGCTGTGGAAATTCCTCCGGAACGATGGCCGGTTGCTGTTGATCAGCGGCGCGTCGCCCGACGTGATGCGGGTGCTGCGCGGGAGCGGGCTGTTGGCGGAGATGGGCGCGGAGAACATCTTCCCGGCCGAGGAAAACCTCACCGCCGCCACGCGCAAAGCCTTGCAACGCGCCCAGCAATTCCTCGGCAAGGGCGTCAAACCCGAGGTCCGCGTCTTCTACGAAAAGACCCGCGCCGAGCAACAGGGCCTCAAGGGCGGGGTTTGACCGTTGCGCTGGCGTTTGTTAGGAGAGGGATTGTGCAATTGCTGGTCAACATCGGCAGCCGGATCCAACGGGCGCTGTGGGCGCGTCTGGGGCAACGTTCCCCGGTTGAAAACCGGTTTCTTCTTTTGATCCCTGTCGTGGGCGCGGTGACCGGCCTGTCGGCGGTCGGGCTGGCGCACGTCATGGCCTACATCCAGAAACTCTGCTGGGGCAGCGGCCATAACCTGCTCGATGCCGCGGCACAGACGCCGTGGCATTATCGGCTGCTGGTGCTCGTCGCGGCTGGCGCCATTGTCGGGTTGATCGGCCGGATTTTCCGAGTGGAGACGCGCGGGGCCGGCACGGCGGGCATGGTGCAGGCGTTGGCGTTGCGGGGCGGCTACATCTCATTCCGCAACACCTGGCCGCGTGTCCTGGCCGGAGTCTCGATGGTGGCGATGGGCGCCTCGCTCGGTCGCGAAGGCCCGATGATCCAATTCGGCGGCGCCCTCGGCTCATTGATCGCCCGGAAATTCAAGCTTTCCACGCAACACATCCGGATTCTGACCTGCAGCGCCGCGGCGGCGGCCATCGCCGCGGTGTACAACGCACCGATCGGCGGCACGATGATGGCGATGGAGGTGTTGATCGGCAATTTCTCGCTGGAAATTTTTGGCCCGGTGGTGATTTCGTCGGTGATCTCCACCTTCATCTTCCGCAACGCGATGGGCGACCTGCCCCGGTTCGTGATTCCCGATGCGTTGCGCCTGGGCTACAAGCTCGTGTCGGGCTGGGAACTGTTTGCCTACGTCGGGCTGGGGATTTTGGGCGGATTGGTCTCCGTGTTGTTTGTGCGGTTCCTGTTCTGGAGCGAGGACTCCTTCGAAAAGATCCGCCTGCCGGCATTTGCCCGGCCCGTGGCCGGGATGTTACTGGTCGGCGGGATCGGTTGTTTCTACCCCCATGTCTTTGGCAACGGCTACGAAGCCGTCAACCTCGTCTTGCATGAGAACGTTCCGTGGGAACTGCTGTTCATCCTGCCGTGGGCCAAACTTGTGGCCACCGGCTTCTCGCTCGGCTCGGGCGGCGCCGGCGGGTTGTTCATGCCGACGTTGATGATCGGGGCCTACCTCGGGGCGGGGTTTGGCTTCGGCCTGCACTCGTGGTTTCCGCATGCCACAGCCGATTACGGGGCCTATGCGCTGGTCGGCATGGGAGCGGTGCTGGCCGGCACGACCCACGCGCCGATCACCGCCATCATGATGATCTTCGAACAGACCAATTCGTACCAAATTGTTTTGCCGTTGATGCTGGTCTGCATTGTCAGCAACGGCGTGGCCCGGTTGCTGCGGAGCGAATCGGTCGAGCACGAGACCTTGCGCCGGCGCGGCGTGACGCTGCCGCGCGGTCCGGAAGGCGGCGTGATGCAGACTCTCCGCGTGGCCGACGCGATGCACGACGACGCGCCAGCGGTAGCCGAGGCCACGCCCTTCAACGAGGTCGTGGATCGGTTCCTCAAGGAACCGTACAACAACCTTTACGTCACCAACCAAGCGGGACGGTTCCTCGGCGCGATCCGGTTGCACGCATTGAAAGACGTGCTGACGCAACGCGACACGCTGACGATGGTCGTGGCCCGCGACCTCATTGACGAGGCGTTCCCGGTTCTGACGCCAGACCAGAAACTGGCCGACACCATGGACGCTTTCTGGCGGGAGCGGGCCGAGCGTCTGCCGGTCGTCAACAACCCGCAGGAGCGCCGGTTGATCGGGTGGCTTTCCAAGCGGGACCTGATCGGCATTTACAGTCAGGAAATCCTGCAAAAACGGCAACTGCTCGCCCGGTTCGCGGTGCGCAGCGGGGACGAACAGCGCGAGACGTTTGTGGAGTTACCGGAGGGATTCGAACTGCGCACCGTGGAACTGCCGGCCCATCACGCCGGCCGCACGTTGGCCCAACTCGCGCCGCGGTCCACCTACCGGGTGTACGTGCTCGCCCGCAAACGCCGCGACCCCGTGACCGGCCGCGAAAGTGTGGAGGTGCCGGAACCGCACACCCGCCTGGAGGCCGGCGACCGGCTGGTGGTGATCGGCCGGTTTGAGGACATCGCGCAATTCCTGGCCGCGCTGGCCCTCCCGCCGGCAAGCGCCTGACGGCTTACCGGCAGGCGAGAACCGTTTGCTCGTAGTTCTCGACGGTGGCCATCCACGCGTTCGTCGCCGGCACACAAGCCCGGGCGCACAACTCATCCCAGACGCCGCCAAACGGCAGCGTCTTCAATTCCTCCAGCAACGCCAACTTCGCCGCGCCCCGGCATTGCCGCAACGCCGCCGGCTCCAGCAACGCATACAAGATGGCCTTGCGCGTCGCCCGCGCGCCAATGACGTAGGCCGCGATCCGGTTGATGCTGGCGTCGAAGTAGTCCAACGCGACATACACCCGGTCCAACGCCCGGCCGCGCACCAGTTCGTGAAAGACCGCCCGGAGATCATCATTGAAAATGACCACATGGTCGCTGTCCCACCGGATCGGCCGGCTGACGTGCAGCAGCAGTTTTTTGTGGAATTGGAGAAACGCCGACAGCTTATCGTGAATCGTCTCGGTGGGATGAAAATGCCCCATGTCGAGGCAGAGCACCACGCCGCGCGTCAACGCATAGTGACTATAAAACTCCGTCGAGCCGACCACATAGTCCTCACTGCCGATGCCGAACAGTTTGCCTTCGACGCAGTCCACCACGCCCCGCAACCGGGGGCGCAGCATTTGGTCGAGGGAATCCGTCAGACGTTCGCGCGGCGACCACCGGTCGGCCGGTGAGTCTTTCGCGCCGTCCGGGATCCAGTGGTTGATGACGCAGGTGCCGCCGAGTTGTTTGGCCATGACCGCCGCAATGCGCCGGCAGGCCTGACCGTGCCGGATCCAGAACCGGCGCGTCGCCCGGTCGGCGTGCGACAACGTGAAGCCCTCGCTGGCCAACGGGTGCGCGAAAAACGTCGGATTGAAGTCCAGCGCGATCCGGTGCTGGCGGGCCCAGGCGATCCACTTGGCGAAATGCGCCGGTTGCAGCTCGTCGCGTTCCACAAACTGGCCGTCCGTCTCGGCGTAAATGGCGTGGAGGTTGACGCGATGTTGGCCCGGGACCAGCGCCAACACCTGGCGGAGGTCGGCCCGGAGTTCGTCGCCGTTGCGGGCGCGGCCGGGATAGTTGCCGGTCGCCATGATCCCGCCGCCGGCAGGGCCTTTCTTGACCTCAAACCCGCCGACGTCATCGCCCTGCCAGCAATGCAGGGACACCGGCACCTGGAGGGCGGCGGCGATGGCGCGGTCGGTGTCCACGCCGAGTTTGGCGTAGGCTTGTTTTGCGTGTTGGTAGGGGCTGCTCATGGGTCTCCTTGGGCTGGTCAGACTTTCAAGACTTTGCGCCGGTAGGCTTCATCAGGCCGACCGGCGATGCGCGCCACTTGAGGCAACGTCAGGAAGTTCGGTCCGCCGAGGTTGGCGGCCGCCGTCCAAATCCGGGCAGTCTTTTCCGCCATCAGCATTGCCGCCAACACCCCGTCGGCGGTGCGTCCGAGCGTGATGATCCCGTGGTTCTGGACCAACACCACGCGCGGAACGCGGCCGCGCCGTTGCCGGAATTCCTCCGTCGCTTCCCGCACGGCGCGGGCCAACACCAACCCGGGATCCGTGTACGGCACCAGGACCGACTCGGCATCGCAGCACACGATCTCGTCCGGGAAAATGCGTTTCTGGGCGAACTCCTTCGCCCGGCGCGAACAGAGAATGCCGGTCACGGCCGGGGCGTGAGTGTGCCCCACAAACTCCACGTCGGGCAACGACAGGAAGTAGCCATGAAACAGCGCCTCGACCGATGGTTTGCGACTGGTCTTGTCCACTCGCGCCTCCAGCAACGCGGCATCCACCTCGGCATCGCTGAGCTTCGGCTTGGCCAGCAGCGCGTGGATGTCCGCGAACCGGCATTCGACGACTTCCTCCGCCTTCAACGTGCCCAGACAACTGCCGCTGCCCTTGACGAGAAACGTCTGATCGTCGAGCCGCGTCGAAGTGTTGCCTTCGCCGAGGATGGCCAGGGACCACAGCGGGTTCCCGAGTTCATGCGATAACCGCAGGAGTTCAGCGAGTCGTTCGGAGCGGGTCATGGTCGGTTAGTACCTTCCATACACCGGGCCGAGCGTGGTGCAGGCGCGGGTGTCGTCGCCGAATGCGGTCCAGACACTGGGCCGGTAGATGCGGGTTTCGTCCACGTTGTGCATGTAGACCGGGATGCGGAGCATCGCCGCCAACGTGATCAGGTCGGCCCCGATATGCCCGTAACTAAAGGCACCGTGGTTCGCGCCCCAGTGGTTCATCACTGTGTACGGGTCACGGAAGTGGCCGGCGCCGTTGCAGCGCGGCACGAACCACGTCGTCGGCCACGTCTCGTTCGTCCGCCGGTCAAGCGTGTTGTGGACTTCGTCCGGCAAGTCCACGGTCTGGCCCTCGGCGATTTGCAACGCGGGGCCGAGACCCTTGATGATGTTCAACCGCGTCATCGTCACCGGCATCCCGCCGCGGGTCTGGTACCGGGTGGAGTAACCGGCGCCGCAGAAGTATTCAAGCACGGCGTTGCACCACTCGGTGGCGGCGAGACACTTGCCGGCGTCTTCGGGCGTGACCTGCCACCACGGTTTGATGGCCGGGTGGCCGTCCAGCTCCTGCTGGCCGGTGCCGTCGAGCGCGGCGGGACCGGAGTTGATCAGGTGCAGGATCCCGGCTTCGGCGGCACCGGTGAGCTTGTGGCCGGTAACCCGCTGCACGGCGGCCGGACTCCAATACGTCCGCACATCGGCAAAAATCTGCGCGCTGCCGGTGAGCAAATGGCTGAACAACATGCAGGCGCCGTTGAGCGAATCGTTCTCGGTGGCGACAAGATACGGCTGCCGGATGCCGGTCCAGTCGAACGACGTGTTGAGGATGGCTTCCATGAAATCGCCGTTCGGCAAATGATCGGTCCATTGCCGCTGGCCCTGGAAACCGCCGAGGATGGCGTTGTGGCCGAGCGCTTCCTCACCGAAGCCCAGCTCCGCCAGACGCGGGTTGCCGACCATCAGGTCGCGGGCGACCATCGCCATCTTCACGCAATACTCCCATTCCTTGTCCTTCTGTTCCCGGGTGTGCTGCTTCTTCGGGTCGTTCGGATCGCGGCCTTCCCGGCAATTCTCGCGGACCCACTGGATCGCCTTGGCGAACTCCTTCGGGTCGTAAATGCCGCGCTCAATGCGCCGGACGAACTCCACCATGTCCACGAACATCACCCGCATCCCCAGAAACGCCTCGAAGAACGACACGTCCACAATCGAGCCGGCAATCCCCATCGAGGTGCCGCCCATCGAGCAGTACGACTTGCCGCGCATCGTCGCCACCGCCAACCCCGCCCGCGCGAATCGCAGCAACATCTCCTGCACATCCGCCGGGATGCTGGTGTCGCCGGCGTCCTGCACGTCACGGCCGTAAATGTTGAAAATCGGCAACCCCTTCTGATTGTGACCGGCCGACAGCGCCGCGAGATACACCGCCCCCGGCCGCTCGGTGCCGTTGAAGCCCCACACCGCCTTCGGAATCAACGGATCCATGTCCATCGTTTCGGAGCCGTAACACCAGCACGGAGTGACCGTCAGCGACACGCCGACGCCTTCCCGGGCAAATTTCTCCGCGCACATCGCGGCTTCGGCGATGCCGCCGATGCACCGGTCGGCAATCACGCACTCGACCTTCATGCCGTTGGCGTGCCGGAGATTCTGCGACAGGAACCGCGCGGCGGCCTTGGCCATGTTCATCGTTTGTTTTTCGAGCGACTCGCGCACGCCCCCGAGCCGGCCGTCAATGGTCGGACGAATGCCGATCTTGGGATTACTGCCGACAAGCCGGTTGTGCGGCCGCTGAACTTTCAAATTGGGAATGGTAGTCATGCCGTCAGTCTAGAGACGCCCCGGCCGCCCTTCAATCAGAAAATCGCAGCGTCACGCGCACAATCTCGCCCGGCCGCCACAACCGCATCCGCGGCCCCCACGTGCCGGTGCCGCGGCCGACAATCACCGACATCCCCTGCACATCATACCGGCCCGCCAACAGCCGGTAGCTCAGGCCGACAAAGTAATTGAACGGCCAGATTTGCCCATTGTGCGTGTGCCCGGACAACATCAACCCCGCCCCCAACGCCGCCGCCCGGTCCGCCTGCCACGGCGAGTGCGACAAGAAAATCGTCGCGCCGGGCGGACGATTGGCCAGCGCGTGGCCGACCGGGTCGTCGCGGATGGCGAATTGCCGGCGCGCCGTCAGATCGTCCACCCCGGCAACCACGATCCCCGGCGCCGCTTCCCGCCACCGGTCGCGCAACACGAAAAAACCGGCCTCCTCGAACAGCCGCAAACTCCGGTCGAGGCCGGCATAGTACTCGTGGTTCCCAGTCACCACCCAGACGCCAAGCGGCGCGCGCAACTGCCGGAGCACCGGCACCACTTCCCCCGCCCGGTCCACGTCGCCTTCCACCACATCGCCGACCACCGCGATCAGGTCAGGGCGCAGCGCGTTGATTTGCTCCACCACCCGCGCCAGCCACGGCGCGCCGATCATCCCGCCCAGATGCACATCGGAAATCATCACCACTCGCGTCCCGTCCCGGTCGCGCGGCAGTCCCCGGAGTTTGACTTCGTACTCGCTCACGACTGGCGGACGCAGTCCCTGCACCAGCGCGATCACAGACAGAACCGCGGCGGCCACGATGGCCCCGCCGCGCAGCCCCGGCCAGAACCGGCCGCCCAACGTCGCCACATCCGCCGCCAGCAACGCCACGAACAACAGGGACAACACGCCGATCCAGTTGGCCGCCACCCACTCCACCTTCGGCAGCGCCTGCCACCGGGCCAGCGGGTAACTCAGCCACAGTGCCAGGCCCAACCCCGCCAGCACGGAACGCGACACCTGCGCCGTCACCCACGACACCGAGGCGACGCGCCAGAACACATAAGCGTGCATCACCGCCCAAATGCTGAGAACGGTTGTCAAAAACACGCCCAATCGCCAACCTTGCATGAGGAGGACAGTAGCCGCGGCGGCGCGCGCCGTCAAAGGAGTTTGCCGAATGCCGGCGGGTTTGGTAGAAATTGGCTAGCGCGCCCGTAGCTCAACTGGATAGAGCATTGGTCTTCGGAACCAAGGGTTGGGGGTTCAAATCCCTCCGGGCGTACCACGTTTATTTCGCGGCGATCAATTCGGCGATTTTCTCCGTGAGCTTGGTGCCGCGCAGGTCTTTGGCGGCAATCGCCCCGTCTTTCCCAATCAAGAACGTTGCCGGGATGCTGGTGATACCGTGTTTGCGCGCGATTTCGTTCTCCCAACCTTTGCCGTCGAAATATTGGGGCCACGGCATCTTGCGGGTCTTGAGAAACTGATCCAGCGCCTCGCGTTGTTGGTCGAGGGAGATGCCGACAATCTCAAATCCCTGGTCGTGGAACTTCTCGTAGGCGCTGATGACGTTCGGCATCTCCGCGCGGCACGGCCCGCACCAACTGGCCCAGAAATCCACCAGCACCACCTTGCCTTTCAGGGCAGCGAGGTCCACCTCGCGTTTGTCGGTGGCGGTGAATTTGATTTCCAGCCGGTCGCCGAGTTGCGGCACGCTGAATTGAACTGGCCCAGAAATCCACCAGCACCACCTTGCCTTTCAGGGCAGCGAGGTCCACCTCGCGTTTGTCGGTGGCGGTGAATTTGATTTCCAGCCGGTCGCCGAGTTGCGGCACGCTGAATTGGCTTTGGAGCTGCGCGAGGACGGCGGTGAGTTGGTCCGCCTGCTCGTGCGCGGCAAAATCCTTTTTCACGCGGTTGAGAAACGCCTCACCGGCCGCCCGTTGGCCGGTCCTGGCGTAGAGCTGCGCGAGCGGTGCAATGACTTCCCCGAACAGCAGCGGCAACGGCACCTCCTTTTGCGCCGACAGCCGGTCGTACTTCTTCGCCAGCAACGGCACCGCTTCATTCTCGCGGTCCAGTTCGAGCAGCCCGGCGATAACCGCGTCCGTGGCATCCGCTGCATCCGGCGCGTCGGGATGGGCCTGCACGTACTGCTGCAACGCGGCGAGTTTCTGGCTGTCGAACCGTTTGATGATGCTCTCCGCGTTCTCCGCCGCCCCGACGCCCGCCGCCGCGAGCGCCGCCAACCCGATGAGGAAAGGTTTCATGCCACTGTACATATCACAGTTATCGCTTCGGTCAAAGTTTGCAGCAACCGGTCGAGTTGGGCGGGGGTGATGCAATACGGCGGCATCAGCACCACCGTGTTGCCGATGGGACGAGTCAACACCCCGCGCCGGCGCATTTCCCGGCAGATCCGAATCCCCATTTGTTCCTCCAGCCGGTAGGGGCCGACCTCCACCGCGCCGATCAGTCCGATCTGCCGGACGTCCACGACGCACGGCAACTCCCGGCACTGCGCCAAGCCAACCGAGAACCGAGAACTGAGAACGGACACCTTCTCCAGCGTCCGCTCCTCCTCGAACACCTCCAAGTTCGCCAACGCCGCCGCGCAACCGAGTTGATTACCGGTGTAGCTGTGCCCGTGAAAGAACGTCTTGAATTCCGCGTACTCGCCCAGAAACGCCTCGTAGATTGCCGCGGTGGTCAGCGTGGCCGCCAACGGCAGATACCCGCCGGTCAATCCCTTGGCCACCGCCATCAAATCCGGTCGCACCCCCTCCTGCTCGCAGGCGAACATGGTCCCCGTCCGCCCGAACCCGGTCATCACCTCATCGGCAATCAACAGCGCGCCTGACCGGTCACACCACCGGCGCAACTCCCGGAGCATCCCGCGCGGCCACAGTTTCATGCCGGCCGCGCCCTGCACCACCGGCTCGATCACCACCCCGGCAACCTCCTCGCCCGCCGGCAACTCTTCCAGCCGCGCCACCCGCACCACCTCGAACAACAACGGCTTGAACGTCGCGTGAAACAAATCAATCCCGCCCACACTGACCGCGCCCAGCGTGTCGCCGTGATAGGCGTCGGCAAATGCCACAAACCGGCGGCGGTGCGGCTGTCCCCGGTGCCGCCAGTATTGAAACGCCATCTTGATGGCCACCTCCATCGCCGTCGAACCGTCGTCGGAATAAAACACCCGGTCGAGCTTCGTCAGCCGGCAGAGCCGTTCCGCCAACTCGATGGCCGGCACGTTCGACAATCCGAGAAACGACGAGTGCGCAATCCGGTCGAGTTGATCTTTGATGGCGGCCGTGATCCGCGGATGCCGGTGGCCGTGGAGGTTCGTCCAGATGGAGGAATTACCGTCGAGGTACTCGCGTCCCTCGGTGTCGCGCAGGACTGCCCCCTGCCCCGATGCAATGATGACCGGCTCCTCCCGGACCCAATCCCGCATCTGGGTGAACGGATGCCAGAGATACCGGTGATCTTTGTCAGCCAATGGCGTCATGCAACCTCCTGATGTCTTGGTCGGTGTGACCGGCACTCACGCTGACCCGTAACCGGGCTTTGCCTTTGGCGACGGTGGGATAGCGGATGGCCGGCACGAAAATCCCCTGCTCAAACAACTGCCGGGACAACTCCACGGCCTTCGCTTCATCGCCGACGATCACCGGGTGAATCGGACTCGCCGCGCCCAACGCGCGGACATTCTCCCACAAGCGCGCCTGTCGTTGCCGGCCATCCGCGCCGCTGACCAAATCCACCGCCGCGCTGGCGGCCGCCACCACCGCTGGCGGCAACGCGGTGGAGTAAATCAGACTCCGCGCCCGGTTGCGCAAGTAATCAACCAGCGTTTGGCTGCCGGCCACGAACCCACCGGCGCAACCGAACGCCTTGCTCAACGTGCCCAGCGTGATCTCCACGTCCAACCCGGCCGCCAGCCCGCGTCCCGCCGGGCCGAACACGCCGGTCGCATGCGCTTCGTCCACCATCAACCACGCGTCATACCGGTCTTTCAACTCCACGATCTCCGCCACCGGCGCACTGTCGCCGTCCATCGAAAACACGGTTTCGGTCACAATCAGCCGGCGCCGGAACTTGCCGGCGCCTTCCAGAATCTCCCGGAGCTTCTGCAGATTCCGGTGGGGATAGACGCGGAGGGTCGCGCCGCTCTGGCGGGCGCCGTCAATGATGCTCGCGTGGTCGAGTTTGTCGAGAATCACCACATCGGCCTCTCCCACGAGCGCGGTGATGGTGCCGACGTTGGCCGCGTAGCCGCTGCCGAAAACAATCGCCGCTTCGGTGCCCTTGAAGGCGGCGAGCTTCCGCTCCAATTCGTCGTACGGCGCGAGATTGCCAGACACCAGGCGCGACGCCCCGGCGCCGACGCCGTATCGGTCCAGCGCCGCCGTCGCAGCGGCTTTCAACGCCGGGTGGTTGGCCAGCCCGAGGTAGTCGTTGCTGGCAAAGTTCAGGAACTCCCGCCCCCCGATGACGAGGCGCGGGCCTTGCGCCGACGCCACCGTCCGCAGGGTCCGGTAAAGACCGGCCGCGCGCCACGCGTCCAGTTCCCGTCCTAATTGGTCAGCGAGCGGGGGCATTCTTCGGTTCGGGAGCGGGCTGGTAGATCACGATGGCGTTCGCGTCCACCCGGTAACGCAGCCCGGCCAGTTCCGTCACATACCGCAACGCCTCGGCCAACGGGACATCGCGCAAGGACAACGTCAGCGGCGGCAGATTGGCTTCGGCCGGCACCATCCAGACCCAGTTCACGTTCGTGGCCTGGTTGAGCAACGCCGCGACCACGTCCCGCGGGTTGGCCGCGCGGAAGTTCACGGTGCCGACACGAGTCCGGGCCAATCGGTCACGCAGGAGCCGGGCGGGGTCGTTCGCTTCCGCCTCGCGGCGGGCTTGCACGTCGCCCAGCGCGTGGCGCACATACGGGTTGTCGGGCTGCCACTCCGCGAGCCGGCGCAGGCGTTGCTCCGCCTCCGCATACTTCCCTGCCGCCGCCAGCGCGGCGGCCTCGCGGAACATCCGGTCCTGCTCGACCTTCGGGGGCACCGCATTGGTCGCCGCCACCAGCACCACCCAGAGCAAAATCTTCATCCGCGCACGACCTTTCCGTTGACCATCGAGAACAACACCGGTCGCTCGTTGAACACGGCGGCCTCGTAGGGATCAATCCCATTGCCCTCGGCGGCGACGGCCACGAGGTCGGCGGCCGCGCCCGGCGCGATGTGGCCGAGCCAGTGCGCCCGGCGCAGTGCGCGGGCGGGGTTGACGGTGACCATTTCCAGAATCCGGGCCGGCTCCATCCGCGGGAAAATGCGAGCCAGTTCCTGCATCTCGACAAACAGGTTCAAGCCCTGCGGTCCGGGGCAACTCGCCAGACTGTCGGTGCCGAGACAAACATTCACCCCGGCGTTCTGCAACGCATCCAGGATCGGCGTGGGCCGGTGGAAAAACCGGTGCGTCATCGGGCAATGCACCACGCTGGTCTGGGTCGCCGCCAGCAACTTCACTTCGAGCGGGGTCACGCAGTTCACATGTACCGCGAGACATTCCGGGCCGAGAAAGCCATACCGGTCGAGCAACTGCACCGGCCCGGCGTGTTTGCAGTCCGTCATCGACCGGCCCAGGCGCGAGTAGCGTTCATACATCAGCCCGGTGCCGCGGCGGAACATGTCGTCCTCCTCGCGAGACTCGGCGACGTGTGTGGTGATCAACCATTGCCGGCCCCGCGCCATGAACGCGCTCAACCGGTACAACTCCGCGCTCGCGGTGTACAACGCGTGCGGCGCCAACCCGAACCCGCCGCCGGCCGCGTCGCGGTTCTCGCCGACTGCCACCGCTTCCTGAACCAACTCCACCACCGGCCGCGGCGCGCGCCAGTCCAGCAGTTCCGCGCACCACCAGACCCGCAGCCCGCCGGTGTCCACGCGGGTAATCACCGGCAACGAACACTCGACATTCACCAACGTCGTCGTGCCCGCCGCCCGCGCCAGCGCCAAACCTTTTTCGACCGCCGCCCGGTATTGGTCATCGGTCATCGTCTGTTTGCGCTCGGCCATGCGCACGATCCAGTCCATGAACGAGCCGCGATGGGGCACCTGGCCGAGAAAATCGGTGTAATCCAAATGCGTGTGCGCATTGATCAACCCCGGCAGGAGGACCGCCTCGCCCAGATCCCGCACCGCCCCGGTGTGCGTCTGGCGAATCGCCTCGACCGGACCGACCGCCACGATCCGGTCGCCGTCCACGACAACCGCGCCGTCGGCCACCGGCGGCTGCCGCATCGGCACCACCCACTTCGCCCGCAGAATCATCCCTGCCTCCTTCCGCACGCCACCCGATCAGCGACTCCACCGGACCCGCTCGATCCCGCGGGCCAGGCCGGTCAGTTCATCCGCGTCCACCACCGCCCCGCACAACACCGCCGGTCCCGCCGCCACCTCCAACCGCTGCGGCCGCTGCGTCACAAACCGGCGAATCACCGCCGCCACGTCCCGGCCCAACACCGAATCGCGCGGCCCGCACATCCCGACATCGCTGAGGTAGGCGGTGCCTTGCGGCAGGACCTGTTCATCGGCGGTCGGCACGTGCGTGTGCGTGCCAATCACGGCGCTGACGGTGCCGTCGAGGAACCGGCCCAGAGCGATCTTCTCGCTCGTCGCCTCGGCGTGCACGTCCACAATGATCAGGCTCGTTTGGCGGCGCAACTTTGCCACCTCCGCCTGCGCGGCCCGAAACGGACAGTCCCCCGCCGGCATGAAGACCCGGCCCGCCACCTGCATCACCGCCACGGTCGCCCTGTCGCCGCAGTTGACGATGGTCGAGCCGCGGCCCGGCGTGCCCGGCGGAACGTTCAACGGCCGGACCACCTGGGGGAATCTGTCAATTTCCTGTTCAAACCCCTTTTGATCCCACACGTGGTCGCCGGTGGTGATGACGTCCACTCCGGCCAGCAACAGTTCCTCGACGGTCGCCGCCGTCAGCCCGGCGCCGTGGGCGGCGTTCTCGCCGTTGGCAATGACCAGATCGAGGTGATGGTCCCGGCGCAATTGCGGAACGGCGGCGGCGACGGCCTGCCGTCCCGGTTTGCCGACCACATCGCCGATCAAGAGGATCTTCACCACGCCAGTATTGCCAGAGACCGGCCCCAAAAGCAATGCCGCCTACGGCCGCGCAAGCTGGTCGCGCAACTTCCGGGCTTGTTCCTGCCAGTCCGCCCGTTGCGGTGCCGCCAACACTTTGTCCAGCGCCGCCCGCGCTTCGTCCCGCTGACCGGTGTCCCGCAAGGCTTCGGCGAGATAGAGATAGTTTTCGGGATGGTCCGGGCACAGTTGCACCGCCCGTTGCAACAGCCGGAGCGCCTTGCGCGGACTGCCGATGCTCGTGGGCGGCGGCGGCGTCCGCAAATGCAGGATCGCCAACAACCGCAACGGCCCGGCCCGGTCGTATTTTTCATCCCGTGCGATGGCGCACTGCAACGCCCGCTCCATCTCGCCCACCGCATCCAGCCCGTACGACCGGTCGGCCTCGGCCAGCCAGCCGACATTGACCGCGTAGAAATAATGGCCTTCCACGCTGGCCGGGTTCAACTCCCGCGCCCGGCGGGCATGAACAATTCCCTGCCGGGCGGCCGCCGCGCGCTCCGCGGCGTTGGTGCTGTTCTCCGCCGCAGTCGCCAACGCGGCCGCGGCGCGCCATTGCGCCTCGTAGGTGTCCGGCACCGTCCCCACCGGCGCGCGCACGCCGCGAATGGTCGCGCAACCGACCGCAACCAGCACCGGCAACGTCAGCCACTTACCGGCCATGAAACCGTTTCTCCGCTTGCTTGAGCCGGTCCTGATCCACTTCCGTGAACGCCGCCACCCGCAGGCTGGCCAGCACTTTCTTCCCCTCCTCCGTCTCGCCCATTTTCTTCAACGCCTGTTTCAGCCGGTCGCCGCCGGTCCAGCCGGCACAGGCGACCACCAGGCTTCCCGGCAACGCCTCCGATTCCTGCACGACGACCAGTTCCCCGGCCAACTCCGGGTCACCGGCAAACAACTTCCACGCCTCAGCCTCGACCAGCACCGCTGCCGCGCCTTTGCCTGCCGCCAGATCAAACAGCGCGGTCTCGACGTCCGCGACCGGCGTCAACGGCGACTCCCCCCGCAAAATCACCCGCTGGACATACCGGCTTTCCGCCGCCAACGCGGTCGCCACCGGCTTGCCTTTCCAATCCGTCCCCTTCCTCGCCACCACCACGTATTTCTCCACCGGAACGCCCGCCCGCTGCACCTCCAGCAACGGCGTCAGCGCGTCCGCGTGGGCGAAATAGAACCCCGGCGTCACGATCCCCACCGCCGGCTTCTTCACGGCGACCAATTCCGCCGCTTTCTGCGGATCGTTCATCACCACCGGCGCGAACTGCACGTCGCCCAGTTGCGTGGCGACGTAACTCGTGAACCCGGCCACGGTCGGCCCGGCCACTTCCTGCGTGGCAAACTTCTCGCCCGTCTTCAGAAACAAAAACGTCAGCATCACCAATGTTGTCATCGCCGGTACCTCCACCAATTCCTGATCACGATTCCCATCTTCTCGCCCGCCGACAGCCGGACCCGCTCCGCAAACACGTCGTAATCGCGCGCGACAATCTTCTCGAGGATGCCGCCATAAATGCCCATCATCACCGCCAACGTCGCCCGGCTGTCCCGGTGCACCAACCCCACCAACGGTTCGGCCTGCCGGTAATACTCCCGCGCCCGGTCGGCCTCGAACTTCATCAACTCCCGGAATTGTGGCGTCAGATTCCCGTTCATCACGTCCGCCTCTGAGACGCCGAAGCGGCGCAAATCTTCAGCCGGCAGGTAAATCCGCCCCATCCCGGCATCCTCTTTCACGTCGCGGAGGATGTTGGTGAGTTGAAACGCGATGCCGCACGCTTCGGCCGGGGCGAGCGCCCGGTCGTCCTCGTAGCCAAACACCGGCAACACCACCAGCCCGACGCACGACGCCACCCGGTAACAGTACCGGTACAGCTCGGCGAACGTCGCGTACCGGGTGACCGATTGATCCATCTCCGTGCCGTCGAGCAGTTCGGAAAAATACCGGAGCGCGATTCCGTACCGCCGCACCGTGTCCACCAACGCCGGCAGGATGGGGTCGGGAGATTTCTGACCGGCAAACGCCGCTTCCACCGTGGCGCGCCATTGTTGCAGACCGGCCAGGGCGACCGCGGGATTCGCCGCGCTGTCGGCAATATCGTCGCTGCGGCGCATGAACGCGTAGATGGCGCACAGCGCGTCGCGTTTCGCCCGCGGCAGGACGAGGAACGAGTAATAGAAATTCTTCGCCGTGTGCCGGGCCATGTGCCGGCAGCGGCGATAGGATTGAGCCAGGTCCGCATTCACGGGTCGCGCGGGGGTGGCACGAACGGTTCGACGTGCATGGTCACATCCCGGACGCGCGGGAGTTTGGCCCGGATGGCGTCTTTCACCTGATGCGCCAGTTCGTGGGCTTGCTGGACCGGCATGGTGCCCTCGACTTCGAGGTGCATTTCGAGCAGGTACCCGTATCCGAGTTGCCGGGCGAAACATTTTTCGACGCCCCGCACGCCGGGCACATCCCGCGCGATCGCCCCGGCCTGCGCGCCCACGTCCTCCGTCGGCTCGGCCTCCATCAACTCGCCCAAGGGGTGCCGCAACAGCCGCCAGCCATTGAATGCGATGATCCCGGAGGCAAAAATGGCCGCCCATTCATCCGCCGTGGCAAACCGCGGACCGCCCGCGAGCGACAGACCAATCCCCAACGCCGCCGCCGCGGACGTGATGGCGTCGCTCCGGTGATGCCACGCGTCGGTGGTCACGGCCGGACTTTCGATTTCGCTCCCGATGCCGCCCACGAACCGGAACAGCCCTTCCTTCACCAGCACCACGCCGAGCAAGACGAACAACGTGAAGGGCGCGGGCGCTTGATGCGGGTTGCGGATTTCCCGAATGGACTGATAGAGAATGAGCGCCGCCGCGCCCAGCAACATCACCGACACGGCCGCCGCCGCCAAGGTCTCCGCCCGGCCGTGGCCGTAGGGATGTTTTTTGTCCGGCGGCCGGTGGGCAATCACCATCCCCCGCCAGACAATCAACGAACTGAAGATGTCGGCAGTGGATTCGATCGCATCGGCAATCAACGCGTACGAATGCCCCACGATGCCGGCCACGAGCTTGATGATGGCCAACAGACCGTTCGTCACCAAACCCGCCACGGTCGCGCGCAGGCTGTGTTGGAGGCGCGTGGTCATCTGGCGAGCAACGTCAAAATCGCTTTCTGGACGTGGAGCCGGTTCTCGGCCTGGTCGAAGATGTCCTGCTGCCGGGCGTCGAGGAGTTCGGCGCTGATTTCCTTGCCCCGATACGCCGGCAGACAGTGCATCACCAGCGTCCCCGGCTTGACCAGCCCGGAATGCAACTGGTACGGCGCGAGCACCCGCAACCGGTCCACGGCCTCGCCTTCTTTGCCCATCGAAACCCACACGTCCGTGTACAACACATCCGCATTCGCCGCGGCCGCCGGCAGGTCTTCGGTGACGCGAATATCCCCCCCGGCCCGTTCCAGCAACGCCGGCCGCGGTTGATAGCCGCGCGGCGCCGCAATGGTCAACGCCATCCCGGTCTTCGCGGCGGCAAAAATCCACGACCGGGCCACGTTACAGTCGCCGTCCCCGGCAAACGTGATCCGTTTGCCTTTCAGCGACCCGAGTTTCTCCTGAATCGTAAACAGGTCGGCCAGAATCTGACACGGATGCTCGTCGTCGGTCAGCGCGTTGATGACCGGGATTGTCCCGCTGGTGGCGAACTCCTCGACGTCCGACTGCGCAAAGGTCCGGATAATGATGCCGTGGAGGTAGCGCGACAGCACCCGCGCCGTGTCGGCCACGGTTTCACCCCGGCCGAGTTGAATATCGTTGGCCGACAAATACAACGACGAGCCGCCGAGTTCCCGGATGCCAACCTCGAAACTGACCCGGGTCCGCGTGCTGGCCTTGGAAAAAATCAACCCCCAGGTCTGGCCGCGGAGCGGGCATTGCGTTTCCCGGCCGCGCCGGGCCTTGACCTGCCGGCTCAGCGACAACACCAGCTCGATCTCGTCGAAACTCAACTGTTCAATCGTCAATAGATGTTTCATGGAAAGCGGCATTTTGGCAGCTTGCGGGATGGAAGGCAAGCTTGACACGGTTCCCGCAAAACCTACTATCCGCCTCATGATGAACCCACTGCTCAGCCTCCTTCTCGCCGCCACGATCACCGGCTGGCGCACCGACAACACGGGCCGGTACCCGAACGCCACGCCGGTCACAACCTGGTCCACCACCCAAAACGTCGTTTGGGCCACCGCGTTGCCAAACTGGAGCAACGCTTCGCCGGTGCTCACCGGCGACCGGCTGTTCGTCTGCGCCGAACCGACCACGCTCGTCTGCGTCAACGCCGCCGACGGCAAGGTGCTCTGGGAACGCACCAACACTTATGCTGACGCATTCCCGGCGGAAGCCAAGAAAATCAATGAGATTCAACAGCAGACGGAGCCGCTGCAAACCGAGTTGCGCGAAGTGGAGAAAACACTCCGCGACATCAAGCAAAAGCGCGAAGCCGGCAGTCAGGACCAGGCCCTCACCCCACAAGAAACCGCCGCCACCGCCCGGGCCGAGGCGATCAAAAAACAACTGGCCGCCCTCGACCAGTGGCGGATGCCAAAAGCTCACGCCGTCAACGGTTACAGTTCCTGCACGCCGGTCACTGACGGCAAGTTCGTCTGGGCGCTGTTCGGCAACGGCATCGCGGCCTGCTACGATCTCGACGGCAACCGCCGCTGGATCAAACTCGTCGAAAAACCAACGGCAAACTGGGGACAAAGCTCCTCGCCGACCCTCGCCGCCGGCAAACTCATCGTCCTGGTCAATTCCCTGTATGCCCTCGATGCCGCAACCGGGGACGCGGCCTGGTGCACGCCGTCAAAGCACCGCTGGGGTTCCCCCATCGCCACCCGCGTCGGCAACACCGAAGTCATCGTCACGCCCAACGGCGAAATCGTCCGCGCCACCGACGGCAAACCGCTCGTCACCGGGTTGACGGCGCTCGATTACAACAGTCCGCTCGTGCAGGACGGCGTGGCCTACTTCATCCAACACGGCGGGACCGCCGTGAAATTGTCACCGGCCGGCGACGGCGTGAAGGCCGAGACATTGTGGACGACGCTGCCAAAGAAGGACCGGTACTACGGCACGCCCCTGCTCCACGACGGGTTGCTCTACGCCATCACCCAGAAAGCTCAATTCAGCGTCATTGACGCCAAAACCGGTGAGGTTGTCCACGAGCGCAAACTGGCGCTGACCGGCACGGTGTACCCGAGCATCACGCTGGGCGGCCAATATCTGTTCCTCGGCAGCGAAGGCGGCACCACCGTTGTTCTCGAACCGGGGCGCGAACCCAAGGAGGTTTCCCAGATCCAGTTCAGCAGGTACCGGACTTGCCCGGTCTTTCAGGGCGACCGGCTGTTCATCCGCGCCCTCGACAAGCTCTACTGCATCGGCAAGTAGCGCGTCACCGCAACGCTTGCGCGAACTTCGCGACGGCCTCGTCCACTTCGGCCTTGGTGATGTTCAGCGCCGGCAGGAACCGGACGGTCTGCGTGCCGGCCGGGATCACCAACAACCCGGCGTCGGCCAGCTTCGCGACCAGCGGCTTGTTCTCCAGGCCGGTATCCACGCCGATCATCAGGCCCAGCCCCCGGACTTCCTTCACCGGTAGTTGCCGGAGCTTTTCCATCAGGTACCGGCCTAATTCCCGGACATTCGGCAACAACTTCACCACCTCGTCGAGCACCGCCAACGACACCGCGCAAGCCAGCGGGGTGCCGCCGAACGTCGAGGCGTGACTGCCGGGACCGAGCAGGTCTGCATACGGTTGCCGGACCCAGATCGCACCGATGGGGAATCCGCCAGCCAACCCTTTCGCCCACGACATCGCATCCGGCACCGCGTCCGGTGCAATCGCCCGCCAGGCGCAGAACTCACCGGTCCGCCCGATGCCGCATTGGACTTCGTCGTACATCAGCAAGAGGTTCTTCTCGTCACACAACCGCCGGAGCCCCCGGAGAAATTCCGGTCTGGCCGGCGTGATCCCGCTCTCGCCCTGAATCGGCTCAATCAGAATCGCCGCCGTTTTCGGGCCGACCGCCTTCGTCACGGCGTCGAGATCGTTGAACGGCACGTGTCGGAAACCGTCCACCATCGGCTCGAAGCCCTTCTTCACCTTCTCCTGCCCGGTCGCGGAGATACCGGCCAGTGTCCGGCCGTGAAAGCTGTTGAGGAAGGTCAGAATCTCGTACCGGCCATTGCCAAATTTCCGGGCGAGCTTGTAGAGCGCCTCGTTCGCTTCCCCGCCGGAATTGCAGAAGAAACACTTGCCGGGGACGCCGACCAACTCGACCAGTTTCTTCGCCAACAATCCTTGCGGCGCAGTGTAGTAGAGGTTCGAACAGTGGATCAGAATGTCCGCCTGCCGGGCCAGCGCGTCCCGCAACGCCGCGTGGCCGAGCACGTTGACGGCGATGCCGCCGCCGAAATCGAGGTATTCTTTGCCGTCGGCGTCCCACACCCGGCTCCCCTTCCCGCGCACCAACACGAGCGGGTACCGCCCGTAAGTCGGCATCACGTACTGGTCAAACAACCCGGTAATTTCTGCGCTGTTCATACGCCGCCATGATGCGAAGACCGGCCACGGCTTGCAAGCACTTTACCGGCGGCCGGTTGACAGGCGCGGTCGGATGCGTACTGTGTCCGCCATGAAACTGTCCCCCGCCCAACTGCAAGCGTTTCAGGTCGAAGGCTACCTCGTGCTGCCCCACTTCTTCACTGACCGGGAAGTCACGGCGATGCGCGCCGAACTGGAACGGTTCAAACGCGAAGGTCTCCTCCGCAACGTCGCCACCGACGGCGATGGGAAAACCCATTCCCGAACGAAACAGAACCTCCAGATTTGCCCGCTCACGCCGAAGAGCGAGTTTTACCGGGCGTTGCCGTTCTGCCCGAAGGTGGTCGAAGTGGTGCGCCAACTCATCGGCGACCCGGTCGTCCATCACCTTGACCAGATTTTCCTCAAACCGGGCCGGTCGGGGGCGGGCACCGGCTGGCATCAGGACAACGCCTACTTCCAAATTGCCGATCCCACCAAGGGCACCGGCATGTGGGTGGCGCTTCACGATGCGCACGTTGCCAACGGCACCATGCACGTCCTGCCGCGCGCCTTCGCCAAACCGCTCCACCACGAACGCGATGGCGGCAGCGACCACCACATCCGGTGCGTCGTGGACGAAACGCAGGCCGTGCCGATTGAAATGAAGGCCGGCGGCGCATTGTTCTTCAACTACGGCGTGCCGCACTGCACCAAAGCCAACACCACGGACCAGGAACGCGCGGGGCTGGCGTTGCATTTTGTGCGACAGGATTTTCTGCGCCCGGACGACAAACACGGCCGGCCGAACAGCCAGAAGCCCATTCTCACCGGCCCGGCCGCGACCGGCGGAGCGCGCGAGTTTGGCGTCCAAGTGGCCGGCACCTGGGACGCGCAGGTGAACCGACTGGCCCCCTGAACCGATTTGTTGTTGCGTCGCGCGCGCGAACGCTCTACAAGCACCGCATCATGACCAGCCGTCGTGACATCATCAGCGCGCTGCTCCGCAAACAAATCCCGGAACGGATGGGCGTGAACGAGCATTTCTGGCCGTTCATCCGCGAGAACGCCTGGACCGCGCAGGGACTGCCGGAGAAGGTGCCGTTCCACAAACTGTTCGACCTCGATCTCGCGTCAGCACACTGGTACAACCTGCCCGATCCGCGCCCCGATCTGGTCGCCAATCTGGAAGAAACCGCCGAATGGAAAATGATCCGCGGTCCGTGGGGCGATGTCACCAAAGTCTGGAAAACCAAAGCCGGCACCCCCGAACATGTCGGCTTTGCCATTGATTGCGGGGCGACGTGGCGGCGCGAGTTCCGGGAGCAGTTCCTCGCCGCCGACCCGCTGGCGGGCGTCAAGTTCGACGAGATCCGCGCGACGCGCGACAGGCTGCGCGCCGACGATCGGTTTGTCACCTACTCGTTCATGTTCGTGTTCGAGTGGGCGCGCAAGGTCATCGGCGACGTGGTGATGCTCGAATCGTTGCTGGTGGAACCGGAGTTTATCCAGGATTTCAACCGGGTGTTGACCGACAAGTTTCTCCAGTTCTACCAGCGCCTCTTTGCCGAAGTCGGCCTGCCGGACGGCATCCACATGTACGAAGACCTCGGCTACACCCAGTCGGCGTTTTGTTCGCCGGCGTGTCACCGGGAGTTTGTGCTGCCGTACCACCGGGAACTCATTGGGTTCTTCAAGGACCACGGGCTGCCGGTCATCCTCCACACCTGCGGCGACTTCCGGCCGCACCTGCCGGCCATCGTCGAGAGCGGCGTGGACTGCATTCAGGCGATGGAAGCCAAGACCGGCATGAACGTCGTGGACCTCGCCCGCGACTGGAAAGACAAACTCTGTTTCATGGGCAACCTCGACGTCCGCGCGTTCGAGTCCGGCGACCGGCAGCGGTTGGCGGCCGAGGTGCTCGGCAAAATGCGCGGGATGAAGGAACTCCGCGCGCCGTACGTCGTGATGAGCGACCACTCCATTCCGCCGACCGTGCGCCTTGACACGTTCCGCTGGTACCTCGACCTCGTCCGGCGCAACTACCGGTACTGATTCCGGCTACGGCACCACTTCGGTGCCGACGCCCTTGTCGGTGAAAATCTCCAGCAACACGGAATGCGGCACGCGGCCGTCCACGAAGTGCACCCGCCGCACCCCGGCCGCCACCGCCTCGACCGCGCTGTCCACTTTCGGAATCATCCCCTTGTCAATCACCCCGGTCGCCTTCAACGCCGGCACGTCCTTGCTTTCCAAATGCGAAATCAACGTCGTCGGGTCCTTCGGGTCCCTCATCAACCCCGGCACGTCGCTCATGAACACCAACCGCCGCGCCCCGATGGCCACCGCCAGTTTCGCCGCCGCCACGTCGGCGTTGATGTTGTAGGCGTGACCGTCCTCCCCCAACCCGACCGGGCTGATCACCGGCGTCACCGAAGCCCGCAGGCATTTCTTGAGCGCCTCGACCTCGACGCCGACAACTTCGCCGACGTAGCCGAGGTCGGGATCGAGTTGCCGGCAGCGGAAGACTTCCCGGCCGTTGAAACTCCGCGCCCGGCCGCCGAGTTTCTGGATCATCTCGACAATCTCGCGGTTGATGACGTTGAACAACACATCCTCGACCACCCGCATCGTCGCGTCGTCGGTCACGCGCAAGCCTTTGACGAACGTCGCCTGGATGCCGGCCTTCTCCATCGCTTTGGTGATCGCCTTGCCGCCGCCGTGGACCACGACCGGGTTGATGCCGGTCGCCTCCAAAAACACAATGTCCGCCGCCACGCCGGATCGGACTTTTGCATCCGGCGAGTCCATAAACGAGCCGCCGTACTTCACCACAAAGATCGAACTGCGGAACCGTTGGATGTACGGCAGCGCCTCCAGCAACACCTCGGCTTTTTGAATGAGTTCTTGCATATCAGTTCAATTGAAACTGCACCGGCACCGGTTGATGGGTGGCTCGTTGCCGGAGCCGGTCGTACTCGCCGCTGACCTTGAGCCGGCGCACAAACTCGTCGTTGAGCCGGCGCCAAACCGCGATCGGCACCCGTTTCTCCGGGATCGCCGGCATTTCGAACACCGGCAAGATCAGTTTGTCCATAGCTCCAGTTTCTCCAGTTCCTCAAAGATTCCCGGCGGGCCAAACTGTTCGCACAAGCCGCGGACCTCCGTGCGCGTCACCAGCGCCGGGTTTTGGCGGAGCAAGCTCTCGATGTCGGCCAGCTCGTGGCCGCGGCGGCTGGGATTGTGTTTCCACGCGTGCAGCTTCAGCGCGATCAAGTGCGCCAACGACGGCACCCGCCACACGCTATTTTCGGTGCGCCACTCCCGGCTGTCGCGCAACAACTTGTCGTAGGTCTCTCGATTCACCACCAACACGTCCACGTCCAACAGCAGCGGCGATTCATGCCGGTAGCGCACCACGGCTGCCGACCGGCCGGCCTCCGTATAGCCGGCGGCCAACAACACGCGCTGCAGTTTCGCCACGCCTTCCGTCGTTGCCAGACAATCAATATCCAGCGTCTGGCGCACCACTCCATAGGCCGGCAACGCCTGCCCCCCAACCAGCAAGGCCTCCGGCCGGTCCGGATTCAGCGCGGCCGCCAGCCTGTCGAGAAGCAATTCCATCGCGGGTTACTCGCCCTTGTTGAACGTCACGTACGCTTCGGTCAAATCGCAGGTGTGCATCGTGCACCGACCGTGGCCGAGATGCAGGCGAATCGTGATGGTAAACACCGGCTGCTTCACGATCTTTTTCAACTTCGCCACCGGCGTCCGCGTCGGTTGACCGCCCCGCACGGCCGGCACGCCGTCGTAGGCAATGTCCACTTTCTCCTCGACGACTTTCGCCCGGCTGTAACCGAGACTGTCCATGATCCGGCCCCAGTTCGGGTCGCCGCCGCACCAACTGGTCTTCACCAGCGCCGAGTTGCAGACCGACCGCGCCGCGATCTCCGCCTCCCGGTCATTGCGCGCACCATGCACGTCCACCGTCACAAACTTCGTCACGCCCTCGCCGTCCTTGACGATCATCTTGGCCAGTTCGAGGCAGACGTGGTCCAGCGCCGCCTGAAACTTCGTCAGGTTCACTTTGCCGGCCGTACCGTTGGCGAGGCAGATGACCGTGTCGTTGGTGCTCATGTCGCCGTCAATGCTGATCCGGTTGAAACTCTTGTTCACCGCGTGCCGAAGCGCCCGCTGCAACGTCGCGCGCGGCACGGCGGCGTCGGTCGTGATGAACGCGAGCATCGTCGCCATGTTCGGGTGGATCATGCCGGCGCCCTTGGCGATGCCGCCGACGTGGAACGTCTTTCCCCGTGCCTGGAACGCCACGGCGCATTCCTTCGGGAACGTGTCGCTGGTCATGATGCCGAGTGCCGCGTCGTGGCTGCCGTGCCGGCTCACCTGTTTGAGCAGTTTCTTGATGCCGGCCTCGACTTTCACAATCGGCAACGGCACGCCGATCCGCCCGGTCGAACAGACCAACACGTGCTCATCCCGGCAGCCGATCCGCCGGGCCACCGCGGCCGCCATTGCTTCGGCGTGGAGCAGGCCGATCTTGCCGGTGCAGGCGTTGGCGTTGCCGGAGTTGGCGACAATGGCGCGCGCGGTGCCGGACTTCACGTGGTTCATGTCCAGCTTGACCGGTGCGGCTTTGACCTGATTGGTCGTGAACGTCGCCGCCACCGTGGCCGGCACGTCGGAGAGGATCAGCGCCAGGTCTTTTTTGCCGGAGGGTTTGATGCCGGCGGCGAGTCCCGCCGCGCGAAATCCGTGGGCGGCGGTCACGCCGCCGGTCACGTGGGAAAAGGTTGTCTTCATGGCAGCCGCATCATGCGAAGCGTCGGCGCGCCATGCAAGCAATTTGCGTGGTCCTACCCGGGGAGGGGACGCGAACCGTAACGCAGCGCTTCGTCATAGATGGCCTCCAAGCTGGTCAGGGGCGTGTCCGGCGTGACCCCGTTGCCGAAGGTGAAGAGAAACCGGCCATCGGGACGGCGGAAGGTGTCGAACAGATGGCGCACCTCGGCCCGCACTTCGTCGGGCGTGCCGTAGGGAATAATTTGTTGGACATCGAATCCCACCCAGAATGTGATTTTTCCGCCGAACTCGCGGGCCACAGCGACTTCGTCCATCGCGTATTTCTGGATCGGATGAATGACATCCAAGCCGAGATCAATGAGGCGCGGCAGAAACCGTTGGATGCAGCCGCAGGAATGCAGCCAGAAATGCATGCCCAGCCGGTGCGCCTCCGCAATCAATTCGCGGTAACACGGAACATAGAATTCCTCAAAAACCTCCGGTGAGAAGAACGTGCTGGTCTGCGTGCCGAGGTCGTCGGTGCAATACACGGCGTCGGCGTCCAACTCGCTTTTGGCGCGTTGAATGATGCGCTTGTAGAAGGCGGTCAGCGCGGCAAACAACCGTTTCGTTTCTTCGGGATAGAAATGGTAGTCGGTCAGGGCGTTGGTCATGCCACGCAGCGCCCAGTGCCGCTCAAAAAAGGTGTACCACCAGTGCGCCACCCGGTAGCGCCCGTCGGCCGGCGGGTTCTGCGGGAACAACCCCGGATAGTTGGCATCGGGGAATTGCGCCAGAAACTCATCCAGTTCCGCCCAGTCGGCGATGACGGCTCGATCATCGAGCGGCCGCTGGTCCCAGTCCGCCGGTTTGGGCTTGGTCGCCCAGCGGTACGTGGGGGCATCGGGCGGCGCCTCGAAGTTTAACACGTTGCGCCAGCGGATCGTTTGGATGTCGCACGGATAACGGTCGAGCAATGCCCGCACCACCGGAGCGCGCTCGCCGAAGGCTTCAGGGTAGAGCCATTGATGCAGCAACAGCGGCACGCGCGGACCGGCGCCGCGGCCTTCGATGACCCCGCGCATCGTGGCCCGATCAAGAGGCTCGGCGAGCATGCTCAACTACACCAACCCTTCTGTTTCCTCGTAGCCGCACACGAGGTTGAGGCACTGGACGGCTTGGCCGGCCGCGCCTTTGGTCAGGTTGTCAATCGCGCTGACAACGACCAGCCGTTTCGTCCGTTTGTCGTACCGGGCGGAGATGTCGCAGAAGTTCGTCAATTCGACGTTCTTGGTGTCCGGCAACGCCTCGGTGACCCGGACAAACTTCTCGTTCCGGTAAAACTCCCGGTAGAGCGGCAGCGGGTCCGGCACGTTCGCGTCAATGTAGATTGTGCTGATAATGCCCCGGTTAATCGGGATCAGATGCGGCGTGAAACTGATCGTCTGGCCGAGTTGTTCCTCGATTTCGCTCAGGTGCCGGTGTTTCGGGATGCCGTACGCCCGGGCGCTCTCGTTGCATTCCGGGAAAATATACTCCTCCGACACTTTCCGGCCCGCGCCGCTGACGCCGCTCAGGCTGCTGACGATGATGTTCTTGGCCTGCTGCAAGACCGGCAGCACGCCGAGAATGATGCTGGTCGGATAACAACCGGGACACGCGACGAGTTGCGCCTTCCGGATTTCGTCCCGGTAACGCTCCGGCAAACCGTACACGGCCTGGGGGAGCAACTCCGGCGCGGGATGATCGTGGTCGTAGAACTCCTTGTAGCGGGCCGGTGATTTCAACCGGAAATCCGCCGACAAATCGAGCACCTTGACGCCGCGCTTCAGCAACGGCACCGCGAACTCCGCCGCCACGCCGTGCGGCAACGCCAGAAACACCGCATCCGCCTTGATGTCCGCCACCTTCGGTTCGGTGAATGTCCCGGTCACCTGCCCCCGGAACCGCGGAAACACATCGGCGACCGCCTTGCCGGTGTATTGCCGGGAGGTGAACTGCGTGATCTCCACGTGCGGGTGCCGCAACAGCAACCGGATCAACTCCTGCCCGGAGTAGCCGCTCGCCCCGATGATTGCCACTTTGGTTGTCTTCATTGTTGGTGTAGGCCGACTCTGTGAGTCGGCGCCAGACAGTCGCCGCTTCCCAGAAGCGGCCTACAACAACACCACAAAGCCAACAAGCCCCGGATCATGAAACCCGGGGCCTGTCTTGGCAAGAAACGAATTACCGTTTCGAGAACTGGAACCGCTTCCGCGCGCCGGGTTGACCGTATTTCTTGCGCTCTTTCATGCGCGGATCACGCGTCAACATCCCCTGCGCCCGCAGGACCGGCTTCAACTCCGGTGACACCTGCAACAATGCCCGGGCCAGCCCGAGGCGAATCGCCCCGGCCTGACCGGCCACGCCGCCGCCGGTGACTTGAATCGTCGCATCGAACTTCCGCGCGTTCTCCGTCACCACCAACGGCGCCACCGCGAGGTCGCGCAGGTTCGGCACCGTCAAATATTCCTCAATGGTCTGGTCGTTCACCAGGATTTTGCCCTCACCGGGCGCGAGGCGGACCTGCGCGATGCTGGTTTTGCGCCGGCCGGTCGCCTGAAATTGAGTCGTTGTCGTCGCCATGATGCTCCTTACACCTTCACCAGTTCGGGTTTCTGCGCCGTGTGCGGATGCGCCGCGCCCCGGTAGACTTTCAACTTGGCAATCATCTGCCGGCCCAGCCGGTTGTGGGGGATCATCCCTTTGACCGCGTGTTCGATCAACCGCTCCGGCCGCTTCGCCCGGACCTCGGCGGCGGTCTGGATTTTTTCGTTGCCGGGGTACTGGGAATAGGTCATGTACGTCTTGGCGGTTTCCTTCTTGCCAGTCAACACCACCTTGTCGGCATTGACCACCACGACGAAATCGCCCGTGTCCACGTGGGGCGTGAAGGTGGGTTTCGTTTTCCCGCGCAACAGGTTGGCGGCTTTGACCGCGACCTTGCCCAGCACCTGCCCGTTCGCGTCAATCACGAACCAGCGCGGCTGTTGCTCTTCTTTTTTTGCCATGAATGTTTTCATCAAATCACTTTGGAGTCTGCGCGTCCCACTCCGAGCGGGACAAGGCCGCACACAGTAGCCAACCACCCCACCCAAGTCAACCTTCATTTTTGCGCAAAGAGCATCCTCCGGAGAAGCGCTCTTCGCTCAATCATCGCGGGTAGTGTGGTGCGCTGCCCCACGATTGTTCCGCGGTCGCGCCGAAGCCCGCCCCGGCGCGTGCGCCGCTGCCGTCAACGAAGCGCATTGAAGTGCGCCGCTTGCCGGCGGGCTTGCCAGTCGCAGATTTCGGCCAGGTTGGCGACCGGGGCCTTCGTGAACGGCAACGTGTGGAGGTAGTTGGGCGGGCCAAACTCAGGCGTCAACGTGGAGACCTTCACCCCGGCCGCCCGTTGCGCTTTCCAAACCAACCGCCACCAGCGTTCGTGCGCTTGGAGGTGGCGCTGATATTCCGGCGCGCGCGGGTCGGGCACCTGCGGGCCTTCCTCGTAGCCCACCCGGGCGTGAATGTGCCGGCAGCGGCTGGCCGCCAATTGGATGGCCGGGAGCTGGTCGTCGAGCAACCGTTCACTGGCGCAGACCCAGTGGCTGAAATCGCAGCAAAGATGCAACGCCGGGAAGCGGCGCAGTAAATCGGCGGTCGTCCACGGCGTGAACAGGATCCGGCCCCGATGCGTTTCGTGGGCGATGGGGAGACCGGCCGCGGCTTCGATGGCGAGCGCTTGTTCGAAAAACGTGGCGCTGTCCGCGGCGTTCCAGCAGTCCCGGCCGCTGTGCGCGTTGATGAGCATCGGGTCGAGTCGGGCGGCGGCGTTGACCTGTTTGCGGAACGACGCAACGTGTTCGGCGACCGTCTGCCCCGACGTGAAGATCATGGCGATGTACTTGAACCCGTGCTTCGCCAGCAAGCGCCGCTGCGCCACCGGCAGCACGCCGCACTCAATGCCGCCGTAACCGGCCGCCTGAAACTTCGGGAGGTTCTCCTCCAGAGGACCGGTGACGCCCCAGAGATGTCGGAACAGGATGAGTTTCATGGGGCGTAATATGCGCCCGAACCGGCGTTGCGCAAGCCGTCCAACCCGGTTACCGCCAAAGGCCGCGCAGGAAGGCCAGTTTCTCCCGCGTCTGATACGTCCCGCCGCCTTCGTGGTGGTTGTACGGGTAAATCCGAATCTCCTTGCGGCCCGCCCAGTGGTTGTACGCCGCATACACCGTGGACGGCGGGCAGATCTCGTCCATCAACCCGACCGAGAACAGCGCCCGCGCTTTCGCCCGGGCCGCAAAGTTCACGCCGTCAAAGTAGCTCAACGTCCGAAACACCTGGTCCACCTTGTCCCGGTGCGTCAGACAAAACCGGGAGATTTCTTCGTACGGATGCGTCGCCTGAATCTCCGTCGCGCGCCGGTAATGACACAAAAACGGCACGTCCGGCATCGCCACCTTTACTGCCGGTGACAAACCCGCCGCCGCCAACGCGATGCCGCCGCCTTGGCTGCCACCGGTCACTGCGATCCGTTGCGCGTCCACGGCCGGATGCGCTTGTGCCGTCTCGATGGCCCGCACCGCGTCGCTAAACACGCGCCGGTAGTAGTAGGTCTTCGGATCCAAAATGCCGCGCGTCATGAACCCCGGGAACTGCGGGTTGCCGCCGTCCACTTCGAGGTCCGGGGTGTCGCCCGGCGACCAGCCGCTCCCCTGCCCCCGCGTGTCCATGATCAGATGGGCGTAGCCGGCCGCGCTCCACAACAGCCAGTCGGTCGGGAATCCGCGCCCGCCGCCATAGCCGAGGAACTCGACCACACACGGCAATTGGCCCGCGCGTCGCCGGGGCAGTTGCAGCCAGGCTTTGATCGGCTGACCGCCGTAGCCGGCAAAGGTCACGTCGAACGACTCAATCGTCCGCAACCCGGTGGCGACCGGCTGGAATTTCGCGCGCAACGGGTGCCGGCGCGTCTCCGCCAGTGTCCGCTGCCAAAACGCATCAAAGTCGCGCGGCTCCTCGCGCTTCGGTTTGTATTTCTTCAGTTCCGCGAGTGGTTTGTCGAAAAGTGCCATGGCGAATTCCTTTCGTTGCGTGATTGTCCCATGATAATCAGCTCACGGCCGACGCGCAACCGGCATCCTACCGGCGCGCCGCCGGCGCGAGGGCGACCGGATGCGTCCCCGGACCGAGAGACAACTTGAGCTCGCGCTTGTTGGCCGGCGTCCGCAGAAACTGCTCCACGCCGTCCACGACCAGCCGGTAGGCAGTATCCGGTGTGAGCGACTGAAACTCAAGTTCCGCGCCGCCCGCGACGACCAGGTCCATCTCCTGTTCGTTCGCGGCGTTGACCGTGACTGTTGTGGCGTTACCGGTCGGGGTGACTTTCAACGGGACTTGCCGGATGGATTTGGCGGTGCCGCGAAATTCGTTGATGGCGCCGATCTGATTCACGCCGGGGCCGAAGAGGGCCGGGGCCTTCAATGTGAACTCGCCCCGCTCGGCGGCGGTGACGAGTTCGAGGTAACCGGAACGGTCCACGGCGCGACTGATGCCGGTGGTGCATTGCGCGCGTGTGACCACAAAGTTGCACGGATGCCCCTGCCGCTGTTTCACGAGAAATGTGAACCGGTATTTGCCGTTGGCGTCGGGGTTCACCTGGTAGCCGTCGCCGCCGTGGGACTGCTGGTTCTGCCACACGCCGTCCACCCACAACAGCGGCACCGCCCAGTGGTCAAACCCACCGGCGATGATCGGCGTGCAACTGTTGCCCCCGGTCACCGTGCCGGCCACGACTTCGTGGTCGGCTTCGATGGTTGCCGGGAATGTGCGGCGGGCGCGGCCGGTCGTGACGGTCAGCGTCGGGCCGGCGGTGCCGTAATACCGGCGTTCGCGTTCGGGAACAACCAGCGGCTCCGTGCCCTCGGCGTGCGGAACGAGCATCACCTCGGCTTCGAGATAGTCACCGGCCCGGAGGACAAGCGATTCGCTGTCGGTCGTGAGCCAGTAGTTGCCGGTCTTGTGGTACTGGGACGAAAAGAAGGCGTTCTGCTGTTCCTGGCCGGCCAGCCGCGCCTGGAAGCTGCGAATCAACACGAGCGAATTAAAATACTTGGTCCCGTGCGTCCCCGGCATGCCGTGGGTGCCGACAAACGGAAACTCCGCGCCCAGCGGACGCCCCAATGCCTGGAGCTGGTTGGTGACGACGGACTGACCGGCCGCGTCGAGGTACACGAGCGATTGCGGCAGATGCTTGTCGTTGACGTTGAGCCAACGGAAGGTCGCGCGCGCGTCGCCCTTGATGACCACGTCCTTGGTGAAGTCATACCGGATCTTGAGGAACGTGCGCATCTGGTCGTCTTGCGGGATTTCCATCACGGTGGCGGCGGCGCGCGCCGCGCCGTCGGTGCTGGTAAAGTGCATCGTGAACCGTGCGAGGTTCGGCGCGATGGATTCAAAGACGGTTTTGTCGTATGCGAGGCGCACCTCGCCGGCCGCGGTTTGGTATTGGAGCAGCCCCGGCCAGCTCTGGCAATCGTGTTGCGGCTGGCCCGGCCAGAACGGACCGCTGTAGGGCCGGTAATCGGGGATGAGCACCCAGACCCCATTCAACTTCATGGCCGGGATGCTGAAGCAGGTCGTCTCCGACACGCCGGTGGAGAGATGCCAGTAAATGTTGAAGAAGCGGATGGAAGAGACTTGCTTGAGCATGTGGTCGCCCCAGTTCTGGAACAGATGCAAAATCTGGAAGCGTTTCTCCGCATTGGCCGGCAATTCGACCGGGAAGAACGCGTCGCCATAGGCGGTGTCATCGGGTTCCTCGCGTTCGCCGGCGAAGTTTTTGCAGGAAAGCACCGGCGTTGGCAGCATGAAGCCGTTTTCATCGGCCAGCACGGTGGCCGGCAGCATCCCGACGTGGCTGATGCTCTTGCAGAAAATGCGCCGCGACCGGCCGTCGCTCTTGATCGCGACGCCCATTTCGATGCGCCGGTTCGGGTTGTCGTAGGCAGAATTGAAACTCAAACCGGGGGTGATGGCTTCGAACTCATACAATCCCGACGCGACGTTGTAGCCCAGATACCGGCCATTGCGGACGGTGAAGCTGGAGGCCGGCAAGGGATGAAGCTCTTCGTCGAAGTTGCCGTCGGGCCGCAACACCCAACACATCGGTGCGTTGGTCAACAACACCGATGCGCGACCGAGTGCGCTCCAATTCCAACTCTCCTTCACCGGCACGACGCCCGTCTGCTCGGGGTCCACGCGGAACTCGATGTTGAGCCGGTCGGCAAACGCGTGGAAGACAATCTCGCCGCGCACGACGGTGTTGCTGTCCGGCCCCGCGACGCGGAGCTGCTTGAGTTCGATGCTGTCGAATTCGATGCGTCCGTTGTGACCGGGGGGATCAATCCGGAATCGCCGGAAGGTGGGGTTGATGGTGATGGGGATATTGATGTCCTGCCAGACGTTGGCTTTCTCGATTTCAAAATTGATGAAGGTCGTCGGGCCGAAGTCGGCCGACTTCGTGGCATAATAGAGCTGGGCGGTGCCCGTTTGCGTCGAGCGCAACCGCAGTTTGACCATGAACGGCCCGCGTTTGTTGATGACCGGGGAGACAAACCACGGATCTTCACCGGCGTAGTCCACCGTCAAATGGCCGTCGGCCGCCGTGATTGTCGGGCAATGATTGGCTTGCGTCCCCCAACCTTGCGCATCCTTGTCGAAGTCCCACTGCTCGACCGTGCCTAGTTCATGGGCCGGTTCCACGTCGGCGATGGCGGCGGGCACCAGCGGGATGTCCAACACATGCGCATCCCAGTAATACGGTCCGGCATTCCAGACATTGACGCGCGCCGCACAATTCTGGGCCGGTTTGTACGCTTGCCCCTGCCAGGTCTTCCACGGCGGAATGCCTTTGCGCTGCGGCACGTAGCGCACGCCCTTGTCGTCCACGAAACCGGGCACGATGGGCGCCGCGAGCAAGTTGGTGCCGTTGACTTCCAGCGCGATGATGGCGGTCGGCTGACGCTGAATCGCCACCCGGTAATTTTCGCCCTCGACGAGCACGGTGGTCCGGTCGGCGTCCTGCCAACGCACCGTCACCGGCGCGATTTGTTCCGGGGCCGGTCCGCTCCAGTCGGCAGCTGGTACCGGCGCCGCCATGGCCAACAAGCCGGTCAGGCAAAATATTTTTCGAATGTGATCAATCATCTACCGCCTCCGTTTTATTTGCGGCCACAGCGACACCGACCACAGTGTCCGCTGCGCCATAGTAGAGATGCCAGCGCCCCTTGAACAGCACCAAGCCCTCAATGAAAACCGTCCCGGCTTGATACTGCCCGGTCTTCTCGAAGGCCGCTTCCGGTTTCAGAAACGGCTGGTCAAGGCGATCCAAAACCTTCGTCGGGTCGTCCTTGTCGAAGAGAACTTGACCGGCCGCGTAGGCGCCGGGGGCGATGAATGGATCGCCGTGCTCCGCGTGATTTTTGCCGTTGTAAAGCAACACGATCCCGGCGTTCGTCAGCACGGGAGGCGGACCGACCTCGGTCAGCGCGGAGTCGAAACGGCCACGCCGGGGCGCGATCAGAGTCAACACTTGCCGGTCCGGGCCGCGCACGGGCGTCCATTTCACCAAATCGGTGGAGGTGGCCAGATGAACGGCGTCTTCGCCCCAATACATCCAATACCGGCCGTGAATTCTGGCCGCGATCAGCCGGCCATCTTGAATTTTCTGCACGACGCCGGCCGCTTTATGCCAGCCCAGATTGTCGCGGGCTGAATCAAAGATCGGGCCGTGCTTGATCCAGGTTTGCAGGTCGGGCGAAGTCGCCACGCCGATGCAGACGGGCGACCGGCGGTTATACATCGTGTAGTAGAGCGCGAACCCACCGGCATCACTCTCCACAATGCGCGGGTCCTCGCAACCGCCCGGCCACTCGGCAGCTTTCCATTCGTCATCCGCCGGAAAAAGCACCGGTGACGGCTGGATTTTCATGGTCAGGCCGTCCGCGCTCACGGCATGGCCGATGCGCGAACAATACATGCCGATGTCGTCGCCCCGGCCATCCTCGGCCCGGAAGAACACATGCACCTTGCCGGCATGAACAACGGCGGCGGGATTAAAGGTGTGGTTCTCGGCCCAGCGCACCGGCTGCCGCGTCACCGGACAGTCAAAAACCAGCGAGCCGGTCGGCTGGATGACCGGCTGATCCAGCGGGCGAGTAAAAGGTCCGATGGCCCACGTAACTACCGCCGGCATTTGTTCACCAAATAGTCCACCAACTCCTTGAGATTGGCCGTGGCGACGCAGATGTATTTGTCCGCCGCGCCATAGTACACGTAGAGCGTACCGTCCACGACGACGTTGCCGGTCGGGAAGACGCAGCCGTTGTAAATGCCTTTGGTCTCGTAATCGAACTCCGGCTCCAGAATCGGCTGCCGGGTGCGGGCAATGATCTTTGAGGGATTATCGAGATCAAGCAGGACGGCACCGACGCGGTACGCTTTATCCTGCTCTGAGACGCCGTGGTAGAGGTGCAGCCAGCCTTGATCGGTGCGCAGCGGCGGACAGGAGCCGCCGATCTTTTTTGATTCCCAGTCGGTCTCGCCTTGCATGAGCAGCGTGGGTTCCGGCCATTCGAGCAGATCATCGGAATACGCGATCCAGATGGACGGTTTCGCGCACGGCTGGCCGGGGCCAAACCGGAGCGGTCGGGAAAGCCGGACGAATTGCCCGTTGACGCGTTCGGGGAAGAGAATCACATCCCGGTCATCATCGCGCGGCACCGTGAGCCGGCCGAGGCGTTTGTAGTGGATGAAGTCCTGCGTGATCGCCAGGTGCGTGACGGTGGCGTTCATTTTCAGATAGGCCGGGCCGTCGGGCGGCGGATTGATCCAGTAGCGTTTTTTCAGCGCCTCATAACTCCAGTACCGGCCCGGCGCATAGGGGCGCGCGGCGTAGGTCAGGTAGTACCAATCGCCCATTTTGATCAACCGGGGATCCTCCACCCCGCCGGCATCGGGGCCGTCCACCGACGGCGCAAAGACCGGCTTGTCCGATTGCCGTTCGAAGTGGAAGCCATCCTTGGACTTGGCCAAGCCGAGGTAAATGTGGTGCATTTCGGTGTCACCGGCAGCCCGGTAGAGCATCACAAACTCGCGGTTGGCCTCGTCGTAGATCACAGCGGGATTGAGAACGCAGAAGTTCTCCCATTCATTGGCGGGGTTCGGCTGGAGAATGGGGTTGGCGGGGTATTTCTTCAGTTTCATTTCTGTAGACCGTAGTAATTGCACCGAGCAGGATCTGCCGCCACCGGGGCGACGGTCATTACCGGTAAGGCATCCCCCGAATACAGGAACGCTTCCTCGCCCTTTGCCAGCCGCAAATCAAACACTCCCGGCTCCACTACTTTCAGTGGAATGGTGGCTTTGACGTCACCGTTAAGCCCTGGCCGTATCCGGCACGGTTCACCGGCCAGGCTCTTCACTCGCACCCACTGAGTTTTCCCGTTTTTGCGCGCAGCGCTGACCAGGAATGCCCCCTGCGCACGGAGGTTGTGGAACGCAATGTCCTTCCACGCGGCAGGAACGCCCGGAAATACACGGATGCGGTCACCCCAACTGCTCAGGAGCATGTCGTTCAAGGAAGCGGCGGCGGAAAGCGGTGTTTCGATGCACGGCCCGGACTCCACATACAACGTGTTGGGCAGAATCTTCGTGTCCAACAGCTTGTTCAGATAGCGCGCGGCTTCGTCCCCTTCCCCGAGCATTGCGGAGATGGAAGCGGCCCCGGTATAGGAATATCCCGCCAGCCGCGCCGGCATACCCATCCAGTGCTTGAGGGATTTGATGACCAGCGCCCGGTTTTCCGGCTGCTCCGGGGTCATGATGTACAGCGGATAGATCATCAGCAGGTGCGAATAGTGTCGATGCGATTCGGCGAAGGAAACCGACGCGGAGATCCGCAGGCCGTTCTCGTCCTGTGGATACGGGGTAAGCCGCGCCAGTGTGTCCTTCCAGCGCGGAATGAGGGGGTCGTCAACCTTCAGCTTATCGGCCGTAGCAAGCAACGTTTCGCAACCCCAACGCAGCAACGCGAGGTCAATGTTGCAGTCTGGATTCGGCGTCGGCTGGTTCGAATATTCGGGGCTGTAACCTTGGGTCAGGTGCAGCTTGCCGTCGGTGCCCTCCGCCAAGTGATGGAGGTAGTAGTTGATGCTGCGTTTCAACAAGGGGAACAGACGCCGCAGTTTCGCTTCGTCCATGGTGTACCGGTATTGCAGCCAGTAATTGTGCAGCGCCCACGGGAGGTTGCAGATTTCCGCGCCCACGGGCCTGACGCAATCATAGCCCGAGCTGCGGCCAATCGCGGCGGAGTCGGCTTGAAACTTGCCGGCATTTTTTGCGAGCGCTTCCGCGCCGCCGTCAATGAGTTCGCACAGCGATTCGCCGAGCGCGAGACGGTTGCCGGTGAGTTGCGGCCAATAGGAAAGCTGGATGTTGAGATTCCACCAGATCTTTGGCCACGGAGTGCCGCGAAACCACGGCCCCATCAAGTCCAACGCCGGTCGTCCCGGACGGGTGGCGCTGGCCATCTTGTACATCTGGATGTAATAGAAACTCTCGAGTCGCGTGTCCGGTATGGAAACAAATCCTTCCGGCCAAAAGTTGTGCCACCAGCGCCGGTGAGATTCTTCCGAGACGCTGGGACCGGCAACCGCGGCGACAGCTTCCGCTTTCGCCGCCCGGTCGTTGTCGGCAAACCCCACGCTCGCGTAAACCGTCGTTTTCCCATCACCGGAGTCCACAATCTTCCACGCGGTGGCATGGCCGCCTGCCGGCTTGAGCGGTTGGAAACTGATGAAAATGTCTCCTTCTGTCGTCGCGACCGGCGGCTCATTGCGATCCGCAACCTCGATGGGCTCTTTCCGGTGAATCTTGCGGGGGTTCACAGCGAGACCGGGGGCAAAAGACCAACTCACCTTTTCGTCGCCGGTGGCAATCGTCTCGAAGACATTCACCATCTGGTCAGTGTGGGTGAAGGTGCGGAACTCAATCGCGCCCTTGTTGGTGGTGATCTTGCCCCGGACTTCTGCGTTCCAAAGATCCAGCCGCATCGTGCCGCTCAGGATTTTGCCGCGGGGTTTGAGCAACAGGTCGCCGATGGGAATCCGCATCGCCTGGAAGTGCACATCCGTCCGCCCCATCTGCCAGCGCAACGCCTGCCCATTGTCCGCCGTGAACACCATCGCGCCCAGCTTACCGTTACCGGTATACGCAGCATCCTCGAAGCGGGTCGGTAGTTGTTTCCACACCAAGTCGTGTCGGGACAGGAAAGCCTTCCAGTCGGTGTTATCAATGACCTGAGCGTGGAGCGCCGGTACAAACATGGCGCAGTTGATTAGGGTGCCAAATATAGTTTTCATAATTTTCTCTAACGCCTGTTAGTCCCGGACCGTATCCGGCTCAATCATCTGATCGCCTTTGTCTCCAGGGTTGGGCGGTCTTGGCTTTTCTTGCGTTTCATCGTCGTTCCACCCATGTGGAACGACTCTTTTTACAACAGGCACTTGTCTGATGGAAGCCTGCGGTCAGTTCAACGGTTTTGGTTTATTCATTGATTTCGTTGGCTCGTTGGGGTACAGATGGCGGCAGTTGATAGAACCAATCCCCAACAAAAGGAGCAGAATTATGAAGATCGTCATTCTAGCTTTGGGACTAACAGTCGTATTAGGCACGACGTTCATCGTCACCGCCGAAGAGGGAGCTGTCACCCCCGAGCCGTCTGGCGTCACCAAACAGCAGTTCGTCAAAACCCGATTGGAGTGGGCGAAGAAAAACCCCGACTGGAATCCGACCCGCGAGGAACTCGAAGCCGAATTCGACCAGCGCGATGTGAACAAGGATGGAATCTTGTCGCCGGTCGAGGAAAAATCCAAGCTGAAGAAGCAATGGGTCAACCAGCAATTGAAATGGGCGGAGAAAAATCCGCATTGGAATCCGACTCGCGAAGAACTCGAGAAGCGCTTTGACGAACTGGATGCCAACAAGGATGGATTACTGACAGAAGAAGAACAAGCCGCCGGCAAGAAATCCAAAAAATAATGGTTGTCCGGGCTATTCCTTGACCGGATCCACCTCGATCATCTGATCGCCGTCGGGGTTTTCAGGAGTCACACTCCGGTAGTAGCGCCCCAACGCCGTCAAGTTGCCCTCGGTGTCGAACAACGCGGCACTGGTGCCGTGCGGCGAGGTGGCCTTGAAGGGGAACCACGCATAGCCGGCAATCCAGTCCTGCCGTTCCATCCAGGGCAGGATTTCTTTCATAAACTTCAGCACTTGGGCTTGGGTGTAGCGGTGTTTGCGGATGTCGCCGCCGGTGCCCCAGTCCGCGACGCCGAACTCGGTGATGAGTAACGGGCGACGGCCATATTTTTCGTAGATCCGACGGAGTTTGACCTTGAACGCCTCGGCATTGGGACCGGGATAACCGTGTGTCCCGATGTAGTCCACGCGCAGGCCGCACCGGTCGGCCTCGCGCATGAAGGCCGGCATCCAGTTGCCGCCGGTCCCTTGATTGGCCTCGTCGGTGGCCTCCGAGCCTTCGGTGTTGGCGCACGAGGGGCTGCACAACGGGATTCCCAACGCCTCCAGCGCCGGCCACAAGGTGAGCGTTTGCTCCACGGTCAAGTTGCCGTGCTCTTTCCGGTCCGGCTCATTCGGCCCCAGCAGACGTTTGACCCGGCCCGCGCGAACCTGTGGCACCACCGCCCGATTGAGTTGCTCGGCCAGTTTGCTGGGAGCGGCCACCTTGCCGAAAACCATCGGCACGAACTCGACTCCCGCGGGTTGTTCGGTGACCAGATGCATGTTCCAGGAATAATTCCACGAAACCTGCAGGGCAGCAGTTCGCTGCGCATTCATCGTGCGGACGGCATCATTCGTCGCCGGCGTGGCGATGGGATTATCCGTCAACGGCAGCGAATACCCGATGCCCTTCTTGCCCGGTAACGCCAGTTGTTGCGGGGTGAACTTGAGCGCGGCACCGCGCTGCGTGTCCGGCCAGAACGGATCCGGCTCGATGGTTTGATCGCCCTGGGGATTTTCGCGTGTCACGCTCCGGTAATAGCGGCCGCACGCCGTCAGGTGACCGGCCTTGTCGAACAGCGCGGAACTGCTCCCGGCAGGGGAATCAATGTTGAAGGAGAACCACGCGTAGCCGGCAATCCAGTCCTGCGCTTCCATCCACGGCAACACCTCTTTCATGAACTTCAGAACCGCGGCGGGCCGGTGCCGGTGTTTTTTGATGTCGCCGCCGGTCTTCCAGTCGGCCGGGGCGAATTCCGTGATGAGCAAGGGACGTTTCCCATACATCTCGTAAATCGTCCGCATCCGCTCCTTGAAACTCTCCGCGTTGGGGCCGCCGTACCAGTGGACGCCGATGTAATCCACCCGGTAGCCGCGCCGGTCGGCTTCCCGCATGAAATCCCGCATCCACGTGCCGGGAACATTCTGCGCGCTGGCGTCATGGATCCCGACCGGGTTGGCGCAGGCCGGACTGCACAGCGGCACGCCGAGTTTCATGAACTCCGGCCACAGTTTGATGGCGTCCATGTAGGGCATGTTGGCTTGATCTTTCTTGTCCGGCTCGTTGAAGCCCAACACGCGCTTGACCGTCCCGTCCCGGATGCGCGGGATGATTTTTTCCTGAAACGTTTTGCGCAGTGCTTCTGCCGATTTTGGTTTGCCCCAGATCATCGGCACAAACTCGCTGGCGACGTAATTGGTCTGTTGCGGCACCCAGTCCGCCCCCCACGAATAATTCCAATACGGCTGCAATTGGGCCAGTTTGGGCAGGTTCTCTTCCCAGGTGCCTCCCTGCGGGCTGCCCGGTGACCGCAGCGTCCAGCACGCCCCGCGTTTGCCCGGTAGTGCCAGTTGGTACGGCGCAAAGACAATCTTGTCGCCGCGCTCACTGCTCAGCGGCGTCACCGTACAGCCGGCCAACAAGACCAACAGGCTCATTCGAATAGAGTACGCGAACATTGATCGTATCCTTTCTTGGGATGCACCCGGCCCCCTTTCTCCATCCAGCGAATCAGCTCATACACGTTTAGGTTGAGTTCTTTCATTAGCTTCAGGCACACCGGATACTCCTCGAAGTACGCCGTCACAATTCCCTTGTTTGAGTCCTGGTTCGACGGATCAACATTCTTATTCTCCAAGTCGTTGTCCTGATATTTGAAATAGTGCCAGCCCACACAACCCTTTGACTCCAACAGGCCGAGGCAGAAATTCTGATAGAAAAGTCCGCGGTCTTTCTGCGTCTTCACGAGCCAGCCGGCACCGCTATTGTTGGGCATCCCTGAATCCACGCTTTTCGCGTAAAACTCGGTCACCATGAACGGCCGCCCGGACCACGTCACCCAGTTCGCCAACAATTTGGCATCCGGCGTCCACGCGCCGTATAGATTGACCGAAACGACATCCACGTACTTACCGGCCGCCCGAAAAGCGGCTGCACTGTTCTTGACCGCGCCATGAAACCGGCAACCGAGATAAAGATGGTTGGGGTCGTGAGCCTTGATCGCTTTGGACACGATGGCGAAGTAACGTTCCGCCACCACTTCCAAGAACGCTTCCCGATCTTCGTCCGTGATATTTTGGACGTCCGCCTTCTCGCCCTTGCGCTTCGACAACCACTCCCGCGCCGTCCGGTAGCCGTGGTCCTCCTTGGGCAGCTCGAGGAAGTTATCGAGGCATTTTTTGTAGAGCGGCAACTCATTATCGGAGAAATGCCCCAGCAGCCACGGATCATCCTTCGTGACTGCCAACTGTTTGGCGTGTTCCATCGCAAATGTTTCGAACTCAGGATCAAAAACAAAGATGGCATCGTGGGGATAGCCGGTATGCCCAGGCTTCGGAAAGGTGCCACCGCGCTTCTTGCCGTAGGAACTCATGAAGTTCCAGTTCGGGCAATACGCCAGACGTTGCGGCGACTGGCGCAGCAGGGCGTCCTTGGACCACGCCCCACTGCCGTTGAATCCGTTCGCCCACAGTTGCGCCGTCGTCTGCGCCGCCCATTTCGCGTCGCTCCCGAACTTCTTCTCAAAGGCGGCTTTGGCTTTCTCGGAGCCCATCGTCGGCGTGACCGAGCACAGCGCAACGTGAATAAACTGATTGCCTTCGGGATCAACCAGCCACCAGCGTTCGCCGGTTTTCTTCGTGGAGAAGAATCCCTTCGTCTCGGCCTTCAGCGTCGGGTCTCCACCGTAAATGTCGCGCTTCGCCGGTTCAGCACGGGGCTGGAAACCGTCCGCGTGGGCGAGCGTCCATGTTTCATACGTCTTCCAAACCGGATCGGTCGGCTTGTGCTTGGCGGCGACCTGCAATGGCTCGGCTGCGCGTGTTATCGCCACACCGATAAACGCTCCCAGCCAGAAAGCTGCAAACCACATTTTCATCTCGGGTTGGCTCCAATCCGCCGGACGCGAATGAACGCGCCGCCGGTGCGGGTGAATTTGGCGGTGGCCCCCACATTTCCTTCGACCACCCAGTAATTGATGTCGCCGATCCCGAGGTTGCCGGGGTCGTTGATGTTGGCGACCGTCGCCTGCCACTCGTTCCTCGCGTCCGTTTGACGCGGCCCGGCAATCTCGATGTCGAGTTGTTCGATCGAAAAGGCGTGCTGGCCGGTCACGGTGATGTTGTGGGTGCAACGCTGCGAACCCACCCGACCAAACCGGGACGCGTGATGGGCAAAAACGAATTCGAGACCGTTGACGTTGCACGCCAAATTGAGGCAATCCCCGTCGGTGTGTTCGTTGACGAGGATGCCGGTGTGATAACCGGTCACGACGACATTGCGCAGGATGGTCAACGCGCCGTTGTTGCAGGCCGGTGTGATAATCCCTCGCGTGCCGTGAGTCGGCCGGGAAGCCTGCACACAGTACACACCGGTATTCACCACGACATTTTCAATCCGGCATTGCTGGACGTATTCCATGTTGATTCCGTCAATTGCCGGGTTGTCAGACGTGCGGACTTCGAGATTCTTGATGACCACGCAGAGCATCGAGAATTTGCCGTACGGCGACGCGAGGTCGGGCGTGGCCGAAATCACGGCGGGACCGGATGAGGCGAAACACCGGATGATCGTGCCGTTGTCCAAAAACGGGAACGAGCCAACCGTTCCAAACACCGGTGCCGGTTGCCCCGCGCCGACGATTTCGACGACAATCCAACTCGACGCCTGAAACGGCGGGATCACGATTCGTCCCTGATAGACGCCCGCCGGCAGGTACATCTGTCCGCCACCGGCGGCGATGACCGCTCGCAGACACGAGGAAAAGGCCCCGGTGTTGTCAGTCTTTCCGTCGGCGACGGCGCCGTAGTCCAAGACATTGAAAATGGCGTGCAGCATCATTTCGTTTTTGTTGCCGGGGTCATGACCGGCTCTGCCCATGCGACGGCCTGATTCTGTTCGGGAGTTTCCCACATCCGGTAAATCTCCCACGCCGGTTTGCGGTTACGGTTCGCCACTTCCCTGCTCATTTGGCCCCAGCCTTCTGACGGGGCGGTTGATAGTCAAACCCGCTCGTCCCATGCAATCGAATATCATAAATATGATCGGCCAGACTGCGCGAGTAGTGCGCGAGTCCCCAATAAGGCGTGTCGCAGCTATCAAGGAAACCTTGTTCGTAGTTTTCCCCGTCACCCCGGCCGGTCACGGGTGGGGTGCCCCATTGGAACCAGTGACAACCCACGACCGCCGGATTGGCCAGCGCGCCGATGATGTACTGGGCATAGGCCCGGCCCCGGTAATCGGGGTCAAAGACAGCGCCCAGTTCCGCGCTGTCGTGCCGGCGCCCGCCGCGCACGAAGCAGAATTCACCGATGATGATGGGCTTATCCGGGCTGTCTTTCGGCAACTGCAAGGTTTCGATGCCGGGTTCATACTTGTTGAAGCTCACCACATCCGCATGGCGCGCGCAGGCGCTGATCGCGGCCGGGACATTCTTGTTGAACCGGTCCCCCAGATACAGCTTTCGGGGCGCGTGCTCCTTCATCACCTCACCGATGACCCGGAAGAACGTCTCGCAGAACTCATGCCCGAACGCCACCAGGTCCTGCTCCATCACCGGGGTGAGCTTGTCTACCGCGCGGATGCCGGCGAGCGCGTCCCAGGACGCATCCGCCCGTTGCCACGCCGCGTTGAGTTTCTCGATGGTCCCGTATTTGGCTGTCAATTGCCGGAGCAATTCCCGCTTGGCCGGCTGGTTTGGCTGATGCGTCAACGCCGCTTGCCCCAACGCCAGCGGACTCTGCCATTTCAACTCGTTGTTGATGAAATATCCGATGCACCACGGATCCTCGGCTTCCTTGCCGGCCGTGGCCTGCACCGCCTGTTCGATCCCCGCGCGGAAGGCCGGATGAAACGGGTCCATCAGGTTGTCCTGAAACGGCGGCGCCCACGGATGGAGGATCAGGGTATAGGGCAACCGGCTCCGTGCCGTCGCCCGCACCGGACTCCACGCCCCGGCGGTGTTAAGGCCAAACGCCCACGCCCGGCGGATGCTCAAATCGTGCTTCCAATCCTTCCCGGTCAGGTCGCCGTATTTCAGGGATTCCATCTGTTGGCCAATCACGAGTTCCGCGACGCCATGCCGGTTGGTCACGATGGCCGACTTGGGAATCTCCGGGAAAAACTTCCGGCGCGGCGCCGGCTCGAGCGGTGTCCGGCCCCCGATGCTGAACCCAATCCCCGTCGCTCCCTTTGACCAGAACAGCCGGCCTGTCGGATCCACCAACCACCACTTCCCTTCATATTTCTCCGTGCGGAAATGCCCGGTCGCCGTCAACTGCGGACCTGTCGCCCAGCCGCCATACTCGTTCCAGCCTGCCGGCATCGCAGGGCGCGCCGCCAGCCAGGCTTCTTCTTTGCGCCGCATCTCGACCAGATCGCGGTCCGTGCGGATTTTGTCCTCCCAGTCGAGATGCCGGTACTGACCGTAAACGTCCACCAACGGAAAGAAACTCCCGTCTTTCAACGACTCCTCGGTGGGCGCCGCAATCCGCGCCGCGCCCCGGAACGGAGTCAACACCAGGCTGCGCTCGCGGCGGCGATCCACGCCCACCGGCAAGAGTTGAATGCCGGCCACCCTGCCGGCATCCAACGTGCGCCAGAAGTTGAATTCAAACAGGCCGGGCAGCGTGTGCATGCCGGGAAAATAAGGCTTCAGGTACGCGTATTCCGAACGGTCGCCCGCCAGACAGGCGACCAGCGGTTTCGTCTCGCCGGGCCGGACGACGACAATCCCGAAGGAATGATGTCCCCATTCCCAATAATCTCGCGCCCCCTGATCCCACACTGCCATGCGCAGCACCACGGTTCCGCGCCCGGTATTCTTGACGGTCGTCAGCAAGTACCGGTAGGCGGACAAATCCACCGGGTTCCGCAACGGCAAGTTGCAAGGCGCCACCGTGCCTTGGGGAATCCGGAATTGGAGTTGGCCGGCAACCACCCGCGCCGTCCCGCTGCCGATCACCATGTCCTCAAACGAAAGGGAATCTCCACCGGAATTCAATTTCCTCATTTCACGTTCTCCTCCAAACGATCCGACCGCCTGCAAAAAAGCCACGCAGGATATTATTACCGATGCCGCCGCGGTTGAAGGGCGAAGCATGGTGACATTGAAAATGGGGCGCGGCATCATTTCGTTTTCGTTGCCGGGGTAATGACCGACTCCGCCCACTCGACGGCCTTTTTCTGTTCGGGAGTTTCCAACACCCGGAAGATATCCCAAGCCGGCTTGCTCGTGTCGTCAGGTGCACATTTCAGGCCGAACTTTTCGAATTCCCGGCAAACGTTCGCCGTTGCCTCGCGCGCCACTTCGGTGGATGCCTCTGGAAACCGCCGCAGCCCCAAGTTCAGTCCGCCTTCTTGAGGGTGATCGCGCCATTGGTGGTGGATAAACGATTCGATGGAATCCAGTTTCTGGACTTTGAGCATCGTATAAACCAATCCCGCCGCCTGATCCCGGTAGGCTTGCTCCGAGTGGTCCCGCGAGTTCAACCCCTGCTCGGAAAGGACGATGGTGCGCATCTTGCCGGCATAGCGCAGGGCCGGCTGGCGCATGTAGGCGTCGAGCACTTCGAGATTCTTCGGCGTGATCAACGGCGTCTCGAAGTCGGAGGCGATCTTCTTATCCTCCCAAGTTCGGGGATTGCGGAGGTCTTGCGGATACGGATGATAAGCCAGCCCCCAGTCGAAATCGCCTTCCTGCGCGGACCGTTTGGCGAGCAGGTCAAGCATGGCCTTCGGTGCGAAGCACCGGCTATTGTGACGCGCCGTCCAGTAATGCGTCAGACTGACGAGCACTTGCCCGGCATTGCCATACCGGCGGATCACGGATTGCGCCGTGCGCATCGACCGGTAATGCAGGTCGAGATAGGTCGCAAGCGGCTTGTCGCCGGCATTCGTCCAGATCCAACCGGCATCCACCTCGTTGTGCAGAATCCAATGCGTGATCCGCCCGAATTTCCGGTCGGGCCGCAGGTACCGCTGCGCGAGGAAATCAAGCCCGGCCGCGTAGATCGCCCACCCTTTGGGTTCGACAACGTTCGCCATCGCGTACAGACCTTGCGGCGTGCAGTCAGGATGCGCCATCGCATGCCCGCGGTGAATGAGGATGATGGCGGAGACCACCATCTTCAACTCGTTCATCGCCAACATGGATTGGTCAAGTTCTTCCAACTGTTGGGGGGCGATATAGACAGTGGTGCCGTTGAATTCATGCGGGATGGTGTTTTCACCGGGAGTCGGCTTGACCAGCGAGGACAAAACAATGTTCTTGGTGGCGTGGCGAATGCCCAGCGTCTTGTAGTCTTGAATCTGAAACGCGTCGTTGCCGTTGATACCGGTCGTGCCCTTCTTGGATTGGGCCGTGTCGCGGGTGAGCGCCCACTTGGCCGGCATGGCATCCACGAAACGCGGCTGCGATGCCGGCTCCCCGTTGCGCATCAGGATCCAACTGGAAAACACCCGGTCATGGCTCTCGCGCCACCGGTCAATTTCAATCGTCCGGCTCCCGGCCTGTGCCGGCAACGCTTGCTGCCAGACAAATTCTTGCCGGCCGACCGGCGATTGATAGACCGGCACTTCACAGAGCAAAAACGCATCCGCGCCTGCCGGCGTTTCGACAGTGATGCGCAGGCGTTTCGCGGTGGCTTCCACGCGCGTGATCCGCGACTCGAAACGCGCCCCAGTCAGCGCTTGAAGTTTTTCGTCAAACGCGGCCGTGGGTTGCTGACGGGGAGCGGCCAACTCGGCGGCAGTCGGTTCCCGCAATCGGATCTTGCGGATCTGGATTGTCCGACCGGCCTTGCGCCCAAAATCGAGGCGAAACTCGCGATACCCGGCGCGCCAACTTCCCGGCTCCTGGGAGGTCTTGATGTTGAGGCTGTAACTCGTCCATCCCTCGCTGGAGAGAACTTCCGCGCCGGTCGCGGATCGCTCTTCGGCAAAAGGCGCGCCGTAGAAAAGCTGGAAGCTGTCCAGGCCCTCGAGGCAGAAATATTCAAACGACAGGACATACTGCTTCTCGGGATCGTAGTCCTGAGTGACCGGTCGCGTCAGCACATACGGGTCTTCGCCCGTCGTTTTGATTTCGTACCCGCCGTCCGGCAGGGCTTTCGCTTCGAGCTGGTGACCGGCGTTGAGATCAAGTTCCAACGGAATATCGGCGGCGGATGCGAGGGTGCTCATGAGGACGATTGCTCCCACTGTGAAAAGTGAAACGCCATTCATCGCTTGGTCATACTTTCCATCCCGGCAGCCGAATCTGGACACGGAATCATTGCGCTGGTTTTACCGGCAACGCCTTGCTGCCGCCCATCTTGATTTCCTCGATGAGCCATTTGGTGAGGCCGAGCACCGAATGTGGATCCGTTTCCGGGCCGACCGGGCGACCGCGACCGTCTTCGTGGGGGAAGGTATTCAGGTAGTAGTGCATCTTCGGATCGTGTTTGGGGAGGCCGGCCTTCCAGTATTTCTCCAACCAGTCGCGCTCCATGAACTCGTAGTAAAACTTCCCCTTCCAGCGGATCGGGCCGTAGTAAAAAATGTATTCCTTTCCCTGCGCCAACGTCCATTTCGCGCCGCGCACCACTTTCTCCGGCGCGGACCAGCCGGTTTCCAGCGGCCAATGCCGGTTGAACTGGTGGCACTCGTACGCAATGCCGTCCACCTTCCGCAGGATCGGCAGGAAGCGTTGGTCGTCGGCAAAGAACGCCGGATGCTGGACCATCTGGATCAGCTTGTAGTTGTCGTGCTTGGTCAATCCGGCTTTGTGGGCGTTGCGAAACAACGCCCGAATATCGTCCACGTCTTTTCCGAAAAGAATCCGCGTGTCTTCCTTGAACGGCCCCGGTTGCGCATCTGGGTATCCCCGGTGGATCGCCAGATCGTACTCGCGACAAATGAGGATATGCTCGATCTCGCCGCCTTTGGCCTCCCAACCTCGGATGGTCTTGATCAGGAGATTCTTTTGCGGATCGAGATCATCTCGCCCGGCGTCCAGCCCCCAATAATATTCAAAGAACATCCGCTTGGTCTTGAAGTCGCCGTCGAGCCAGCCCATGATTACGTCCACATGCTCCGCGCAGAATGGGTAGTTCCCCTTCTGCGCATCAAAGGTGGGACAACCGGCCCACGACCCGCCGTGATTGCCTTTACTGGCCTGTTCAGCAGTGATGGGGAGGGGACGCAACCCGACCAGCCCGTGCTGTGGGGTGGTCTCACCCCAAGCCGCCATCAATGTTCCCAATGTCAGCATCATTGTCATCCCTGCTTTCATCATGTTTTGCATGGTCATCCTTTCAACCCGGACATATTCGCGCCGCGAATGAAATACCGTTGGAGGCTGAAAAACGCGATGACCACCGGGATCAGGATCAAGACGGCACAGGCCATCAGCAGATTCGTTTGGTCCACGATCTCGCCGCGGAAACTATTCAGACCAAGTTGGAGCGTCCATTTCTCCTGACTGTTCAAATAGATCAGCGGCCCCATGAAATCGTTCCAGTGCCCCACGAACGAAAAGAGCGCAACGGTCACGCAGACCGGCCGGCTCATCGGCAACACGATCAGCCAATACGTCTGCAACGGCGTTGCCCCGTCCATGCGCGCGGCTTCAATCACCTCGACCGGCAAGCCGAGAAAGAATTGCCGGAACAAAAAGATGGCAAATGCGCTCCCGAAAAACGCCGGAACAATGAGCGGTTTGAACGTGTCAATCCAACCCAGTTCACGAAACAGGATGAACGTCGGGATCATGGTGACCACGCCGGGCAACATCACGGTGCCGATCACGCAATAGAAAATGGCGTTCCGGTACGGCAACCGGCAAAAGGCGAACGCATAGGCGCAGAGGCTTGACGACAACAGCGTGCCCACGATGCCAAGCGCCGTGATGAACACCGTATTGCGCAGGTACAACATCAGCGGCACACTCCGAAAAACTCTGGCAAAATTCTCAAAATGCAGCGCCGGCGGAATGAAATCCCGCCACGATTCGAGCGGCTGGATCACCGCCGCCTCGTCACAGAGACTGCTCCGCAGCAGCCACGCAAACGGCAGCAACATCACGCACGCCAACCCGATCAGCACCCCGTAGATGATCACGCGCCGCATCATGCTTCGCCCTCGTAGTACACCCAGCGTTTGGCCAGCCAGAACTTGATGACCGTCACGCCCAGAATGATGAGGAACAGCACCCACGCCATCGCCGCGCCGTATCCCATGCGGAAATACCGGAACGCCTGATCAAACAGATACAACACGTAAAACAACGTCGCGTTGTCCGGCCCGCGCCCCGACATCACATACGCCTGCGCGAAAATCTGGAACGACCCGATCGTCCCCATCGTGAGCGAAAACAGAATCACCGGACTGATCATCGGAATCGTGATGACAAAAAACTGGCGGACCGGTCCCGCCCCGTCGAGTTCGGCTGCTTCGTAGAGATGTTCCGGTATTCCCTGCAACGCCGCCAGGAAAATGATCATCCCGCCGCCCATCCCCCACAGGCTCATCAACACATACGCCGGCTTGGCCAACGCCGGGTCCAGCAACCATTGCGGGTCGGCAATCCCCAACCAGCCCAGCACCGGCCGCAACAGCGTGTTCGCCAGCCCGATTTCCGGATTGAAAATCCATCGCCACAACACCCCCATTGCCACACCTGACACGATGGTCGGCAGATAAAAAATCGTCCGCCAAATCGCAATCCCCTTCACCTTCTGATTCAGCAGAATCGCCAGCATCATCGCGCCGACGGTGCCGAGCGGCACGGCAAAGATCACATAAAACAGCGTATTCCCCAGCGACTTCAGAATCAACGGATCACGCCACAGTTCCCGGTAGTTCGCCAGCCCCACCCACTCCGGCGGCTTGAACAGGCTGTAGTTCGTGAATGACAACCAGATCGAAGCCAGAATCGGCCCGAGTCCGAACAGCAGAAAACCAATCAGCCACGGCGCAATGAAACACCAGAACGTCATCCGGTCTTCGCGCGCCAGGGGAGAGAGTCGTTTCATGGCCTGCGTTTCACCGTGACGGTTTGTCCCGGCCCCGGCAGCGCGACCGCCGGTGGGTCATCGCAAATCACCCGGCCCGGTTTCTCGGTCGCCTGAACGCACCGGATCTGAATCGCGCCGGCATCGGCCCGAACGCGATAGACATTTCCCCGGTAGGCCACATGCCGCACCTCCAACCACGGCAGCGCACGGGGCAGGCGCGGCTTGATGAACAGCGCCGCGGGCGTTGCGTCCAACCCCATGAAACCCAGCGCGACCGTGGCCGGCACGAGGCCCGATTCCGGGAACTCACCGATGATGCCCCATTTCCAGGCCGCGCCCTTGTTGTTCGGGGGATCCCGCTGGAGCTGGTCCTGGCGGAATTCTGCCAAAATACTCGCGAACCGTTTCCAGGCATTGTCCGGGCCGAAGGTGCGCAGGCGCGCCATCAGGTCGTAGTGCGATACATAAAAAATCGCTCCCCCGTTCTCCAGATGTTCCCCATAACCGGCATTGGCCTCAGGCCCGGCAACCGTGATCTGGTTGCCCAGATGCCACCACCAGTGTTTGCCGGCGACCGTGACGCTTTCCACGGCGCGGGTGGTGGATCGCGGCGCCCAGCCGAGCGCATAAATCTCATCGCCCGTCGCGCCGGTCATCTTTTCGCCAACCTTCTGTTTGTCGCCCGCAATGGTCCGCCGGCCATCCAGCCAATCGAAAATGGCGGCCGCCTGCTCCGGCGTCGCCAGTCCATAGGTGATCGCCTCCAGATTCAGATACGTAAAACCGAAATCCCATTGCCGGCCGGTGACATCAACACAGCCGATGAAGCGCCCCTTGTCCGCGTCCCAGAATGTCTTTTGGTAATTGTCCTTCACCCGGGCCGCCAGCGCCGCCAACTCCGTTGCCCGCCCGGTATTGTCGAGACTCCGTTCCAAATCAGCCATGGCCAGCAGTGATGCGTAGAAATAGATGTTCACGTAGGCCGACTTGTATCCAAAACGGAAATTATCCCAGTAGTCGCTGGGCATGCCGTCCGCGGTCCCGTCGCATTGCGGGTCGCTCACGATGGCCAGGCCTTCCTGACCCTTGAGCGTCGTCAACTGATACGCCATGGCGGCCCGAAGTTTTTCCAGAACCGTGCGCCCTTTGGAAACATCGGTTTGATTGGAGCGGACGGAGACAGTGGTTGTTCCATCCACCTCTTCCAGAAACGCTTTTCCGCCCTGCCAGCAATAGTATTTGCATCCGGCAAGGATATACTTGGCGTTGTTCTCATTGTGGCGCACATGATGAGTGGGCCACCCCTCCTCATTGCCCCAAGTCCAGATATACC
>Ga0078972_1002626_pt1 | contig 58413 bp, 41 predicted proteins | sample YelNatPaOPGAMG01_FD_67568 | JGI IMG/M metagenome (GOLD analysis project Ga0078972, IMG submission 67568) | Hot spring thermophilic microbial communities from Obsidian Pool, Yellowstone National Park, USA - OP-RAMG-01 (SPADES assembly) (version 2) | ecosystem: Environmental > Aquatic > Thermal...
CTTCTGTGAAATACACGAGAAAGCGGTCGTCATACCGTAAAAGTCTCTAGAGTGTTCGATCATTCGATATACCAGATGCTGTCTCGTCAGACGCAGCTGCTTTCCGGAAAGCGTCTTGATCACCAGAATCTCTGCAGTAGCGCCGGGCTCGTTATGCAACCATCCTAGTACACTATCTTCGACCAGTTGCCCGCGCCCATTGACGCCCATTACGGCCATACCTGATCGAAGCTCGCTTATCTGCAGATGGTTGCCCAGACCATCGATCAGCACCGAGGCATCCGCGGGGAAGCAGACCGCAGAGCCTTCGCCTACAGCGGTCTGCGTCACATTTGTCGTTGCCGACGGTGATGCAGTAACGGAGGGCGTCGGTGATGCCGTCGGAGTCGGTGTTGCGGTCGGTGTAGGCGTCGGTGTTGCGATGCATAATGTGAAGAGGTCGTTATAGCTACCTGAGCTACCGAGGCCTCCGAATAGGACCGGGTCGTTTTGATCGTTATTCCAAAGAACTGCATCAACTCGCGGAGGTGGAAGCGTTGTATTGCTTGTCTTGTTAAGCTCGCCGTAACTATAGGCTCCATCCGTTGTATTGTCACCGTCTACCCAAGTCCATTCAAGACTCGTTATATTGAACGTCCACAGGTCGTTGCAGACGCCGCGTGAAACACCACCGAAGAGATACAGGGTGTTCGTCGAGTCTACAAATCCAGAGGAACCAGCTCTGTACCCCGGAGTGTTGCTCGATGACGGCACACCTTTCTCGCCGTATACTGCCCCATTCGAACCAACGCTATCACTTCCAGACATCCAAGTCCATTCTCTGGAGCTGATATTGTACAGCCATAAATCATTCAGAAAGCTGCGAACTCCGTCAATCTGACCTTGACCACCAAAAAGCCAAAAGTTCCCATCAAGGTCTCGCCATGATGTGGCTCCGTAACGTCCAGCGGGGTAATTGTTCGGCGATGCCTGGCGAAACGTACCATAGCTTCCTGAGGCGGGCTGCTGTTGAGTGCCTCCAATCCAGCTCCATTCGTTGGTCACTATATTGTACTGCCACAAGTCACCGTAATACGTACCATTAGGACTAGATCCGGCAAAGAGATAAAACTGGCCATCTAGGCCAACCCAGGTCGCGGGTTGGAAACGAGCGCCAGGCGTGTTGCTTGAAGACGAGTTCCCAAGAGTACCATATGTCGGGGAATCATTGGTCTCGTTGGATCCTTGCATCCATGTCCACTCGCCCGACGATACATTATACATCCACAAATCACTGTAAACCGACTTCAAATTCCGGCCTCCATACAACCATAGGTTTCCATAGCTGTCGCCCCAAGCAGCGGATACCGTCCTCGAAGGCGGATTGTTGCTCTTGTTGGGAACTCTGAGGGAGCCGTATACCCCTGCAGAGTTGAGGGATGCAGAGCCTCCAACCCAGGTCCAAGAGAACGTGCTCAGATTGTAGTTCCAGAGATCACCGAAGACGCCGCTCGAGTCGCTGCCACCAAACAACCAAAGCACTCCGTCAACGCCGGTCCAGAAGGCCGCACCGTACCGCGCCGGAGGCACGTTGCTGGTGTTCGGCACACCCTGAACACCGTAGCTACCTGAACTGCCGGTAGAGTTACTACCACCGATCCAGGTCCATAATACAGTATTCTCTGCGGACAAAACTCCACGAACTGTGTGTGTTCCCGACACAACCAATACTATAACCAGGAGTCTCACAATAGAAAAATACCTTTTTCGCATATGGGATACGAAAGGGGTTCTGCACCAGTGAAAAGAAAACGCCTCCCAGAGAAACGAGTTGCTTAGAACCTACAGGGATAGGAGAGCCTCCAGCTGCTGTTACTGTTGTCACTGCTGTCTCTGTCCTTACCACCACCAGTCTCCACGAAGTATTCTGAGGTAAGCAGTACGGGAGCGGGTCAAGCACCGCCGTCTGAATGACGCAGATCTGCGCACGGCGCTCCCACAACAGGACATTTATATAATAAACGGACAAAGATATTTTGCAGCGTCTTCTACCGAGTTTCATGAAGGCGCTCTCGTAATGGCAATACAAAGTAGCAGTCTACGCCGCAGTCATGTTCCAGATACCCATACAGAGTCCAAACCTCCAAAAAGTCTAGTGGCGTGCCCGTCGCACATTCGGACCCGGCCTGCTGTGCCCCAGTACGAAAAACTCCCTCTTTCCGCACGCCATCTGTATATTTGTTGACATCCCGTCTAGGGGTATGTTTGGTGTCCAGATACCCTCAACATTAAATTATGGGCCCCCAACCCGGACTGAAAGGTTGCGTGCATGCACGTGCGAACTATATTGCACAACCAAGATCCTCATGGAATGAATATATCAATAACTGAAACATATTTTGGTTCTGTGTACGCGCGCGGGGCCGTACAGATAGCTGGCGTCAACGCAGTGGTTCATACTGAAGCACTTGCTGAGGCACGCGTCGAGGTCGACACCAATACCGACGCACCTGGAGACGCAGTTCCAGTCGAAATAACGGCACTCGGAGTCGGAGTAGGACTAATCAACAATCACTCGTTGCTGATGCACTCCTGATCAGAGCGGCAGGAACGCACCTTGTTCACAAGGTTGTCCGAAGGCATCAGGTACGTCCCGAACTGCTTTGTAGGGTCCTTGCATACACAGAATGACGGCAACAGCACCTGTTGCTGCTGCTGCTGTTGTCGCAGGTTATTGCTGTTGCTGAACGGGTTGTACGTACAGTTCTGCGTCTCGGCGTTGCAGCACTCGGGCCCGCACGGAATATTTGTCGAGTTAGATACGTTGCCGGTCGTGCCGCTCAGCAAGTTCGAGACGTACCGATAGGCCTGGCACACGTACTCGGTAACCGGCTGGAAGCACTCGTTACCGAGCCCCAGGCAGCAACCAGCCTCCAGACACTGCTGCGGCGAGTAGCTCGTGCGCTGCGTCCCGTGCTGCTCTCCGTACAGTAGCGTGTTCAGCAGGCGCACAATCTGGTTATTGTTGTTGATGTTATTGTTGGTCAGCTGCTGGTTGTGATTCACCGCGTTCGTGCACGGCTGGCGCTCAAACTCGCCCACCGCGCACGTCATCTCGGGCTGGAAGCAGTACGGGTTCGACGCAAAGTCGCTCTGCTGCTTGCCGTTCTGCACCCACTGGTTCTGCGCCTGCGAGTCGTAGCAGCAGCCCTGGGCATATTAGGTAAACTGGTTGATACCCACGTCGCCGCACGGCTGGCGCTGCGCTCCCGGTGATGGGCAGACGGGCACCGGTGCCTGCACCTCCTGCAGCGCTACAGAAGCCTGGGGTGCATGGTTGATGTCGTAGTAGCACCAGGGTGCCAGGATGCCGTTTGTCGTTGGCTGCCAGCAGCATCCCGGTATCGCAGTGCACTCGTCAGGGTAGATGTAGCTCCAGCCGCAGGGGACGCGTTGCGTCACTTCAACAGCGCTGCACGCCGCTGAGACGCTCTTCAGGATGCACGCGTTTGTCTGGGAGTTGAAGCAGCACCCGACTTGCTCGCATGCGTCCTGGCTGATGCACTGTACCGGAGATCCGCAGAGCTCATCGGTGCAGATGGGGGTAGGCGTCCGCGAAGTTTCTGGGGTTGGAGTAGGAAATGTTTTCCTCAACGCAAAGACATCATTGATAAAGTCACTGCAAGCGTGTTTGAACATCCAAATCAACAAATATGATCGGATCAGTCCCACTGGTGTCCCAGGAGGCTGATGCATAGCGAGCACCTGATACAATACTTGGGTCGGATTCGTTCAATGCTCCATATCTTGCCGGAGCATTCACTGCCGAGCTTTCATTAATCCACGCCCGTTGACCCAGTTTGATATCGAATACCCACAGATCGTTCAAACGTCTGCAAGTTCGCTCTTATTTCCGTATCCTTCATGGCAAAAAGAGTTACAGATTGCCCAAATAAACGCGCTCTGCCCTCTTGAACGACCGCAGTTAGCAGTCTCTGGCGCATTCGATGCGAAGTAGGTCATAGCTATATTTATCACTACTGCAGTACGCTTTATGACTCGTGACGCCCTTTTGGTTCACCACATCAGGAGGAGTGCCCTCCCATCCGTTCGCTATCCGATCGTGACAGTGGGGTGCCGTCTCATCGCTACACCGTTCCTCCTACATCCGTCCTTGACGCAGCGGTCTGCGCTTCGAAGGCGCATCTCGTATTCGAAGCCATCAAACTTCAGACAGGGGCCAAGATATTCGACTTGAGGCCTCGCCGCCGCAATGTCTGGTCGATCAGATCAAGATTCAGTTCGTAAAGCTGATCTGCCTTGTCGATTTCGTATGTTGGTTCAATAACCTGCGGTTTCGTCTTCTATCCCCCATCCGTTTATTTGCCACGCCACTGATAATACGAGCCCGAGTCCGAGAACTGTCCCTGGGTCGCCACTTCGGCTACGCGGCGTCCGGCCTCATCATTCGGAACGTATTACCGAGCGATGTACTTCTGAAGAATCGGGAAGAATACGTAGCGGAACCAGCCACGCGTTTCTCGGAAGAGGTTGCTGTCGGCGACACATCCCGGAAAAATCGCCACAGAGGTCACCCCGTCGCGGCCGTATCGATCACTGAGCGCCTTCATTGTCAACACGTTCGCGGCTTTGGCGTCTTTGAAAGCTTTTGTGGGCTCAAACGGGCCACTTTCTACCATGCCCGTCGTCTGCGGATCAAGCCCCGCGGCTAGACCAGATAAATCCCCGAGACGAGCCTGCGGGGGGATCTTTCCCGGCAGCGAATTCGGCGAATGGGTCTGAGTCGTCAGAAACACAATGCGCCCGCGCGATATTTTCAGCTTCGGCAACAGCTCCCGACATAGAAGCAAATGGCTCAGATGGCATACCTGCATGGTTTTCTCGATGCCGTCCACCGTGAAACGCGGTTTCTTGTCCCGCGGATGCCAGATTGCGGCATTGCAGATCAGGGCATCCAGGTGATCGACGCGCGCAACAGTCGATAGCTCTCTCACAAACTTTAGTACGAAGGCGAAATCAGCCAGATCACAATGCAGCACGGTATAGGCGTCCTTTAGAAAGTTCACGCTGTTTGCTGCGCGCTCCACGAGGTCGATGTCACGAAATGCCATGACGATGTGCCAGTTGCCCTTGTTGATCAGAGCGGGAGCTGCATACAGACCGACCCCAGAGGACGCGCCAGTGATGACGGCGATCTGCGACTGCTTCGGACCCATACGAAGATGCGGCATACGATGCCTGCGCACCGCAGGCGAACGCTGCACCACGAAGGGCAGCGGATGCTGGCAATGGTGACGATGTACAGCTGCGAAGTAACCGTCACGATGCGTACGCAGCAGGAACGGTGCTCGGGTTGCAGCGCGCGCGCAAACAATATGTCTTTCCTGGTACAGCGGAACAGAAACGAAAAGAGCTTGCATTTTCTTGGATTAGATTTTCTCCGGTGCAAAGCTGCCGATCACGTCACCGGCTAGAATCGCTCGCATAGGTGTGCGTATCCAGTCAATAACCTCTTTTGCGTAGCTGCACGAGTGATCGCCCGTCAATTGTCCAGAGTCCGACCTAAATCTCCCGTAGACTGTCTAGCGTTGAGCACATCTAGCACAAGCGCTCAGTGTCTTTTTCAGAAACTAGACAGAACTCCTATGCTTCCCATCAGCAACCTCATCAGTAATTGGTGCCAAGGGTTCCGCAGTGCTGCGCTCAGAGATCACAACAATCGTAGACGAACTTCCACGTAGCTCGCCGACGAATACCGTAGAGGAGGTATAAGGAAATTTCCTAAGGTGGTATCTTATTTTGGAAGCGTCTGCACGTCAGTTGGAGACGTCATTTCTAGGGCGGGCCACTCGCCACTACTGTACACCGCTGGCGCCGTTCGACTTTCGAAACGCGTTTCTTTCCAGGGGTGCCTCGTTCGGGCTCGATGTACGGGTTAGGCTCTTGAAAATAATCTGATAGAGTAGACCAGAATACAGTATGCGCTTTTGTCAAGTGTCACGATCGTGCCAGGCGAGATGCAAGGCTCAAACCTCGTGGCAGACTTGGACGCTACCTACGTGCTCTGCCTCTGCCAAGATTGCCGGATCCGGAGGACGAAGCAGGCACTATTACTTGGACAACCACGGCAGCATGGCAATGACTTGAACGGGCATCAGTTCCAGCCCATGGCACAGGATAGAGGCACAATTCAGGTCAGGTCCTTATTCCAGTGTCGGTGCGGCATGCATAACAAGCATATTGATTAAACGAATATCCTTGGTCAGGAATCATTCCGTGTCTTGTTTATATACGATCAATAAAATTAACGAAATTTCTATTGAGTACAGTGTTGTGTACCTTATCCACACAAGTGTAAGCCGCAGAGAACGCGATGCTTTTGTTAGAAGCATCGCGAGGTATCGTACCAGGCCCCTACATCTCCATGTATGTCAGGGCGGTACTGCAATGGGCACCAGCGACAGAGCCTGTAGCAAGAGATCATTCTACGTGAATTCCCGATCTACGATACTTTATGTTTTGCGGCAGTGCGATGCGAACACGCATGTGCCAAGGCGGGGTTTTCGGACACGTGTCCTTCATGGATCGGAGTAGCGTCTCGCGCAGTGGATGCATTGCGCTAAATGAGCGCAACTGGGAGATCAGTCAGTCAACTGACACGATGCGCATGCCGTTGTTGAAGGGAAACGCCATCCTGATCAGTAGCGTGTTGTTCTACCGAAAAAAAGTTGGATTTCCGTTCAGGTCGTAGCCAAGTACAGTCTTTCAGTTCGTTTTTGTTTCACACCTCAAAGATATCTAGTCAAGTGTTTTTCGTGGTTTATAGTAGACACGTAAGAAACGCGTCCGTCTTCCAAAAAAACTAAAAAACGGAAAAGCTAGTAAATAGCAAGTCGACGATCCTGGAGGCCCAGTGTCGCCGGCTGCCAAAAAAACCCAAATATAGTGCCGAGTCCAGAAGAAAAGGAAGAGAAGAAGGACCGAAACGGTAAGGCCCTACGTCGAAGGCGGCAAGGAAGACGACTGTACGACGAGATGGTGGTGAAAACCTTTCTTCTTGGACATATCAAGCATCCCTACAAGGAAAAGTTGCGGGACGCTATCAAAAAACGTGTCGACTCGTACTCCAAGAGTATTGTCAAGACGTCGTCAGGACTGATGCATTTGGCGAGGGAGATGTATCGCGATGTGGCGCACATGGAAACGGTCGAGATTCCGGACGAGTTTCTCGACATGACCTTTATTTGTCAGCTAATGCTTGGTACAGGGGAAGCGCGGAAGGAAAATGTGCTAGTGCACGCTCTCCACGAAAACTACCCCGAATACCGCTTCGATGGTACCCGATACAGGGTTGACTCGTGTATTTACGCCTACGGGCCGAAAAAGTACCTCACGAATCTGAAGAACCATTTAACTATGTACCCGGAACGTTTCATGATATGCGCCGTGTTTGCACTCTACCCGGGCATCTCTCGCAAAGGAATATGGGGGATGATCAACGGCATCACGAACGATCGAAAGTATGAAGATGAGATCGAATTTGTCGATAAGAAGACATCACGCAGGAGCACAAATGGAGCTTCCGTAATCCGCGCGACTATTCAAGAGCACCGTGCGGTCTTGGGGCTACTCAGTCCAACAGGAAAATTACCTAATATGAAAAAACACGAAGAGAGATTTTATCAACTAATCCTGCGCTGTTTCATGTTTCTGAACCGAAAGCACGGACGCAAGGCCGACATGGAGCCGGGTGTGGAAAAAACGAATAGTCGGAGAGAGGGAAGGCTGCGCTTCTGGAGAATCGCTCCCACGCTGATCCGTTGTCCAGGATCAATTCAAGTTTTGAGACTATCGACTCCGGCGTCCTTTACGGCATCTTTAAGGAGATCAGTCCGGGGTTCAGTGTCAGCAGGGAGGAATTCTCCGGTGAAAACCGGAAGACGTACTGGAAGAACATCTTCGATTTCAAGAGCCTCAAAACGAGCAAAAAATGGCATTCACGGGGACGATCGATTACAATGGGAAATCCATATGTGTACACTATCAGCGCTTGAAGGCAGATCGTCCTACCTCATCTACATTGTCGCCCTTGCCGAAGCACGAACACAAGAAGACGGACCCTGGCACGTATAATCCCCAGGATAACGATCTTGTCGTCGGCCTTAACCTCGGGACCACGAATGTAATAACCATCGTAGCACCCAAACGTTTGGAAGATGGCGCTGACGACAACTTATGCCAGAGCGACATGCGTCGTTTAAAGTTCTCGAGAGAGAGTTAGTACAGAGAACAAGCAATGATGAATGCGAGGAATCAAAGTGAGAAATGGAACGCAAGAGTGAAGGAGAATCTGGAAGCGATCAGGCACGTGACGAGCCGTCGATAGAACTTTCTTTTCTTCTTCCGAAATTCATGAAAATTCGCGTTTCTCATGACGAGGAGGTGTGTGAAGAGTACGCGAAGCTCAGGTGGGCTCGTCTGCATATGAATCTGTACTGCGGAAAACAGCGTGCATTTGCCAACTTTTTCAATGAGTCGGGCACCCTCAATGGGGACGAGAGCCAATGGCTTGTAGTAGCGTATGGAGCAGGGCTCTGGGTACCCGGAAAAGGGAGCACGCCAGTTCCAACGACAAGAACGTACAAGGAGTGCGCAAGGCGTTTCGTTACGATACGAATAGATGAGTTCCGAACATCGTTTACACACCATGAACTGGGGTGCACACTTCAAAGGGTTGAGATGGAAAAGCGTCGGAGGAGCCCTGAGTATATAATAAAGTACGGACCGCTGACGGAAGAGCAAATGGAAAGGAGGGCGAAAGTTCGGGGATTACTCGCACTGGTGAGTACAACGAACGATGGCAAGAAACGTATGGAATTCGTGAACCGAGACTTTAACGCTGCAATCAATATACGGAGATGTGCGATGCTGGAGAAAAGACCTCCAGAGTGGACACGAGAGAACTTTGTTGGACAACCTCTCAAAGTCGAACTATACGAGAAAAAGTTGGAAGCAGTAGTAGGTGGCCGGTCCAAAAAGACTGGGAAGCGTCTGCACGTCCGTTGGAGACGTTTCGTCTAGGGCGCGTTGGTAGCCACTTTTGTACTGATAGCGGCAGCGTTTTTGTTTTGAAAGGGGCTCGCTAGCAGCGGCGTCACGTATCTATCTTTTAAGAATCCGCAAATTTCCTGTCCATGTAACCAACGGAGCGCAGCAGAGCTACATCCCCGACAGCATTCGCAAGCAGCACTGATATCTCCCGATTTCAAATCGTTCAGGCATTCCCCAAACAGGTCTCATTAAAGACGACACCCACAGTCGATTCCGCTCTGAAAAACGATCCGTACTGCGACGCGGTAACATTAAACAGACTGCTACCGACCTCGGATGGCACGTTCGCGAATAGATTCCCAGCACCAGCCAGGAAATAAACCTGTGGCTCTCCGCTGGTGAATGTCGAGACAAAGACCAGCGGCGTCGTGGACGTCTCGGACCCGGTGAAAAAGTGCGGCCAGCCGGCTGGAATAATCGCCACGTCGCCAGGCTTCAAGGGGGCCTTCAACAATACCACCGAGCCGTTAGACGACCACAGCGTGAAAGTGCCCTCACCCTCAACAACGTACGCGTACTCGATCGCGTCCGTCTGCACGTGCAGCTCCTGGATACCGCACTTGTTCAACGTGGATATCAGGGTAGAGAGGCCCACGCTCGTTAACAACGAGTTCTGTGTAACGTCAAACAACTGAATACTTCCGGCTGAGTTATTCACGAGAAACGCACCGCTTGTGAGCGCGTTCTGCAGGTACGAGCTTGGAGACGCAGCGAGCAGCTCGGCAATCGTGCTGCTCTGAGAGAGCCCACGCACCGGCTTCGACACAACTGCAGCGAGCACGTAGAGCAGGGTCACCAGGAACACTAAGGATACTTTGCGCAACATTTCGGATCGTTTCGAATCACGCCTGGTCAAACGTTTTACAGTAGAGTCTTCTGCAAACACAGTTGATAGAAGAACGACAATATGTTTTAAAAGAGTGGCTGACGACGAGCGCTGCAGAAGCCGCCACACACTTCATCGCACGACTGTCGCGTCTCACAACCTATTTCTGTTGTTTACTGCCGCGTGGTGCACCATATTTGCCTTCAACTACAGCCACACACTTTACGACTTGCGGTCTCTGAACCGCAGCAGGATCCAGCCGGGAGATGCGGCGGATCGAGTTCCGAAAGCGCCGCGTCGCCGTTAAAGGGAAACTCGATTGGTATCAATAGCGTGGTGTTCAGCTGTAAAAAGTTGGTTTTCTGTTGAGGTCTTAGCCAGGTACAGTCTTTCAGTTCGTTTTTGTTCCAGCCCTCAAACAAGTCTAGTCAAGTGTTTATTCGTAGAATATAAAAGAAGCGTTCAAAGAGTGTTCTTTTTCAAAAAAAACTAAAAAACGGAAAAGCTAGTAAACAGCAAGTCGACGATCCTGGAGGCCCAGTGTCGCCGGCTGCCAAAAAAACCAAATATAGTGCCGAGTCCAGAAGAAAAGGAAGAGAAGAAGGACCGAAACGGTAAGGCCCTACGTCGAAGGCGGCAAGGAAGACGACTGTACGACGAGATGGTGGTGAAAACCTTTCTTCTTGGACATATCAAGCATCCCTACAAGGAAAAGTTGCGGGACGCTATCAAAAAACGTGTCGACTCGTACTCCAAGAGTATTGTCAAGACGTCGTCAGGACTGATGCATTTGGCGAGGGAGATGTATCGCGATGTGGCGCACATGGAAACGGTCGAGATTCCGGACGAGTTTCTCGACATGACCTTTATTTGTCAGCTAATGCTTGGTACAGGGGAAGCGCGGAAGGAAAATGTGCTAGTGCACGCTCTCCACGAAAACTACCCCGAATACCGCTTCGATGGTACCCGATACAGGGTTGACTCGTGTATTTACGCCTACGGGCCGAAAAAGTACCTCACGAATCTGAAGAACCATTTAACTATGTACCCGGAACGTTTCATGATATGCGCCGTGTTTGCACTCTACCCGGGCATCTCTCGCAAAGGAATATGGGGGATGATCAACGGCATCACGAACGATCGAAAGTATGAAGATGAGATCGAATTTGTCGATAAGAAGACATCACGCAGGAGCACAAATGGAGCTTCCGTAATCCGCGCGACTATTCAAGAGCACCGTGCGGTCTTGGGGCTACTCAGTCCAACAGGAAAATTACCTAATATGAAAAAACACGAAGAGAGATTTTATCAACTAATCCTGCGCTGTTTCATGTTTCTGAACCGAAAGCACGGACGCAAGGCCGACATGGAGCCGGGTGTGGAAAAAACGAATAGTCGGAGAGAGGGAAGGCTGCGCTTCTGGAGAATCGCTCCCACGCTGATCCGTTGTCCAGGATCAATTCAAGTTTTGAGACTATCGACTCCGGCGTCCTTTACGGCATCTTTAAGGAGATCAGTCCGGGGTTCAGTGTCAGCAGGGAGGAATTCTCCGGTGAAAACCGGAAGACGCACTGGAAGAACATCTTCGATTTCAAACGCCTGAGAGTGAGCAAGCAAAAGTTGTTCACTGGGATGATCGAAACCGATGGAGTAGCCTTGTGTGCACACTATCGGCGGTTGAAGAGAGATCGGCCAGTCCCTCACTCGGCTGCACCCGTGACGAAGGATCAAGAAAACAAAGAGGTGTATCCTGCGACGCAGGAGGTGGAGGATAATGACTTTCTCGTTGACGTGGCGAAGGATGGAGATGAGAAGGAGGCGGAACCTGCGACGCAGGAGGTGGAGGATAACAAGCTTGTCGTTGACGCGGCGAAGCATGAAGAAAACAAAGAGGAGCATCCTGTGGCGCAGGAGATTGAGGGTAACGACTTTATCGTTGATGTGACGAAGGATGAAGTTGGGAAGGAGGCGGATCCTGTGATGCAGGAGGTGCAGGATAACGCCTTTATGCTTGACGCGACGAAGCATGAAGAAAAGAACGAGGCGGGTCCTGCGGCGCAGAAAGTGCAGGATAACGACTTTGTCATTGGCATGGACCCTGGGAACACGAATATCATTACCATCGCAGCACCAAAGTGTGCGGAAGATTGCATTGACGGCAACTTACGTCTGAAAGACATGCATTTGTTGAGGTTCTCGAGAGCAAGATACTATCGAGAGTCCGGTATAATGAATGCAAGGAAGAAAATTGCTGCATGGAATGCAGGAATGAAGGATCACCTGGAATCTTCGAGCGAGGTGACGAGCCGAGGCGCGGACTTTGAAGCTTTTCGGAAATTCATGGAAGTTCGTGTTGCCCATTGGGATGCGCTGTGGGAGGGGTATATCAAGCCCCGGTGGGCTCGTTTGCGAATGAATCTATTCGGTGGGACGCAGCGGGCATTCGCGAACTTTTTCAATAAGTTGAGCGCCCTCAAAGAAGACAAGACTCAAAGGCTCGTAGTAGCGTATGGAGCAGGGCGCTGGAAGACCCAAAAAGGAACTACGCCAGCTCCAACGACAAGAACGTACAAGGAGTGCGCAAGGCGTTTTGTTACAATACCTGTAGATGAGTTTCGAACGTCCTACACACAACATGAGCTGGGTTGTACACTTCAGTGAGTGGATATGGAAAATTTCCAGAGGAGCCCTGAGGATATGAAAAAGTATGGACCGCTGACGGAGGAGCAAATGGAAAGTAGAGCGAAAGTGCGAGGACTAGGTGCACTAGTAAGTACAACTACCAATGGGAAGAAACGTATGGAATTTGTGAACCGAGACTTTAATGCCGCTATCAATATACGGAGATGTGCGGTGCTGGAGAAAACACCTCCAAAGTCATGAAGAGGGAACTTTATTGGACAACCTCTCAAAGTCGAACTATACGAGAAAAAGTTGGAAGCAGTAGTAGGTGGCCGGTCCAAAAAGGCGGGGAGGCGTCTGCACGTCAGTTGGAGACGTTTCGTCTAGGGCGCCGGTCGCCACTACTGTATACCGTTGGCGTCGTTCGACTTAGAACGGCGGTGGTGGCTTGTCCATCCCCTAAAGCGCAGGAAGTGGCCCTTCCCGTGCATCGTCCAAGTCGAGAATCAGACTGGCCTCCTGTTGCAGCTCAAAACGGATCCGTTCTAGTAAATTCTGGGGCATTTTCGGGCGCAGCCGTGCCGCTAACTCATCAAAGCGATCAGCATTCGCGGCGATGTAGTCCTGTGCACATCGAATCATTTCCATGAGCTTGCCGGGACGAACCTCATCAATATTCATCACGCTGATCTCTGGATTGCATCGAAAATAAACATCTGCAGGCAACACATCTTCCAGGATGTGATGCACACTCTCGGTGCCGACTGCAGAGTCCACAATCGAGTTGATCACGTCGTTCCAGCTCATTCGGCTCGGGACGGCAGCAGCTGCGGCATCTGCACCATCACCACCACTTGCGGAAATCGCCGAAGTCGTGGCAGCTTCACGAAGCGCACTCGCAGCTTCGCTCTCGGTTGAGGCACCGCCGTCGCCACCGCTGCCCTCTCTGGTGCCCGTGGACACACCACTGTCCGTGGTGCTTAGCGGCGATAGAGGGCTAGTCTTCTCGGCGACTCCGGTTCCCACGCTCACCAAGAGCTCGATAGGCACATTCGGGAACAAGCGGCGTGCCTCATGCGCTGCCACCCCTGCGGGATTATTCGCAACCAGAGCTCCATCTGCGTGAATGAGTCCATTCAATACAATTTCCGAAAAAAACGTCGGAGCCGCCGACGAGGCCCGCATACCCTGCCATAGGGTTGCATCCACAGTCCCTGGGTATCTGGACTCCTGGCCTGGTGCGTGGCAATAGTTTCGAAACAGATGCAACTGGTGCGGACGTCGATTCATCACGGAGCTTACGAAGAACACGTAGTTCATATCCCGGTCCATGGTGGAATCAATCATCCGCAATGAGCCTGCCTCACGTTTCAGAATGCTCTCAAACAAGTCCGTATCGTAGTAGGCCCGAGTGAGCAACATTTTCGGCGCACTGCTCAGCTTTTTGGCGAAAATTTTGCCGATTAGTTCACGGTAGAGGCTCTCGACCTCCTCAACTGGACGCCGGCGAATCCCCAACGAGCCGGCAATAATCGCCCCCGTCGATGTTCCGCAAATGATATCGAACATTTCATGCAACTGGCAGCCAGTCAATTTGGTTAGGTGCTTCAGAATCTCGAAAGACATGAGCGCCCGAGTGCCACCTCCGTCAAGTGCAAGGATGCGCAAACCGCGCTGGCCTCGAACGCGCGGCCTCCAGTGATGCACGCCCAGACAAGCGAGCGCCCGACGCGATGCCCGTGCAACATCCTCCGGGTAGCCGACCCGCGTGCCGCCTGCCATGGACTCGAGCACGCGAACCAGTCGACGATTCCGGAAGAAGAGGGCACGATCGCTCGTGGCAGCATCCATCATCAGGGTGCCGATGAGCATACATGCGCTCCACTTGCCTTGCATCTCCCATGACTCTCCGGCTACCGGTGCTTCCAAGATACGCAACAGACCATCCAAGAGGCCTGGATAACGAAGGATTTGCGGTTTGCAGCGAGGCAAGACGTTGGTCAGATTTGCGAGTGCAGCCACAGCTAGGGATACTGTGAAGGCGGCTTCACGTTGCTGTTCTTGTTGTGGGCGCTTTCTCTGTGATGCGGTTTCATCGTCTAGGTTGGTGTTGCTGTTGCTGTTCCTGCGGCGTCCAGCATCCGGCCTCGAGAGCTGCAGCGAGTCCGTCATGCTCAGTGCATTCAACAACGGTGCCACACCTACCTCTTCCAGAAATGCAATGGCTTGTTTTCGCGTGCGAATCGCCATGGCCGCTTCTGCTGCAGCGCGAAGCGTCAGCTGCTCCACTCGATCGACGAGCTCATCGAAGACGGCAGCATCCACAGGGCCATGGCCAGCGCCTGCCCCGTAATGTCGTGAAAGCAACAGGCGCTGGATGGATTCAATTGCATGATCCTCCGAGTTAGTCGCAGTCGCAGATCCCGAGTCGACAGCGTTCCGCGGGCGTGGCCAAGTAAACGAGAAAAGCGTCGACCACCAGTTTCTCGTCTTGTCTTTCGACAGAGGACTTTCTGCTGCATCCGCTGCAGCTACTTCTGTACTGGTAGCTGCAGCGGATGCAGCAGACGCTGATGACGGGTTCACTGGTGCGCTCTGCTTCGCACCCGTCCCCTCTTTCGACTCCGTGCGATCTCGCTTCTGCTGATTGCCCAAGTTGGCAGCCGATGCCTGCGGTCTGCTCAATACCTCGATTGATTCCACGGATCCATCTGTTGGACGCGAGGCCTTCTGTTCCGTTTCGCGCGTACTAGCGGTAGTTCCAGCCTCGGCGCCCTGCACGGGTTTCGACGGCGATCGCGTCGGTGTGCTCGCCATAATGGCGCTCGCTGTTGCAAATGCCGAGGCCATGGTGCTTCCACCGTCTGCGCCAGCGAGACCTGCCATAACGGCATCCTCGCGAGCCATAGCGTCGGCGGCATTCGAGTACGTACGAATACGTTGCGCCTCCTCGCGCCGTTTGCGTCCGCCCGCACTCATTGCCGAGATGGCTTGCCACAAGCTCCCGAGCGCCGATATCGGGATGTACAGCATGCTGCCCCTGCGGGCGGAAGAATCCACGGATACTTGCCCTGCTGCTGCTGCCGCTGCTGCTGCTGCTGCAGGTACCATATCGTCCAGGTTGGAAGTAGATGCCGGCGACTCGCCCTGGACCCCGACTCGAGGCGCTGTCGCAGTTTGACTCCAATCATTCGGCGAATTTGCCGCCTTTGGTGCGCTCCCCGGACTCCCAGTGCCGGCGCTCCAGGGTGCCACAGCCGCCACCAGCGAATCCATGATATGAACGGGAACCGGCACAGCGACCTCGGGTGCTCTCGGGGTGGACGCCGCTGAGCCGTCTGTAGCTCGCAACGTGTGTTTGGCGCCGAGCGGAATGGATGTATTGCTGCTCTGAAACAGATCGCGGTCAGCGTCAGAGGCGGCAAAATCTGGCGTCAAAATTTCGTCGAAAATAATGCGCTGCAGCTCATACGGGATATAGCAGGCTCGCTGCCCTAAAAGCGACATATTTGATGGAGTCTCCTCTGGTAGCGCAAATTGCTTTCGCATTTCACATTCGGCGACAAGGTCAAAGAGTACAACTTCCGGAATGCTCCCAAACGATCGAAGGTACTTTCTCCGCAGTCGAGCTGACATCTCGTCTGCTTGCTCTGGAGCATTCGCTCCCGATGGTGGACCTGAACGTGGCCCCCGTTTCTTATGATTAGATCGCCGCTGAGCACGATCCGCACCAACGGCTGTGTCGTTAGGCCGCGCCCGCGCTGCCTCGTCCGCTTCAGATGCAACGTACGGCTTATGATGCGGTTCTGGCTGTGATTGGACCCCCACTGAGGTGAACGCGCGACTGGAATGGTCTTGCACAAGCGTTGACAGCTGGCTAAACGCCGAGCGAGCCATCGGCACACATACACGCACCGCTTGCCGAGCAATCCAGTAGAGGCCGAGGCCCACCCCCTGCGCGCCCTGTAGGAGCGCTCGAGACACTCGGGCTCGCGTCTCCGTCGATACAGAGTCGCTTGCCTGGCGCTGTTCCGCTGCGTTCCGCGCATAGCGCTCTTCACGGCTGCTGGCGCTGCTACTGCTGCCCCGCTTCTGTCCCTGCTCTCGTCGCACCGAGTCGGATGACTGTCGTTCAGCAACGCTGCAGAGCTTCAGCAGACATCTTCGAGACACTTTACGCGAGAATCTTCGCCGTCGACACCGCACCGATCGGCTTGTCTTTCTTGGGTGCTGATTCAAGAACGCCGGTGACCTGTCAGCTAGCGGTTGCCGCCCGGTGCCTCCAGACACGACCCCGAAAGTAACGAACGCCATTGCCACCGCGAACGACACCGCACTAACCTTGGTCTTCGCTACAAACTCGTTCCGGTTCTATCAGTGGCACTCACAGTCACGAATCGTAGTGACAGCCTCCCAAGTGCGGTTTATGGTACACGTTTGCCGCGTACCGGCAACGTTCGGGGAGATAACGCGAACGAATCCGAACCCGGGTGCCATCTGGGCGCGCAGCGCAGCGCATCGCGCGTGCGTACACCGCGCTTCAGAAACTACTCTATAGAGTCGCTGTGCCTTCGAGCGTACAGCAGCAAATCGACGAAGACGTGGAAACGTACGTTATATTCCTTGGACTCTCTAGTATGACAGGAAACTTTGGAGTATCTACATGGAATATCATATAGATGTTTCGGCAAACGGTGGCGTTCGAGCAGCAGGCGACTTCTAGAGCGAGGCCGTACGGTGAACTCTGTTATCGTCAGAGCCAGTTATGATTATCGAACGTGAGCCTTTGCTGACGCTGTATCTCGTTTCTCGTGAACCTGAACGAACCAACAATGCGATGGACGTATCGACACCGTGGAGGGCGACCAGTAGCCTGGCCTCTCCAGTGAGGCAAAGCGGTGAGATCAGAAACACTGGCAGCCGCAAGCGACATTGCGCAGTTTGCTAACCGTGCACTGCTCCAAGGCTGTGGTGCGCGTCGGGATCAACACGAACACCGAGACGGAACCGTTTTGGCGTCGTGGCTGCTTTCTAACGTTGGAGCTTGCAGTCGGCTGGAGAGGTCGAGTGAACGCAGCGCGGGCCGAGCGGTGCACTAGGTTCCTGTCGTGGTTCAGCGTGCGGACGTGTTGAGGCTGTTGTTCAAGTACGATGGAGCTTGAACCACTCAAGTTTAGGACTCACGAGCGCTCGTTACTGCTACAGATACCCTGCCCCCCGTCGGCTACTTGAGATTGTGCTCTGTTCTAACGCTACCGGGTGCCGAGACCTTGCGATGACGCGGGGTCGCTCTGGAGGGCGTCTGCTCGCTAGCGATCCCCTAGAATAGAGGTTCTGTCCCGTACCTACGCCTGTGAGTGCCTTCTTTAGGTTAGGCGGCCTCGCTAGACCTTTGCGATCGCCCAGTGCCGTAGCTCGACAAGTTTCCTATTCTGTTTTTCTGATGGTACGCCTTCGGGGGATATGTACAGCCCATCTGGATATAGGAACGCATATGTCAGCGAACTTTATGCAAGCAGCGAAACTCGCGTCACAGGCTGCTGGGGCGAGTTCAGTTGGAGCTCATTTCCCTGAATTCCTGACAGCGATAGCGCAATTCACCGGCAGGAGCATGAATGGTGTAGTTCTTCGCGGGTGCCAGTCGTAGTTGACGAATCGTCGATGGTATCCCTGCAGGTAACGTTTTCGTTTAGGATAGAAACGTTTTCAATGCTCTTTGAGGTGACGAGCCACACCCGTGTCGCATTGAATGAGAACACCGAACTTCTCGTTCCGTTCCTGTATTTCGATTTTTCCCTGAAGTTTTCCTTCGGTATGTCGCCTTGAAAATAGAAGAGTAACAAGGAGGGTCAACTTATTTAGACTTAGTTTCATGGTTCTCGGTCGTCTTTTCGGAGTTGGTCCTTCATATCGTTGCCGCCGAAGCTCATTTGGGTACAGGAATCAAGATGATCCGGGATGCCATCGAACATGCGTTTGAGGAAAAACTGATAGTGTTATCTAGTCCATGTGTACATGCCTCCTTCCCTCTCCTGCCCTTAGGCGGTGTATGCCTAGATCACGCATTCTTAAAATTCTCGATCTTCCCGTTTCGAGACGAGTTGTGAGCGCGCCTACTCGAGCCACTGAACTTAAGGCTTTTCATAAGCGTACACTGAAAATCCATTGTAGTTGTCACGTCAAAGTATCAATGCTGATCGAAATACAAATCCACCGCCCTTTGTATCCATCAAAGAAACGCCATTCGACAGCAGCATAGCATTTGCGACGGGATATGCTTACAGATGCTCCCATCTCTTCTGCTCTTTTTGCATGGAAAAGGTTCTTGGAGCCAAACTCTGGTCATCGTAGAGATCGCGTCATGTGAAGCGCGTGTCGCTCCGTCTTAGAAAAGGAATGTGCACGAATGACAGTTTCTAGATTTGTTCTCTGGCCTGGATTTTCCTGCCGATATTTTTTTCATCTCGGACAAGACTGCGTTCCACAAATTCTCTTTCGAATGGAAATCGCGCGCTTCTCCGTGCAGCCGTCAGCGTACGCATTGAGAAGATCTCAAAGCTGGAGCCCGTGATCTTAGGGTGCCGAACCTGATGCGGAAATGGAGAAAAGCATCAAGGGTTGCCATCTGTCCTCGACAAGGGCATAAACCTAGCGCTATCGCAAGCGATCACGCGCCACAGAGTGGCCCTCGGAAGACGAGCTGTGATGGTCACGTTGGGGCACCTAACCACGGCCGAGTGTTACCGTGCGAAAGGCGCATCGATGCACGACACAAAGAAGATGGGCACGGCCACCGAAGCGTGCGTCAACACCGCAGGGTTTGCATAAAATGCGTTGGAAGCCTCGGGAAACAGCATCATTGGGACCTTAATGCTGCCGTCAAGGTCCTTCCACAGCAAACAAGTGATCTGGAAGGAGAGACTGGCATATTCAAAGCTGGATACAAATGGGAGGAAAAGGAAGCTGTCGAACAAAAAGCCTGCAGCTGCTGGTGTTGATTACATTGGAAAGAGACATGAACCTCAGCGTGCACGGTCGCGTTCAGTGAGGGGACCTCTTTCATTTCATTCTCACTTAGGTGTCCGACTTCGATGCGGACGCCAAGTCGGCCTTTGGACTCTCTTGCCTCTGAGCGTTAAAAGCATCTCTAATCTTGATGAATCTTATTTGAGGAAGTACTCGCCGCCTATAGCTCAACAACCGGAGGATACTACAAATAATGAAGAAGCACCAATTGGAATCCATTTGTAGAGCTGCAGTTCTCCCTTTTCGGGTAGATTGCACTCACCGCTCTACGCTTTGTAAGTTTGAGGGTATATCTTTTAAGGCTGGTTGTAAAGTAGCCTTTGCACAAGTGCCTGAGAGATATTTGGATGACAAGACGTGAGTCGAGATGGCGTGTATGCTATCGCGGGGAATCGTCTTTCGTATTTCCTTAGGTTTCGACGTAAAAAGCCGCGCGGACGGCATCTTCGAATCCTCGACGCTGCGTCGTGCGAACACACATAGGTCCACGTTATCTAATTATATACAGCTCGCACCGGATCGATCCTGCAGCAATCCAGGTACCGCCCCGCTGCATAAGTACGCCTTTTTGACTAATTGTCTATCTATGGCCCTCTCGTGAGAAATCAATCCGGCAGCGCTGCGGGCGCCGTCCTACGTCATAAAAACCCTTTTATACATATTTATCTATCTATGTCCATCTCGTGAGAAATCCATCCGGCAGCGCTGCAGCAGCGACGCCGGTGTGTCCGGCCATGAAACCGTTGCGCAATTTGAATGCCTCATTGGAAGTCGCTGGGGTTCAGCGATACGTTGTTCTGCATACAGCGCACCACAAAGCAGGCCTACAAAACGACGCAGACACAGTCCGCGCTTTTTCGCGTCATATAGTTACTTCTTGGTGACATTTACAGACAAAAATCTGGCTACTTGTGCAAAAGTTTCTTGTTAAAGCCGCAAGGCAAAGGTCTCGTCACAAGTGCGCCTGCGCAATGATTCGAGACAGGGTTCCAGCCTCGCGACTGCGCCCACCAACCCCGATCAACACTTCGCTGGAGGGCGTAGGCAGCCTGCTTTTGACTCGCACTGGTGCTGCGAGCACTGTGGTAGAGCGTGAGAATAAGGCCCCCGGAAACAGTGACGGCGAAGGTGGCTGCAAGGCAGCCGGGTCGGCACCGGCCGCGTCTAAGGAGCCAGTCGGGCAAACGGTTGAGTCTCGATCAGAAACGCCTGTGACGGAAGACACGGGTAAGGGTGCCGGCCCTGCGGCCTCCGGTTTGCAACTAACGTCTCAGTTTCCCGCCAGTCTCCCTCACACGTCGCTCCCGAGTGAATCGGGGCCATCGCAGCTGTCGACGTTTATAGAGGAGACACGGCGGCGAATGGAAGAGCAGGAACGACGTCTGCAAGCCATGATCCGTCTACACCAGAAGCAGCTTTCGAGCAGTGCTGCGCCAGCGGGATATAACCGCGGCCAAGGCGCTGCAGCGGCGGAGATGGAGGCGTTGCATACCATGATCTCGTCGCAGAAGCACCTCATCGATTCGTTACAGCTCGAAAAGGCTCAGGTTGTGAACGCTTTGCAAACAGAGCGTCTGGCAAAACAAATGATAGAGCGGGAAGTCATGGAGCTTAAAAATGCTCTGCAGGAGACTGAAAGGCGCATGCGGCAACTAGCAAAGGAACTCGAGGAAGCCCGCTCGCAACAGCAGCACCTCAGCGAGAAAGAGCTGGGGAAACTGCGTGCGCTAGAGCGCGACTGTGCCGAGCTGGAGGAGGCTCTTGCGGCAGAAAAACGGCAGCGGTTGCGAATCGTTGAGGAAAAAGACGCTGAAATTGCTCGAGTGCGTCTGCAATTAGAGGAGGAGTCTGCCGAAAAAATCCGCCAATCCATCCATAAGGAGCGAGTCCATGCGGATGAAGTGCGTCAAGAATGCGAACGTCTACGGTTGCACTTGGCTGAGAAAGAATCGGAAGCCAACGCGTTCCGTGATCGCGTTCGTCTCTTAGAGACTCAAATGCGGGAGAATCTGGAGCGTCAAAGCGAGCACGAGCAAAAATGCAGGCAGCTTGACAGTGATCTGCTGTGTTTGCGCAACGAACTTCGCAGCGCAGAGGAGGCCAAACAAGCGATCGAGCAAGCGCTCGAACGGTGCCGCCAAGATAATGCTGCGTTGAAAGCGGCTTGTCAAAGTCTCGAGACTGCGTTGCAAACTATACGAGCAGAGAAGCTCTCTATGGAAGCCATGCTGGGTTCGCATGAACAACGTTTCGAACAGAATGACAACGAGATCATGGAACTTCGCGCAAAGCTTGCGGATCGGGAACAAATGGTCCGGGAGCTTGAGGAGCAAGCTCGGGAAGATGAAAAGGTTCGACGAGAACTCCACAACATGGTTCAAGAACTGAAGGGAAATATACGAGTTTTCTGTCGAATACGTCCATTGTTGTCTGAAGAACGCCAATGCAACCCCGATGTACTCTTCCAACCGGTTGCGCGCTCTTCCGGTAGAGGCCTCGAAGTGTATGCGCCTTGTGATCAGAAGCGTGGCAGCTGCTTCCGGACTGATCGCCCGTCGTCCGGCGGAGAGGTAGCATCCACTGCTGCAACGCACGATCGACCAAGATGGGTATTCCAGTTTGATCGAGTTTTCGATGCTTCTTCCACTCAAGTCCAGGTATTTGAAGAGATATCTCAACTTGTTCAGAGTGCTCTGGACGGTTACAAAGTCTGCATTTTCGCGTACGGGCAAACGGGGAGCGGGAAGACGTTCACGATGATCGGTGATCGGCAAAATCCGGGCATGATTCCGCTCTCGGTGCGCCAGGTTTTCGCCCATGCTGCTAGGCTCTCCGAGCAAGGCTTCACGTTCTCCTTCGAGGCTTGCTTTTTGGAGATCTATAACGAGCATATTCGGGATTTGCTTGCGAAAGACAACGGCTCCGCGTCGACGGAGACTTCCGAAACGAACAAATACACCATTAAGGTGGATCGAGCCACTGGCAGTACCTATGTTAGTGATTTGCAAATGGTGCAAGTCCGCAATGCTGACGACGTAGAACGCCTCTTGACGATCAGCGCCCGCAACCGTATGACCGCCTCAACAAATATGAACGAGCGCTCATCGCGTTCGCATTCCGTCTTTCGCCTGTACATTCGGGGAGAGAATCGCGAAATGCAGCAGAAAATCCACGGTCTACTGAACTTGATCGATCTAGCCGGAAGCGAACGGCTTGCGCGCAGCGGCAGCGAGGGCGAACGTCTTCGCGAGACCCAGCACATCAACAAGTCACTGAGCGCCTTGGGAGATGTGATCGCCGCCTTGGCGAACAAGGACAAACACGTACCATTTCGCAACAGCAAGCTGACTTTTTTGCTCCAAGACTCGCTTGGCGGTGACTCAAAGACACTCATGTTTGTGAATATAAGCCCAACAGCGGAGAGTTTCCCCGAGTCGCTCTGCAGTCTGCGATTCGCTGCCAAGGTGAACGCCTGTGATATTGGAACGGCTCGACGCAGCCAACGAGTCTCTTTCCAGGAGCCATAGGACATTCCTCGCCTCTATAAACCGGAGCGCAACCGACTCTCCTTGCAGAGACGACGCGGCACTTGGCAAATCCACGCGTGCACGGCACGCGCTACCGGGCTGCTCGCAAAAGTCCAGATGGCTCGATGAATGAGCTTAGGAGTATAGGCTAAAAACTGGAAGCGGCCTGATCGCAAACAGGAAGAAAATGCCGCGGTGCGCATCAAATGAAGTCTAGATTAGGGTAAGTTTTGGCAGGTCGTGGACATCGAACCCCTTCGCTGGTATCCATCTGCGAGCGCGCTCGAAGCAGCACGTAAGCGGACTGGGGGATTGTGGGCCCTTGCGTCGACGCTTTTTAGCTAACTACAAGACTCTGCTGGGATGCATACTATGTCCGTCAGTTGAAGGTAAATATGGTTGGACTCTTCGAAGATGGTGCTCTTGCACTGGAGGAAGGGGTTCAGCGGAGGTCGCGCTCGCTTCGAAATCGCATTCGGGCACTTGAGCGTCTCCTACGCTGGGAGAACCTTGCTACCGGTGCGCGGGCAGCCAAAATCCAAGAACTTGAAAGTCTGCAGCGTCTACTTCATAGAAGAAAACGCCAGTCCGAAATGGATGCTGTTACGCGCAAGTACCTTCCTATTCGTAAGCGAGAGGAGCGCAAGCTCTGCAACGAGCTTCAGCGCCTGCTGGAAGAACGACCGGAGGACGTTCCGGACTATGACTCGAAAAAGGCGCAGCTGGAGCGAGACCTAGAATACGTGCGGCACTTTCCGGCGGGGGTGAAATACGTGGCTCTCTTTCCGAAAGGTGGTCACTCACCGCGCGCTCTGAAACTGATCAGGCGTTTTCGTGCCCGCATAGCGCGACAGCTTGGGGAACGAGTGTCCAGTGGTGCCGCTGATATTCCAGACAAGAGCCCAGAGAAACTCACAGAGGCACTGGAGGGACCCAGGCATGCTTTTTCCGCCCCGCATAACGTTGCAAGCAGCGGCATGCGCAAACGCTCCCATGCGGTTGGTGCTGTCCTTCCACCAGACGCTGTGTCGTCGCTTCGAAGTGACATACGCAGTCGGATGCATCAGAGAACGAATGATTTGCAGCGTGCGTCTCGTATGGAGATGTCCGGGAACCACGAAAAGCTTCAAGATACGGTTCAAGCACGCGAAAGGCAGACGCTGCGGTCGCGATCGATTGATGATCATCTGCCCAGGGTGTCTGGTAGGAGGCAAGCCCAACGCAAGGCCGATGAAAAATCGTCTTTGGAGCAACCAGAACCACCGACAAGACGATGCGAACCCCGGGCGGTTGCTACGTTGCCCCGAGTCAGCTACACTGATCCATTGCTGGAGCCCGACACGGACTCGGAGACTCGGGACTCGACGCGAATATACAGGCAAAGCGGTGATGACGAAGATGATGCCCTAGAACGCCACGTATTCCTTGCCCGATTGCGATGTCCAGACGATCGACCAGATCGAGCAGCGACAACGCGTCGCTCGCGAGGCCGTGGCCGTATACTGGGTAGCGTCGAACCCGGCGCTTATGACAGTGCCGCAGTTCCGACGGGAACCGTGTAACGGCCTGCACTGACGCGCAGTGAATGTATCTTGCAGAGTCCGTGAACCGGATGCCGGTGCGTGTTCCACGGTTAGTGCTGCCTTGCGAAGCCGGTTAATGTTGTGCGGGATGCTCACGTGGATGATGATACAGGGCTATCGACCGCATCGGGTGCCGTGAACGGGACTCTCGCCTCGCAACGCTGCGCAAGGTGTTCGATACTGCTGAAACACATCCGACCAGCAGCGCTGTTGTGCGCATAGGAAGACCTTTGGCTTGCAGAATCCTCTATTTTGTAAATGGAAACCGGGGCCGGCTCCAAGGCACACCGGAAATTTTTCAGAGGACTACGCAGAACAAACGTGAAAGCCTTGACGAGATGTGCGAAGCTCGGAAACATGCATCGCGGTTTCCGTGTTTCACTGGCACACTGGGCGGAACCGTGGCGTTGTGACAGGGCTTCCTCCGTGTCAAAAATGGCCAAACGGGGGCTGTTTGCGTTCCTGAGATCTTCCGCCCGTGATATCAGCATCGATACCGCCTTGCTGCCACTGACCTTCGTCGGCTCTGTGGAGCGAAGAAGCGCGCTGGTGCCTTCCATGAGGGTTTCTTGAGTAGGCACGTGCTGCTTGGACGCTCCAGAATCGATTTTTCGAATCGAGTGGGATCGTTGAACCGAGCCTGAGAACCCCAACGGTGCGATGACGATCAGTATCAAGACCAGCATTCGTCATGCTGCACAAGTCCACAGGTCGTGCGACTAGCCGCTCAGACTTGCTTTCAGGGATCATAGTGCGTTCAAACAAATAGGCGCTGCCATTGCCGCACCCATGTAGACGCATCGACAACATGCTCGCATCCAACAAACAATATGCGGCGATCAGCCAACGCTTAGCGCAATCTTTCGTGCAGCCGCTGTCATTTTTTCAGATGACGAAACGTTTATCGTGACCATGGATCCCTTGTTGTGGGACGGGTATTGATGATCAGGAAAGCGTCCATCATGAAGCACCTACCTTCAAGCTCCATTACTTATGCATTCTTTCGGATGCACCGGTCGTTTCTTGCGTTCTATCGTAAGCCAAGTGCCTGTCCTGGGAACCTACCATAGCGCCTATATCGCTGGAGCGGGTGCTGCACGGAGACAAAACGGCTTCGCCATACCACTGAGGGTGTCGACTCGAATAACGCAACACCTGACACGGGATCAGGGCTAATGATCATGCTGGGAGCCTGCAAGCTGCGCAGACGGACCTACTGCCTGCGACAGCGCGAATCGATATCTAAGGAGACCAGGGCGACGCCCAGACGCATACTACCCGCTCCGAATCCCAGAATGAATTGCGCTCGATACGAGCTGCTCAGATCGCTCTAAAGCACCTGCTATTGGGGGTATGGAGCACGAGCCCGGCGCACTCTTCCGGGTCGCTGGACCTTCCGCCTATACGGTAGACTTTTGAACGTGTGGAAACGTTTTCCTCCTTTTAACGTTTATCGTAGAGACGGAAAGAAATCCCAACCTCGTTGCTAGTTATTGGATAATTTCTGTTCTATTTTCTATATAGTGCAGTCGATACTCGCAGCATCATATCTGGCAGGCGTGAGATAGGAAGCGCATCTTGTGATTGAAGGGAAATGCGATCCTTACACTTAGCGTGTTTATCTAACGTACAAGGTGCATACGCGTTAAAGTCATATCGAAGCATAGTTTTTCATCTCCATTGTACTTCAATCTCCAGTATAGTCTATTCAAGTGATTTTCCGGGGTCTATAGCAGAAGTGTCTAAAGTGCGTTCTTTTTCAAAAGTAAAAAGGCAAGCTATGGACATGGAAGTGGTGGATCCTGGAGGACCACTGTCGCCGGCTGACGGAAAGAAACGAAAACAGAGCCGATCCCGGATGAACGAGACAACACGAAGAAGCTAAGGCAGGAGGCCAGACGTCAATGGCTGCAAGAAAGACGACAGTGCATCGAGATGGTAGTGAAACCCTGTCTTCTTGGACATTGCAAGGATCCGTACGAGACAAGGATGGACGAGACTATCAGAAAGCGTGTGGCGTCCTACTCCAGTAGCATTCGAAACGGTTCTTCAGGACTAGTGCATTTGGTGTGGGAGACGAATCGCGACGTGACGCATATGGAAACAACCGAGATTCCGAAGGAATTTTTCAACAAGACCTTCATTCGCCACTTGATACTGGGCACATGTGAAATGTCGAGGAGAAATGAGCGAGTGCAGGGCCTCCACGAAAATTACGCCAAATTCCGCTCCAACAGTACTCGATACAGGGGTGACGATGATATGCATGAATACGGGTCTAAAAAGTGCCTCACGAATCTGAAAAACCATTTGAACATGAACCTCGAACGTTTCACGATACGTTCCATGTTTGGACTCTACCCGCGCCTCTCTCGCAAAAGGATACGGACCATCATCAATGGCATTTCGGACGATCGCCAGCATGAACAGAAGATCGAATTCGTCGACAGGAAGACGTCACGCAGGAGAAGGAATGAAGCTTCTCTACTCCATGTGGCCATCCAAGAGCGCCGCACGGTCCTGGGGTTTGTCAACTGAGCACAAAAAGATGCCAGAGTTGAAAAAAGATGAAGAAAGATGCTATCGCCTACTCTTGCGCCCTTTCGTGTTTTTGGACCGAGAACTCGAACGCAAGGCGGAGATGGAACCAGGTGTGCAAGCAAATGAAGAGTCGGAGAAACGAATGGCTGCGTTTCCGGGTAAGCGCTTCCATGTCGTTCCGTTATGCGAGATCAATGCACATTTTGTGACAATCGACTCCGCAGCCCTTTACGGCATCATGAAAGAGATCAGTCCGAAGTTCGATGTAAGCAGGGAGGAGTTCAGCAAAATGACGAGTCGCGGAGCGAACTTTCGAGCCCTCTGAGAATTCATACGAACTCGCGCTGCTCATAACGAGTAGCTGTGAAAGGAGTATACCAAGCCGCCCGGTGGGCTCGTCAGCACATGAACTTGTACTATGGGAAGCAGCGTGCATTTGCCAACTTTTTCAACCAGTTGAGTGCCCTGAACGAAGACGAGAGACAAAGGCTTATAGTAGCGTACGGATCAGGGCGCTGGGCGTCCGAAAAAGAGTCTACGCCCGCTCCGTCGACACGAGCGTACAACGAGTACGCACACCGTTTTCTCACAATACCGATAGATGAGTTCCGAACGTCATACATACACACCACGAGCCGAGGTGTACAATCCAAAGGGTCGAGATGCAAAAGTGCCAGTGGAACTCTGAGGATATAAAAAAGTACGGAGCGCTGACCAAACAGCAAATGGAAAGCAGGGCAAAAGTTCCTGGACTACTCGCACTGGTGAGTACAACTACCGACGGCAATCAACGTATAGAGTTTGTGAACCGAGACTTTAACGCCGCTATCAATATAGAAAGATGCGTGTTGATGATTAAGCGACCCCCGGAGCTAATGAGAGCCAGCTTTGTCGGGCAACCTCTTAAGGTGATATCATATAAGCAGAAAACAAAATCAGCAGCAGGTGCCTGGTCCAAGTAGACCGGGAGGCGTACCGCCAGAAATCCTGGCAACGGCGGGCGGCCGCAGCCGCCACCACCTCCGAATATCGCCCGTGGCGGCGTCGGATTCGCGGCCTTCTCGTTGCCGGTAGCGTTGTGCTTGCTCAGGGTCCCGGGTTTTGCGCAATCCTTGTGTTGCTGCGGTCGTTATTGCTAACAAGTACCTTACAAGCCGCAACGAACACTCGTCCGTTATTGCTGGGGGCGGAGCTGCTCGCTGGTAAGCGGCGGACGCCACCGAAACTTCTTCGTTTCGTGCGAAGCTGGGCTCGCTTCGGCCGTTGCCGTACCGCGTGCGATCAAAACGAAGCGTTTGTTTGAGTCTGTGCGTGTACGGCGGCTATGGTTTCGAACAGTTTGCGTTGCATATCGTGCTCAACGAACGACACGCCCCTGTGGCGGGCGGGACCTACGGGTGCCAAGACACTGTGCAACGCTTGTGGGGTCAAGTGGAAGAAGGGGAAGCTTGCGCTTGTGATCGACGGGGTGACCTACTCCTACGGAGATTTGGCGGTGAACGCAACCCGTGGCAGTGCGGCACCCCGGGGTTTCGGAAAAGGCTTCGCGCAGGGTGCGTCCACGAACCGGCGACCGATCGTGGACGGGGAAGAAACGTCTTCAGCACCGACAACAGATGAGGTGCGCAAAGCAGCCGATCGTGGATCCGCTGCTGGGAGAAGTCGCCAGGTCAGCACTGGCGCTCAAAACAGTCGTAGTCGTGCGACACCTGCAACACTGAACCGCCGCATCACGCAGCCTCAAGGGCGCGAGCGCTCGCTGGCCCGTAGCCGAAGCCAGACTAGGGTATCTGTTCGCGGTGCGACGCATACGCTTCCACGGAGCGCTTCCTGGGCACAGTTTGGAGATGCTTCATGGTCTCTCAGCGGCGTGGGTAAGCCGGGTCGCGGTCGGCGTCGCAGGGGCCCCATCGTCAGCGGCGAGCAAACTCGATTCGGGAGACTCCAGCGCTCCGCATCGGCAGTCAGTCTCGCACCGTTACACGAGTATCAGCAGGCGGTACCGGGAGGGGACCAATCAGAAACAACGTACGCATCTGCGAGACTCCCAGCCAATCTCTGGACTTGTTTTCCTTCAGAAGGGGACGATGCCGATGAAGGTGAGCACCCATCGCCAAGGGATCGCTGCCACAGCGTTGTCGTGGATGACCAGGCGAATACCACGAACTCTGGGGTGTCGAGCGAGCATCGTCTGATGGCGGATCAGACGCTATACGACAATGTTGAGGATGCCTGGCTGGGGGAGCGGATGCCAATGCTTTCAGCATGGCCCCTGGCCAGCTCGGGTTACGGTGAAGTGAGCCATCGCATGATCGCCGCCGAAGATAACGAAGACGAGCGGGTTGCGTCCACGGACGCAAACTTTGTGCTTGGCGAATATCCCGGATGGGAAAGCACGCACCGCATGGATCAAGATTTATCGCGCATCTATGCCGGAAACGTCGGGGATCCTGCCTGTTCCGTTTTTTCGGTATCGCATGGAACGCATCCACGCGAACAGGGGTTGATGAGCGCTTCTGAAGAGGCTTTCATGGTCGCCGCCGTCCACGGATTCTGTGTTCAAGAGAACGATCGTTCATTCTGTACAAATGCGTCCAATCTGGAATCGAGCGTTGTTGACATGACGGACCCGTATTCGCGGGTATGCCTCAAGACAAGCGCGACGGCAACGGTTGATCGGCGGTGCTCGCGAACCGATTCTCAGGGCACTGAACCAGAGGAGGCCTGGTCACCTTTGTTTATGGCGCCGGCAGCGCGCTCAGCAGCGCGGAATCGCAGCGGCGAGCGCATGCCCCAAGGAAATCATCTGGAATGCACCGAGGCTGAGCAGAAGAGGGGATCGCTGACGCATTGCCAGCAGTTTGCGCAGCAAACACCCCGAATACAAAAGGTTGTAGGGAGGACCAATGCTTCTGCATCCGCTGCATCCGAAGCGTCGCATCACCAGGGGGATTTACCTCATGCGCCGTCTGCATTGTCAGTTGCAGATGCTGTTGCTCACCCGCTGGCGGACGGCAGTGCGCCTGCCGCGTCGCTGTGGACGCACCCGTCCCTGCGGACCAACGGTGAGCGCCCCGTGTTGACCGATCTTAAGGAGCTTGCGCCAACCGTTCGGGAAATCAAACATGCTGGACAGTTGCTTGCTTCGATACCGCCACTTCCGCTGACGCGTGAAATTCCGAGCATCAGCAGAATCATTGCGCTGGTGCGCAATGCGCATCAGTCGCTGTCAAAGCTGTACGCCCTTGGTGTCTATCGACTGGCTGCGTTAATGGCTCGATTTCCACCGGATGTGTGCTGCGGCATCGGCGAGGAGGCCTACATTCGTGCCTTTGTGGCAGACCAGGCTTCATGCTCAATCTGCTCCGCACAGACTGCTGCTGCCGTGCACGGTAGGCTGGATATGCAACGAGCCCACTCCTTGGCCTTGCAGGGATTCTACTATGACCCGTGCGCTTACCGTCGGGCCGTTGCTGCGTTTCGGAACATGTACGCTCTCAACGAACTGAATACTTTTGCGATCGACGAGTTCGTTCGTGTGTTCGCATATGATACGCGGGTAGCGCTCGCGAAGCATCGAACCGTGTGCCAACTGCACCCGGTACATTCCTGCCACAGAGACTCTACGGCAACAGTCTCTATGCATCAGGAACGCAGCGTGGGCGCGAGCACTTCGGAATCGTCATCCTCATCTGCACTGCGGACGCGGGCGTGAGCCGCACATACACGCGCGCACACGAATCCGATCGCATGGATAAAGTCGAGCGGCACGCACGCACGCACGCACATAGGATCGCATGGACAAAATAGAACAATATGGGAGTGCACCAGGGCCTGTTTCGCGCGATCCGGCAAACGAGGCGCTGCTGCGGGCATCCGATGCCGTTGCCGCACGGGCGATGCGTGGCTATCGTGCGTGCAGGACGTGTGCGCGTTGCGAATGGACCCGCTTTGCTGCTGTATCATACCTTGGGGACGGCCAATACGTTGTTGCAATGTCACTGATGAAAAGTAGTTTCGGTCGGGGTGCCTCTGGCAGCCGTCATCGTCGTTGTATGCAATTGAGGTGGTGGGTGTTAGGCTCCAGACTGCCACTGGATGGTCCGCATCTTCTTTTCCGGACGGTTCGTACGCGCCTGCCGTGGCACTCGCGCGTTCTCTTTGTCGATAGAGGTATCACGGACGTATCCGACCCGCTGGAACGTTGTGCCTTCGGGTGCGATAGAAGGAAAAGACGCGGCATAGATCTCGGTTTCGTGGGAACAGGACGTAAATGCGCGCTATCTCTGGCATTTAGCAGCCTCTACATTCCTATTTCTCTTGAAGCGTGCCCAGATGGACGACGTGTTTCTGTGGCGGCTCGACGGGTGCCCGGTATCATCTGGACATGACGCGCAGCTGAACGCGAACGTTTCCGGATGCGCAGGCAGACCGTTTCAGACACAAGTGCGCCATACGGGAGCTTCGTCCCGACCCGGTCCGGATTTGGCTAGGGTCCAGTGTGCCCGGCATGCCGAAACCCGACAGACAGCTCTTGCCGCAGAGAAATCACGCCGTGCCTTTGCGTCAACGGTCCAAGACCTGGTGCTACGAGGCGCTCGCGGGAGTCGGACGGCGGCTCCTAAAACCAGCAACACCTGCTCCTGCTTCTGCATTCAATGTAGGTACTTGCGACGACTTCCTAAATCAACTGTTGCTTCCAAACGCACGGAACTGGAAAATGCTCTACCATACCCATGCGCCGGTGTGGGAGTGCGAGCACGCAGACGTCGGTCTGAACGCAACAGCGACAACAACTTGCTTGCCATTTGCGCAACCAGTATCCCTAACCATGCAGCACAGAGGCACACCTGGTCGCGCAGATACCGCCTCTTGCCATCGGCGATGTGCGATCAGGGCTGCGCTCCATGTCGAAGAACTGGCAAAAACAAACAGAACCGAACTACTACCTAGCAACGAGAGAACAATTTCTTCCCAGCTCTGCAGCAAGCGTTGCAGGGAAGAAAAGGATCCCGTATTGTCGAAGATTCACCTTTTAAACGGAAAGTCCCGCGAGCCGCACGAGTCTGTCTGTGGAGTGCTTCATGCTCCACAAATGGCGGGTACTTTAGTGGTATCTCAGCAACTCGTCTGAAATGCACTTCTTTCTGCGACTAGGAGCGGGTAGCTTGCGTCTGGACGTCGCCCCGGTCGCTGTTGAGTCCTAGTATCTCGCTTCGCGTTGTCGCATAAAGTACTTCTGTCTGCGCAGCTTGCAGGCCCCCAGAATCATAATGAATTCTGACTCCGTATCGGGTCTAACATTCCTCGAGCGGAAGCCCTCATCGGCACGCCAATCCCGTTCTGTCTCCGTACTGCATCCGCACCAACGGTATACGCGCCAAGGCGCGTGCAGCAAGGCAGGTACACGGTGCACGATAGAACGTACGAAACGACCAGTATATCCTAGAGGAAGTGTTGGTCATGGAACTTGGACGTAGAATGCAGCATTTTCCCTCATTTTCCGAATACCAATACGCATCCCGCAATCTGGAATCCCTGATCCATGGAAACGTTCCGTGAAACAAAAAAAAATTCGCCCAGTTGCATCGTACCTCGCGCATGTCCATGCCAAAGCGATGATGCGTGTGTACGGACACGTGTCACACGCTGGGCGCACGACGCCTCGCCCCGAATAACACGCATCCGAAACTGTTTGTAGCGCGGCAAGGCAGCGCAACGCGTACAGGTCTTGTTTTCGTTTGGTATCGACTCCGGAACCGAGCGTTTTCATCTCGCGCATCGTCGAGTTGTCAGGTGAAGCAGTGCCTGATCCAGTTTTGGACTGTGCTCGCGCTTGCTCAAACGCCTTCGTGTGGTGTAAGTACTCCGGGGCATAGCGCTGGTGCTGTGCAGAACGCTCTGAAACGCAAACGCTCGTGAAGGAATTCATCAACGTGCCAAAGCCCCGTTGCAGAGGTATTCTGTCTGTTTTGGAGGGCGAAACTTTACGTTGCTTGGAGAGACGAAAACGCGAGCTTGGCTGCTCGTCGAGACGGTCTTCAGGGGGAACACGAACCTCGCGGTGGACCACGTTCGTAGCGGTAACGCCGCAGCGCCTCTTCTGAGCGCTCACCGAGTTAGCGAAGCGCTGAGGTGAAAGTAACCTCAGACTTTTCAACGCAGGTACTTCGGACCCTATTCTGAGACACGGGATCCCGCGGTAGAGGGGCAATTGGTGCCGTGCGAACCGACGGCAGTACACGCTCACAGGGCGCTCTTGAGGTGGCACCCAGCCGAGCCTGGTTGAACGAGCTTTTGAGGGTGTTTCTTGCGGATATAATTGTTACAGCGCTGGGTCAGAGACTTGGCGCGGATCTTGCGCTGGTGATAGAGTTCTGCGTGGTCGCTCACAGACGCCTAGTCCAGCACAATGTGTCCTTTGCTGGAGAGCGGCGAGCACGCGAAACATTTCGGGCTGCCGAAAACGCCGGACGCCCATGCACGACCCTGTCATTCTTGCTCGCAACGCGGGACTGGCCCACAGCTAGGCCACGGGAGTGAGGTGCGCTTCTCCGCCGAATATGCAAAGCCAGATACCCTCGTAATTCCGACGACACCGATAAGAGCTTCACACGCAGAGGACTTGAACAGCGCGCGCTCACTGGGGAGTCGAACCTCAACACCCACAAGCCTGCCTAGTTTGGATCTCAGCACGGTGGCGACATGTCCGATTTATCGTTCGGAACTCGCCGCGACCTGCAGCCGATCGTGTGCTGCAAACGAAGATGGGCTCGCACGCTTTGCAATACCGGCCGCAGAAGATCAGCAGCAGCAGCAGCAGCAGCAGCAACAACAACAACAGCAATCCAAACATTTTCTCTCGGAACTGGGCTGGAGTATTGAGGGCAACATGACACGAAGGCGGTTCCGAAGCCGTTCTCGATCCAATGGCGAACGAGACGATTGGTGGCAAGATTTGGCTTCGCAGGTAGAAGCCGAGACTCGGAAAACCAAGTGCAGCACGGGATCCGAGAGTCCCGATTGCCCGGCAGCGCAGCGCGCGAACGCTGACTGCAGCACTGAACGTCGCACGGATGCAGCCCAACCGTTGTCACCTCCGGGAACGAGCTCGGGTCAGCCTCGGTCATCCCAGACTGGAAATCGGTCTGTTTACGGTACTGAAAATGGTGTCGGCCATCGGTCGCGTGCTGGATCCTTGGGCTGGGTGAGCCGCCTTCGCAGTCGGTCGCCGCTTCGGCTGCACGCGACCGCAGCGTCGGGGCGACCGGAATCGCTCACACCGGACGCGTCCACAACTTCAGGGAAAGCTGCAGGCTATACGGAGGCAACGTTACCACCCGTAACGCCCGTATCCGGGCAGGACGTATCGAGCCTTGTGCAGCACCTGTCGGAGAGCATTTCGTTCGTTCGCAGTTATCTAGGCGTCAGTGGGCGAAAACCAGCTGCCAATGCGGCTCTGCTTCAGCACCACGGCATCACGCATATTGTGAACGCCTCGGGACTCGAAGTGCCGAATTTCTTTGAAAACGAATTCCGTTATCTGCCGCTCTTCATCCAGGATCGGGATGAACGCTTCGCAACCGAAGAAATGATGCAACTCTTTTACCCAGTTTGCGACTTCATAGACGCTGCTCGAGTAGCAGGCGGGCGAGTTCTCATTCATTGCTATCAAGGCATCTCACGGTCGAGTGCACTCGCTCTCGCTTACCTGCTGATTAGGGAAAGTATCTGGCCTCTGGAGGAGGCCGTCCGCCAGCTGCTGCGGGTTCGACCAACCGCCTGCCCGAACGCGGCTTTTCTGGATGCACTGTCTGAGATCGAACTTCGCATTCTTATTGGGCGCTACCGCGCCGCAATGCGCAACGCCCTCCTTGGCCAGACCGGAGACTTTGCCTACGCTGCGATGACCGCGCGCAACGCTCTCTTCCAGAACACGTTCGCGGCGACGCATCACCAGAATCGGGCGCTGGAGCCTTCGATGCCCACGTCTGCAGCGTCGCCAACAGCGAGTGATGGTGCTGCCTCTACCGGAGAAGCTGCGAAACACAAAGTCAGAGAGCGCTCCATTGCGACGAACCGCGGTTATGCACAACGAACGCCATCGGGAGAGAGAGCCTCATCTGGCCGCGCTTCGAGTACGGTTGCAAACGCAGCACCATTTCGCTGCATCTCCCAGTTTTCCACGAGCCGACTAACGAACCTGCTTTCGATGTGGACTCTGGGTTCATCAACAGAGTGTCCTGCAGATACGCAACCACACACATCGGATAAGTGCACGCTGCTGCGTCCCGAGGAGGTTGATGAACTGCTCAAGCTACGGCTGTTTCGCCTCGAAAAATACCGCGGCATGCCGAGTCCCACAGGTCACCGCGGAATGCGATACCTGTTGCTGTTGCGCTCGTTCCGATCACCGCTTTCCCCGGGGCATGAAACAGAGCGCTCCGGGGAACCGCACAGCGTCGGTGCTCTGGATGCTGGCAGTGGCGCCCAGCAGGACGCCGCCACTACGCAGCGTAGCGTACGACGAGCGTCGGGATGCCACAGCTTCTACACCGGCAAACTGCAGCGAAGAATTCGCATCGCCTCCGATCGATGCTACGTGCTGCATACACCGTTCAGCGCTACCTTCTTAGGGCGTCTGGCGGACTCCATTCTGGAGCGGTATCCCACGGGTTCAGCTCCAGAGCCCGCCGCTGAACCAGTCAATCGGGTACGACATCGCCGTTCGGTCTCGGTCGGTACCCAATCGATGGTGCACGATCCACCGAGTCATGCACTGGCTGCCGTGCGTCCCGAGGAGAACGAATGGCTCGGCGATACGCGTCTCTTCATCTGGTGTGGCTCGCGTGCCCCGGTGGAGCTTTTGTATGCCAGCTTGCGCCTGGCGTGGAACATTGCCATAACCGAGTGCCTCTATGTGGACTCGATCCACGAGAAAATTGCCATGTGGGAGACGCTTGAACGAGAGCTGGAACTTGCTCTGAAGACACGACAAGCGACAAACTCCTTTGAAATGCTGACACTGTACACGATCCCGAACCTGCCTTTGCACGTTGTATTCGAATACCACGAACCCGAGGAGTTTACAGCGCATCTGCATCGCAGTCGTTCGGTTCTCAGTCGCTGGTTTGCTTTCGCCATCTAGTGGGTATCGATGCACGGAGGCAACTGCGAGGACGTTAGTAAGGCATGCGCTCGATATTCGAAACCTCAGTATTGCGGCTACAACCGTGTCAGAGAAAGAAACCGGGTAGTGAAGTGTTCGGTATGGTCCTGGCTTGCGATATCTGTTTTCGAAGTATTTTCCTAATTGTAAAGTGCCGAAAATCGGCATGTGAAAATCAAATTTTACGGATTCCTTGAGAGTTGTTTCCGGAGTGGCTGCTTAGATGCTCGGCAGCTGGAAATCGTGATGCGATTGAAATCAGGATGATTTACGACGCTCTCAATGAAGCTTTCGTAAGGTATGCGATCTATGAGTATCGAATACATTCGGAAAAGGTTTAAGACTTGTCCTTTCCAATCAGGTAGCACGCTTGTTTCAGGCATTCTCCAAGTTTTTTATCGTTCTTTTTTGAAATAAACTTGTGGTTGCATCAGTACTCGCCGCGCAATGCACGATGGAAAGCACGAGCCATTGTCCCTCGACGACTTGTTCACAGGTTCGTGCGGAAAGTTCAATGAACTTGCGAAACAATCGCTTCTGGTGGTAAAACTCGTCTCCATCGGGATCTACGCTTTGACGAGACGCCATTCGACTCCAGCATGCAACGTATCACGGGATATGCTCCGAGACGCGCTCAGCTCTTGGGTGTGCATGGGAGCGTGTCTGGCAGTCATTCGGGCTTGAGTCATAACGGCAATCGCTTCAAGGTGGCGAAGACGGTTCGAACTTTGGGGACTGCTCTCCAGAATGGATTGTGCTTCCAGTTCTTCTTTCATCACGGACGGGTTCCGTTCCACAAATCCTTTCACGAACGGAAACGCGTGCGCGTGTGTGCGGCAGCCGGAGTACTCGCGCGGAGAGCATCGCCCAGAAGAAGCCGATGATCGAAGCGTACACCACGGGCGCGGAAAACGGACGACAGCGTCGAAGGGGCACCCTCTGTACCCGTAACAGGCACGTAACGAGCGACGAGGCAAGCTTTTACGCACCAACTATGACGGCCGGCGAGAGACCAGGTCAGGTGGACGCCTGCGAATACCGGACCGCAGCAAAGTGTCACTGCTGCGAAGCGTGCACCGAGACTGTCTGCAAACAGAATGAAACCGTCAAGCAAAGCGAAGATCTCCTCATGCGCCTGTTCATAAAAAGCGTCGACAAGAGGCAATGGCGGTGCATTCGGGACTTGCACGCGACCATCAACGTCCTTCGACTGACGGCAACACATCTGGCGTCAAAAGACAGACCAATGTTTTCACACTCGGATATAAGAGTGGAGAAAACGACACGGTTACAAAAGCGTCGCAAACATGCTGATGTTCACAACGATGTCAATAGGTCCAAACTCGAGCGTGCACGCCAGAGTCAGCCACGTGAACCTAGTCCAGTCCCTCTTTCGATATGGACGTAGCTGGCTCGCTCGCTCGCTCGCTCTTCCAAAGCGTTGGCGATCCGCTGCACACGTCGTTGCTTGACCAGAACGTCGTGATCATTTCAAACGGTACCGAGTGGTGCAGGTTCGCGAAGCGGTCGCGCATCCAGACCCCTAAAGCACAGCGATAGGAATCATCAACATGAAGTGCCCTGCGCACCAGGATGCTTCTGATGCCTGTCGAGTGAGGTGAACGTCTCAGAGATGGAGTCACGGCCTGGGGAATGAGGTCAGCGTCTGAGACTCGTATCCTCGAATTGCTGGATAACCGAGGACCATTCTAGGGCCGCACTATGGTCGGTAGGCTGCAGCTCCCACGGCACACGCTCCGCAACCCAGGCGTAATGGGCATGCACGCAGTGCTCCTCGGAATGCAGCGGCATCTCCGCAGAGCGCTCCACGTCCTCGTTGCGTCCTAACGAACACGGATCCGATAGCCATGCCGTCGCTGCTGAAACCGAGAAACGCTTCGCCTGATCAAGTTTCTCCAGAGCATCCGCAAGATCTTCCACTTGCACACTGCAGAGGGCGCTGTTGTTGTAGGCAACTCGAACCCAGTCCCGAATAGGTGCAGTACGGAATAGGCCGCTGGGCACCGCTGCCGACGGCAGCATCGCTTCGGATTCTGGGGTTAACGCCCAGTCGCCCTGATCGAGCGATTCACACAGAATCACTGCCGCATCGAAGGCATCAATGCTGTCCTCGTGGGCACCGCGCATACCGTCCAGAAGGCCGCGATGAAACAACAGCAATGCCCGCAACGCTTGCACGGTCATTTCCAGAGCGGGTTGCGCTATTCGACTTTGCCCCTGGACGATATCGGAGGTCATTGCAGGGACAGCTTCGAACGACGTGCGCTCTGGCAGCGCTTCCCCCGTGGACGCACTGGGCGGCATTTCGGGAGCCACTGGAATGGGCAGCGTTTCGCGTGGACGCTCTTGACTCTGGATCATCGACTCTGGTGTTTCGTCGGGTACCTGGAAAATCTCCGCACGCGGGGCGGTGTCGGCGGTGTCGGGTGCGCGTATACCGGTTTCTCCGGCCAGCAACTGCAGTCGCTTGAGAATTTGCTCGCAAAGCTGCAGTGTCGCTACGGCGCACTCGATGGCTAACAGGGAAAGGAACCCTCGCATGATACACAGCAGAAGCTGAACGAGCTGCGTCGTCTCCCAGAGATTGAGCGCGTTTGGTACCATATCGAGTAGCGGTTGCCAGCCGTGTATCCGGAGTTGCGTTGTGGTGGCCTGTTTCGCCAGGCATGCGCTGCAGACGCTCTGTTGAAAGTAGCCAGTGCGGGTTAGGAAGGAGGTTAGGTAATCGAGGACCAGCGCATGGCCATCGATAGCGACTGCATGCTGGATCGCAGCCGCCAGAAGAACGCCGAAACATGTTCGCCAGGTATACAGGGCTATGTCGAGCGGTGATGGCTTGCAAGTTTCCGTGAATATGCCCTGCCAGTTCAGGAGGGAGTCGGCAAAACACGCTGGAATATCGGGAATAACGAGCGGTTCTTCGCGGGTTGCTGACTGCTCCGGTGAAGCACAGTCGGATGCGAGGCGTGCGGCTTCGCGACGAAGGGCGAGCTCGTGTACCCAGCACTCGATGAAGTGGAGCTCCTCGAGTAGGTCTGCGAGGGCTGCAAGCTTTCCTCTATGCACCTGAAGCCCAGAGGTTATGGAGGAGATCGACTCCGCTGTCGTAAGTTTGTGTAGTGCTTTGCATACTCGTCTGCGCCAGTTGTCCAGGGCTTCTGAAGCCGAAACAGCGGACTCTGGTCCAGCAGTCTCCGGGTGCAGCGCTGCTGGTGCCGTACCCGGAGACGCGGTTTCCGCAGACAGGTTCGACGACAGCGGTGTACGGGTTGCCGTTGCATCTGTTGCTACGTCCCCTGCTGGTCGCTGGTTGGCGCTCTCCATTCTGGTGACTGACAGCGTCCTGTGAACCGCTTGAAACGACGCACTGTTTCGATGCAGGAAATTTACAGAGCGAGTCGTAGCGTGATACGATCCTGGGCACACGACTCCGCTGCAGCGAGCAGGAGGCTGGGGTCGTACCTTGCTCGCTTCCCCGAAACGAAGCGCTGAGCGAGTTCCCAGATTCCGTACCAGAAGTCTCCCGTGGCGTGCTCAGTTGTTTCCGTCCACACAATGATAAGCGATTCCGCCTTTGATCTCGAAGGAATACCTAGCTAGCTACCAGTTGCAGTGGCGGTGAGGCGCTTGTCGAGCGAACGTCCCTGCGACGCCCTAGTCCAATGAACGTGGTATTCGAACCTGATCGATTCGTTCGTGCGTTTCGGTTTTTTTCCGAACTTTTTTCGAGACTGAGCATTGAACATCTGTTTGCAGTCACAATCAATTTTGGATTCATACGTGGGTTACAAGAATTCTCAGTCGTCCTTTCCAGGGCGTTCCTTAGACGCTCTGCCGCTGCAACATATTCGATCGATGGAGTCAGGATCAGTCGCGACGCTCTTGAACACGGGCTCGTAGCCTCTCCCATGTCCTTATCCAATGCGTACCTGCAGGTCTCTTTTCTTCTGCTTGCCTTGCGTGCAGCATGCTTCAAAATCTGGCATTCTCCAAGTTTTAGATTTTTGTGCATCAACGTAAGCGAATGGTGCAACGATGAGCGCCTCTGGATCGACAAGGAGAAGTACGCTAGGTCGTGCGTTGGTGATTCTCGCGCAAGCTCCTACACAATGTTCAAAGAAACTGTCAAGTAAAACATGCCATTCCAAACACAAATACTGCTCTCTTTGCGGTCATGGAGGCGACGGCATTCCGCGTCTGCATGATTCCTCTATCTGGATATGCTTCCAGAGGCTCCCGGTGCTTCCGTTTGCATGGATAATGGTGGTGGATTCGGATTCGAGTCATCGTAGCAATCTCGACAAGTGGAGCGACTGTCACCGCCTTGCTTGAAGGAATCGCAGATGGATCAGACGCTCTCCACTTCTCCATCCTGGAATTTTCCTTTTTGATTCCTGTTTCATCAGGGACAACAACGCGCCTTCCACAAATCCTCGATCGATTGGAACATCGTGCACCGGCGGGCGCTCTATAACGTAAACTCGCAGACGAGACCGCGAAGAAGAAGCCGCTGATCCCAGGACACGATACCGAGTGCGGAGTCTGATGCGAACGTCAGAGGCATCCCTCGGAGCTCGTCAAGGACATGTGACCGGCGATGATGCGAACGTTCACACAAGCCATAGGGCGACCTCACTAAGCGAAGCTGCAGTTGACATACAGGTATCCCAGAACACAACCAAGTGTCACTGTGGCAACTGGCGTACAGGACGGTCTACCAAGCGGATGAAAGTGGCAAGCCAAGCGCATTTCGTATCGACCGCTTGTGCATGAAATGCGTCGGCAACAATTCAAAGCACCGATATCGGGATTTGAACGCCATCATCAATATCCAATGACTGCTGATCACCGATCTCGAAGCACAGAAGAGGCAGGCGTCGTTCAAGGCGGAAATCAGAGACACAGGAAACGGAAGCAGTCGCACAAGCAAAAACAGGCTGCAGATTCCAACGCTCATGACACTGGGAAGAGACGCGAACTTTCGTGTGTAGCCTCGTGTTTGGTTTGGGAACCCATTCCCATCTAGTCGAAAATCGGCATAGAACGAACGCACGAACGATGCACCAGTTCTGAGTAGCATCCACAGGATGTAGACGATGTCGTCGTAGACGAGCGCAATAGCAGCTGTGCTCGTGACTCGGCATACCACGCGGCTTGGTACGGGCCAACTGCTCGGTATTGGTGTTCGTGTACAGCGGTTATACGTCAGTCCGGACCTTGATGACGACGGAAACCATTCGTGGTACCGTTGAAGTGTCGGATCCGTTTGTTGGTGTGCACGAAGCGGTGCTGGCAGGCGTTGACGCGCACACAGGAACTGCAACACATGACGCCGCGTCGACGTTGAACGAAGACCTCTGGGTAGCGCGCTCGATACGCGTACGTCAGGTACTCTTACCGACTTTCCGGCGTACGCTGGGGCCACCTGATCTATGTGTCGTTTACAAAAGCTGGAGGACTGTGCTTGCGAGCGGAAGCGACGGGCGTGCAAACAGCACCAAAGTGAACATTTCTAGCGGTGCCGGTGCCGAAGTGCCGGCAACGAGCACCCCAGACTCCCTAGCCATGGAGGTAACGTCCGGAGATCTCAAAAGTCGTGGAGCACAGCTGGCTGCTTGGTTTCACTTCGTTCGCGGGATATGGCATCGAACACCTGCGGACGCAGCGAGCTATCTGGGCTCCCTCGTGAAGCACGGTCTCGAGGGCGCCTCGTGGTACGCTACTGGAAGCTATCGGATCGATCGAGCTGCCTGCCTGGCTTACAACTGTTTCACCAACGAAGATACCGTTGTCGAGGCACGCTTTCCTGGGTGTACGCAGGTTAAACGACTGAGAGGTCCGGAGCCGTTCCACCAAAGCGTTGCAAACGAGAATGGGCAACCTGCAACGCGACAAGTCGCCGACACTCAAGATGACGAGAACCAATGGGCACAGCTCTTCGTCAGTGCTGTTCTCCGCTCTGTGAAAGCAACTGGTGAGCATCCCCTCTATCCAGCTCTCAAAGTTGTTGCTACGTTGGATGTAGCGTGGAACGCGGAACAACTCTTCCTCGACGCTGCGGCGCGTACTTTGCCACAATGGAAGCTGGCAGGCTCTCGCTTTGTTGACGCTGCCCAGGCGACGGCGACCTGCTCTATCATCGCTGAGGGCGTTTGGGAGTATTTCGCACGTTACGCTCGTTATCAGGCCGCTCAGGATTTCTTCCAGACGCTCGCGACGTCATGCCACGAGCCGGCACTCGTGCTCTACGTCGCTCGATCGTTGATGGGCCAGCGCCAACATCAGATTGCTCAGGAAAAGCTGGAAGAGCTGCTTTTGGATCAGGCAGCTTGCGCCGAACTTCCTGGTATCGATCGACTGCTGCTCGAACTGACGCTCGCGGAATGTGAGCTCGAGCTTGGCAACCTGATCGAAGCTACGGATCGCATCCAGGGTACGGTGATTCCGGAGTGCTTCGGTACGCACACGTCTCCAGAATCATCGGCTACTGGAGCAGCTGCTCAAGAGGAACGCACCAAGCACCTGAATACGACTGATGCCGTCGAAGCAAGCGACGAAGAGAGCGCCAACGTTCGGATCGCTGCACCAGGTGAACTTGGACGTCTCGCCTGTTTCCTGCTCGCGCGCCTCTATGTACAAACTGGGGAGTATGAGTCCGCGCTCCGCTCGTTGAATATGGCAGATGTGGAACCGCCGCAGATGGACTGGTTTCTGAGGCAGGTGACAGCACCCGATTCAAGCCCTGGGATTGAAGGGAAAACAAGCAAGATGCGGCAGTTGACACAGCCTCGTCCGGGCTTTGCAGCCGGAACCGACGGTGTTCGAGTACTGGCGCGTCGCCTCTCGGAGGAACGTATAGGAGCAGGCGCCTTTGGCAAGGGTCGTGAGCAACACCACGCCGATCGCCTGCTGGGTGATCTCACAGCGAGTGTACTCAGCCCGGAGGAGCGGGAAGCATTCGATATCCTGGTGAAGATCGTCAACCAAATCGGTTGGGATGAGTTCCTTCTCATTCGCAATCGAGTCTTTATCATGGAGTCGGATGTATTGCCTTTGGAGTCGGCTGGTACTGGAGCTCTCGAGTTGTCGACGGCATCTGCCGAGGCTCGCCCCGCACCGCCACACGAATCCCCTCCGCAGCACTCAAGTACGGACAACGCTGAAGAGCCGTCCCTGCAGACGATCTCGTTGTCTTCAAGACGCGAACCAGCAACCGAAACACAAGTACACAGCACGGGCACTGGACCGCTTGGCGCTACCCAAAGCGACCTGGACGGCCACCAACAAGGCGAACCCAAAGCAACCCTGACACTGGCGGACGCGCGGCGTCAGGTGCACCCTGCTGCGCTCAGCAAAGCGCTCTGCACGGCGTGGTTGGATATGCTGATTCATTGCTTGTATGAGGACCTGAGAGCCTGGTCGATTTGGCAACACGAAGAATCCACGCTCTATGAGTCTCTGCATTCGAACGAAACGACGGCTGCGGAGAATGCCGAGCGTGCTGCATCTCCAGCGCTGGTCTCTGAATCATTGTTGATTACCGAAACACGACGTGCACCAGTGGATTGGCTTCGACGTGGTGAACTGGCCGAGCGACTCGGTCGACCAGAGATGGCAGAGCGCGCCTACCGTATCTGCCTCGGTGTTGCAGAGCGGGCTCAGACGCCAACGCTTACCGTCTGGTTTCGTTTGGCGGCCTTGCAGACAGAGCACGGCGAGGCGCCTGCCGTTGTGCAAGCCCTGGATCACATCTGGCAATACTTGGTTGAGCATACCGATGATTCCGGTAAGAGTACATTGACGACGAGAACGGAGCGCTTGCTTCCAGAGACCATGCAGGCAGTGCTTTGTCATGCGGTTGCTCGTTTCGGCTTTCAGACGGTGCGGGCGGCAGTGTCGACGCTGCGACAGCACCAGGAGCGCATGCGTTCTCTGCTGTTGGATGCGGTGGCGGCACAGGTGCACGGCTACGATCGATAACGCTCTGGAACGCGCATGCCGTATGAGCGGAAGCAGCGGGACACATCATGCTGGTCGTACGCATTCGTAAAACATCTCTGGACACAGACACACATTCATACACATGCTTTTGCTTTGCAGTCGCGTGGGAGCAAGGCTCTGCGACGCAGCGACGCCCTGCTTGGCTACCTGTGGGCGCCATACAGCCGCAAAGATACCGTGCGGGTGGCGGCATCGACATCGACAAGGTCGATACAGTGTATGCAGAGGGCCACTGGCCCCGTTTCTCTCGATACACGCGTTACAGGTCCGCTTGAACTGCTGTAACGCGGTAGAGTGCAGCCAGGCCGTAATCGTTGCCAACGGAAAAACCGATCTCCAGCATGATGATGTACAAAGATCATGCTGGATGAACGAACGAACGAACGAACGAATGAATGAATGAATGATGGGCATCGGTGTCGAGCGAGGCTATCGAGCACGCCTTGTGCACAACGTATGCAAAGGCGCGGCGCTGCCTATGGAAGAAGCGCACCAGAGGAGGCAGGGTTATCGTGAACGCACTGGTGTGCGGCAGCATTGCATGTTCGACGAGCACTGGGCTCCATGCCTTCTCCTCTATCACTGATGAGCAGTCTAGATGAGTTTTGGTGTTCTACCAATGCGTCCGTCGGCGCTCCAGGCGATGCACTTCGCCTTGGCGCTTGCCCCGAAGCGATCCATCGATAGACAGGTAGAGCGGTGGAGACGGATCAATGCATAGATTGATCAGTAGTGTGGATGCCTCATAGATTCTCCGTATCCACAATCGATAGTCATGGACAATTATTCCACAGCTCAATGTTCTTTAGCATGAAACATGCAAGCCGCCGACTCGAATTCACCACACCGTGCTCCCAGACGAACCCAGAGCAACGTATCGTGGGTAAACACCGGTTGGTTACAGGCCTGCTGCCCTAGACGACAGCGTCAGGAATGGACGTCGTCTCGGAAACCTGTATCGCTTCCATCTCCGATGCGGATGCAGTCCTTCGTGCACCAACCGTCGACGCGGTACTCTGGTGTCCAGGTACGCGTCCCTCGAGTCGGAGGAACCGGTTCGTGGTCACCAAGTGCGACAATGCACAACCCAGCACTGCTCCTCCTAGCACGTCAACCACGTCATGGTGATGATCGAGAACGCGTGAGGCCGCAATCAGGGTCGCCCCGGTCCACGGCAGCAAGCGTAAAAGCAAATGAACCATGGTTACGCTGGGCAATGCCTCGAACCAGGGCAGCGGTATGCCGAGATACCAGATGCAGCACTGCCAGTGCATGACACCACTGAAAGCTAAAGCGGCATGTCCAGACGGGAACGACTTGCGCGCTTCACGTACCTGCCACGGGTCACCGGCACACTCGTGACGCTGGACGGGGTCCAGGTACTGCCCACAGACTTGTGCAAAGTAGGGACGCGGTTTTCCGATCAGCAGCTTCAGTACGACGGTAGCGAGCAGTGTCAGGCCATTGGCCTCGATAACGCCCGTTAAAAGATCCAGCAAGGTGCCGCCCTTCGATCTGAAGCCGTTTCCAAACGACTCGCGCAGCCGCTGCTGCTGCTGCTGCTGCTGCTGCCACCAAAGCATCCCCACTGGAGCCACGTAGGCAAAAAGGAGCAGCAGCGGCGCCGGGACCAGCTCTGCCCGTTTCGGAAGTTGAATGCTGGGATCTTCCAACGCTACTGCAGTGACCCGAGGCGGTATGTATCGATCGAGGACAAGGGGGAGCACCCATCCGACAAGCACCGCCAGGCTGCAGTCCACCAGTTCCGAACGCTTCATCCAACGACGCTCACTGTCAAGCGCTTCCAGAGCGTAACTGCCGTTCATCGCATCGATGTCGGTTACGCAGTGACTCTCGTCTTGCAGAGAATACACCCCGAAATACTTGTTAGGGCTCGAAAGTAACGATGGTAGCCTTGTGCATGAAGCGTTTAGCGTTCAGCGTCGTAACCGGGGCAGGGGAGCATCGGCCGCTGCAGCGAAGCCCCGGTACCGGTACCGCGGGGACTGCGTTACAGGCGAGAAAGTCACAGTGCTTCTCAGACGTAAAACAAGAACACTGATAGGGAGTAGCCTGATCAGTTTCGGTTCAGTGAGGGACTGCCTTGGGACACGAGTCACGATACCTACGGGTCAACGGTTCCCGACTTGTGAGCGCGTAGCTTGTCTTGTCGTAGCGGAGCGGAGCGTGAAAGGCTAATCGAGGAGGTGTTGGCGCTCGAGCGTTGGACCAGCCTGAACAGTGACTGGTGTCGTAGGGTTGCCTGCTACGACACGCGTTCTTGCTGGTAGAATCGCACGATTTGTGCGCTTTCGCCGAGAGTGACTCGACTGACTGGCTCGGGAAACGGTGCGGCGGTGGAGCCCCCAGGTACAGACGGGCCCTCTACGGAACGTACCTCGACACCTGGTGAACTATCAGTACTGCTGCTGCCGCTGTGTCACTACGGATTTCCACAACGCTACGAGCGCTGTGTAGTACGCTGTTCCGACACCCGTTCAGGGTCTTGGGCCCTGACTGAGTTGCCCCTGGTTGTGGAACCAGGTGTCCTCTGGTGCAGCGTCTGGCAGCTACTGTCAACGCTGCGCTGTCTGTCTGTCTGTCTGTCTGTGTGTCTGTGTGTGTGCTCGACGCTGTCTCGCTTGGAGTTTACGAGCCGTTCTTCGAATTCCTTGTTACGAGGCGGGTCTATTTTCAACTGTACGCTCTACGCGTACATGATCTGGTACAGAGAGCAAAACGCGAGTGGCAAAGCTGGGCTGGGGGCGCTCCACCGTGTGAGAAACGCCGTGCCCGCACGCTCCTCGCATCACGGTGGTGAATGCCGGCTTCCTCGTCGACGGTGGTAACGTATCCTGATGGAGCCTTTGCGTTGGTAAACCGTCGCGGTCGGCCGGTTTGGCTCACCTCCCATCGCCTGAGGGTGCCGAACCTCGGCCTGGTGGTGTTCGAGGCTGCCGGCGACCACGACATTGTTTGTCTGCTCTGTCACCGCTCAACTGGTGTCGATGCGGACTCGCGGGTCGAGACACAGGCACAAGGCTCGCGAGCCTGCTTCGAGATATCCTTTCAGAGCCATCGACGGACGCGAACGCTTCTTCGGGAGCATGGCGTTGTCCGCCAAGAGTACATATATGAGCGTCCTGCACTGGGACGCAATGCGAGCCAGGAGTCACATGCTGGACCCCGTGGAGCTGCTTTGCCTTTTCCCGGGCATTCTGTAGCGACTGGTGGCCCGTTCACCAATGCAGGAAGAGATATCGCCCCGCTCTCACAAGAGTTCCTCAATGGACAAAGTCGGCAACGCTACTGGGTCGCGCTCTCGCCGGAATATGTTGCCGCTGGTCTCGGTTGGCCGGGCGAGTCGTCTCACCTCCATTACCGGCGAATGCGGCGTGAGCAAACGACAACAGTTGCTACGGGAAGCGTGCTGGACGCTTTCACCGAATCATGCCCCATTCAATGGATTGGCTTCTCTTGCTGGGACACCGCGGTCATCTTCTATCGAGTCGATGTCCTGCATCTGCCGCAGGTTCGGCTGCTACCGTGGATAGCTGCTGCTGCTGAACAAGAGGAAGAAGAAGGCACTACAACAGCGCTCGGAGACGGCGTTCACGGCAGTGCGCAGGCTCGGGTGCGCTGCGAGCACGCGACGAGCCCGCTGTCTTCACGTGCACAAGACGCGAGCCTTCGTCGGCAGGCTGGACCCCTGCGCTCAACAACATGCCCGCCAATACCTGATCAGGGAGATGCAGAGAACGGCACGGGCCAGAAAGCATCCCAGCATCGATCGAGCAGCGACCTGGTGCTCTTCTGGTGTGCCAAGGATGCCGTGTACGCGCCTGCGTGGACGACGGGTGCTGTGCCCGCTCCAGCAAATCGATCACCGAGAAAATCGTCAGTGGAGCTCGATACACTCGCACTGAGAAACACAGATGAAAGCATTAACAATCGTAAGAACAGTAACAGCAGCAATAGCAGTCACCACGAAACGAAGCAGCACATCAACACCAACACCAGTGACGTGCCTGGCGAGTGGGTACCCGTATGGGCGCCACGGCAGCAGCTCATCGCCGTGTCGCCGGTATTTCGGGCACTTCTCGAGACCTCGGGCATGCGAGAGAGCCGATCACTCACCAGCACATGCCCCGGTGCTGGGGCACCACCCGAATCGGAAACGGTGGTAAAGCAGCCGGACCCTCTGTGTGGCATCATGCTACCTAGCGTGTCGGCAGGGTGTCTGCGCACCGCGCTGCAGTTCCTCGAACGATACCCCGGAGAAGCGAAAACCCCGTATCGAGAGCACTGGACTCCGGAACAGGCCCTAGCGCTGCTCTGTTTCGCTGATACTTTTCAATGGGATCACCTTGAATGCGAAGCAGCCCGAGCACTGGTGCACCATATGCGCACATTGAGTGAGCATCACTTGCCGTGGACTGCAGCTGTCGCGGAGACAGCTCTGCGACTGAGTCGTTCGGATATGCTCCTCGCCGCCTGGGAAGCGATGGCGCGTTCACTGGATCACTGCTGGGACCTGATGCAAACCGACATGACCGGCAGCAGCAGCAGTAGCAGCAGCAGCAGCAGCGAGAGCAGTTGCGATGCCAGTCACTGTTGTGCGAGTACGGCAGACGCGCGCCCGTCGGTACCAAGTGCCGAACAAAACGTGTCACCACAGCGGCATTCTCCTGCGTCGCCCGACGAACAGGAAGCGAGCGTGCCAGTACCTCCCTGGGTACCCGCGGAGGTGCAGACCGGCATCCTCGAAGGCCAGAGTAGAGGTGCAGCGTGCGCTTCGGCCTCGAGCACCTCGACACCGCCAGGGGATCCCAACGCCCTTGTCGAGGCGACACTGCAGCGTCTGGACTTGTACTGCCTCCTTGGTATGCTTTCGTTCTGGAATCGACCTGAGGCATCGCTCGTGCTACTGCAGCAGTGGCTCGACACGCGCGCCCAGGCACCAACGTGCACGAAAGTCGACACACCCGAGCAGCTGGTACTCATGGGATCACCGGGGACAGCAGCATCTGCGGTAGGGCCTGCTGCCGACGCCGCTGCAAAGCGAGCGAATATGCTTTTGGAATGGGCTTGTGCATTCGCAGCAGCTGCCGATGTTTCGAGTCTGGAGCACCATATCGAACGACACGAAATCGACGAGCATTGCTTGCCGAGCCTCGAACTCATTGACGAGGATCATCTGTTCTATAGGCCGAGAGTTTGTGTGCCGCCGCAGCTGGACACATTCGTGGACGAACACGTGTCGCTAGCCGTGGCTTGTTCAGTACTCCAACCGTCGCCATGGAGTCGCGATCCAGTGAATATGCCACCAGACGGACGAAACTGGCAGCACGTCTTTGTGCGATATCTACCGGGAACAGAAGCCAATGGTATCCTGTCGTTTCTCGGGACGCTACCCCAGGGACGCGTGTGGAGAAATCCGCATCGAACTGGTATGGTGCGCATCACCGCTTCCTCGTTACTGAACCTGAACTGCGAACTACTCTGCGATCATCTGGGGCGTGCTGCCCATAGCTTTGTCGCTCCGAGGCGGACCAAGGAGCCAGCCAGACGTTCGTCGCCTGTATACGACGACAACGACGACGACGTGGATCGTGCGACGCTTTCTTCTGGGCGTGCTGCGCGACAGCACAGCGGTTCGATAACACAGACGGGACCAGTGACCGCTCTGCAAGAGTCGAACGACAACGACAATGACAATGACACTGCATGGGTCTCTATTGACTTGGGTGCTTTGCGTCGCGTTCGCTTGACGCATTACGCTTTACGTCATGATGAGCGCGATGGTGAATACCTGCGTGAATGGATTCTTGAAGGCAGACCCGACGACAACGATCATGTCGATTTCGAGAATCAGAAGCTTGACAAGGCGCACACTCAAGCCGGTGGACCTACGCAGGTCGCCTGCGCTTGCTCAGCACCGTCGACATCGTCGCAGCGGATACGGCAAACGAACGCCACCCATGGGTTGCCCTGGGTAGTGCTCCAGCACCAGTACCACGATGAACGGCTGACAAGTCCACATGCGTTCGCTGTCTGGTCGCTGGGCGCAGTGCCGAACAAGCCAAGCAGAGCGTGGACTGGTGTGCATCCGCATGACAAGCGGGGCGCTGCTGCTGGTGCTTCTGAAGCTGCCGTTGCCGTTGCTGGTGCTGTTGATGCTGCCGGTGCTGCTGCTCAGGCACCATTGTTGCGCTATATTCGCTTACGAGCTCTGCGAAATAGTTCAGGTACAGATCGACTGGTACTGGCGTCATGGGAGTTTTACGGGCAAGTATGGTGGCGCAGCAGCGACGTGAGTGAACGTCTAAACCTCTGAACCAACGCCAGAAGCGGCATGCTACGACTGCGTTCAGCGCCTTTCTTTCTCGAGGATGTCGCTCCTAACCAGGCATCGCCGAGTGCATGACGTTTTTCGGTATCGCTGGGAGCAGCTGTCATGCTGCACCGAGCGGGAGAATACGCACGACGCTGGGTCACGCGTGTCGATACTCGGTTCAAGACGTGCAGGATGCTTCGTAAGCGCGCTTTGGCATCTCGTTTCGCTATGCACTCCCGTGAGGTTTCCGCCGGCCTCGTGTGTCACGTCGAGCGCTACTGCAAGCGCGCAAATGACCAGGAGCTCAGGGTATCAGGGCGTAACGTTCTGCTCCCGACTCGTGGATCGCTTGTGTATGTGTGTGCGCGGTACACGATCAATGCTGTGAAACGACGTATGCTTCGTGAATACGCCACTCCTGTTCTGAATTCCGGGTAGCGACCGGTGCTCGTGCTTACGGATACGCATCCGATGCGTTCCAGCGTGCCAGCATCGTTACGAGGACGACAATAGCGGTTGCCTGGGTGCGTCCTCCGCGAGCCGTGCGACAGCGGTTGACTCGCCGTCCATGCCCCAGCATCACGACACCAGTTTCAGCTTGAACTGGAACACTGGACAGCTAGATCTGGACCTGTTCGTCGACGTTCTCCGAGGTGTTCCCTCGTATATGCATTGTGCCGAATTTCGAAGCGCAGCAGAAGAGCAAGGCCTTGCGGACTCGCATGTCGCTTCAGGATGCACGGTCTTCTTTTCGATGTGGCTTCGTAGACTGTTTGGCGCTAGAGTTCCCGTCGTCGTCAACAGAATCAACATGATCCGGAACGCAACGGAAGAAGCATTCGCAAGGTAATCGATACCGGGATCCAGTGCAGGCGCAGAATCCCCTGTTCCTCTCATCTCGGTACGTATGGCATGCTGAAATCAGACATTTTTCACGTTTTCGTTTTTCCTGATTCAAGGCAACTCGCGGGCACACCAGTTCGCACTACTCGAAAGACGAGCATAGCACGTCGACGACGTCGTGCTTTCGACGACTTGCTCACCAGCGTATACCGAATGGTCACGGAGCTTGTCACGTCAAATGATCGATTTCGCTAGAACGAAAGATCGCCTTCTTTTTATGGACATCAACGAAACGACACTCCACGGCAACATGAACCGTTCACGAGCAATTGTGGTCCCAGCGAGGCCCCGGTCTCTTCTGGTCCTAGGCAAAAAAAAACTTCTTGGACGCGAGCGGTCTCGCAACGTTCGCTTCCAGTAGAGCGCGCGTGACTCCTCCGCCCGACCAGAGCGCCAACGGATCGAGCTGATATCTCGACTGCGGCACCGGTCTGGGTTTTTCGTATGGTACTCGAGTCATACTGGACAGTACCGCACTCCACAAGTCGTTTCGAGCGATCGGCATAGCGTGCGCTTGCACCTGCAGCACCCAGCGTACTCGTCAAGTCGATCGCCAAACCGCGGTCCGTGACCGACTGGTACAGCACCTGGCGCAGATGACGAAGCAGGAGATCGAAAGGATCCCTCTGTACCGGTTCAGGATACGTGCCGAGCGATGAAACAGAGAACGTTCCTGCGTCGCTGTACCGGCTTTAGAAGATGAGCGATGCTGGATAGACGGAAACACCGGACCATAGCCAAGCGACGACGCTGCCTCAAGCGCACCGAGCTTGTATGGTAACCCCACGAACACATGCGTAGCGAAAGCGATGTATGGATTGCGTTTTTCAAGAGTCCTTCGTTCCTCTGATGTAGGTGTCTAGGGCGAACGTATAGAGGCCCCTGGGCTGCCCGCACAACGACGACGACGACGACGACGACTTGTCGAGCGACCTCGCTCAGGCGTCACTTGATCAAACGAGGGCGAACGCTCCAGCTTGGTGCTGTTCTGTTGTTGCTTACGAGAATGACTACGATGGTTATGATTATGATGGTGATGAAGGTGCTCTTGGAGTAGTTGCTGCATTGCAGTGCGAGCACGCGCTCGTGCAAGTTGCCGCGCACTTGCCGGTGTTCGCCAGCCGCTGCCTGGTGTGCACAGTGCAGCGCTCCCAGGTACACCAGCGGCGTTTTTCGGAGTCGATGTAGACGCTGATATTGCCCTTGTCGTTGCTGTAGGTGCTCCTGGTGTCCAGAGTACGGGCGAGTCCGCGTCTGGAGACCTGAGCATCGACAACCTACTGCTGTTGCTGTTGCTGAGGTGCTGGGGCACGCGTGCGGGTGTCGTCATCGTCGCTGCTGCTGCTGCTGCTGCTGCTGCTGCTGCTGCTGCTGTGCCACCCTTGTCATCATCGTCGTCATTGTCGCCAGTGCTGATCCCGTGACAACCAACGCCCTGATCAACATGTGCGCCGCGTGCGAGGCACTGTGCGAACGCTTGGACGAGTTCGCGTTGCTCTGGGCGCTTGGCGGCTCGTTGCACCCGAGCCAGCACATGGGACAGAGCCTCCGCTACGACACCGTCTGCTAGCCAGTGCGTGTAGCACTTGCTGAGCTCCACGAGACGGCGGAGACAACGCTCGCTGGTGCAGTGCAACAGCGGCAGGCACAGCGCCAAACGTTGTGCAGTATGCACATCGGCGGCACCCCGCAGACGGTAACAGAAACGTTCCAGCAGGTGCTCTGTCAGACGCTCCTGGCGCACAAACGATAAGAGGAATTGCATCATATCCAGGAATGCTTCCGTGGATATGGACGGTTGCAGAGCTTTCGGTTTTGTGAGCCGGCTCGGTGCGTGCCCGCTAACCAGCGTTGCCGCCGCCTCCTCCGCCTCCTCCTCCTGGGACAGACTGCAAACCAGGTCCGGAAGCAGCAGCATGAACGTTTGTGCTGCACTGACGCGCTTACGCTGCATTTCAGTGAAAAGTGTTCGAGCGAGTCGCGCGACGCTAGCGTCAGAATCCTGCAGACAGCGCACCAGGTCGACCCAGTGTCCCTTAATTTTGATCATTTCGTTAAGAATGAGGTGCGTCAGCACCATGAGCATATAGCGACGCACCCGAGCGTCTTGATCCTGGCGCAGTACCGTATACAGTTGATCTGTCCACGGCTCGAGCCGGTTGGGAAAGCGGGCAACCAGGTCACCCAGTGCGACCACAATGTTGATGCGCACTACAGCGCTGGATGCTTGTTGCAGGGCGGTGAAGAGCACACGCAGGAAGCGCTCGGCAACGGACTCGTGGAGACAGGCGAGTCGTCCCAGGCACAGGGCGGCAGCAGCCCCGAGTGTATTGTCCGCGCTAGACCGAGGCTGGACTCGGGCGCCATGCACAGGCGTCTGCGCTGCGGTAACGCTGGAGTCGTCCTCGAGAGATGCAGCAGGCTGCGACTGCGACTGCGACTGCGACTGCGGTGTCCAAGCACAAGCGCGTAACAGCACATGGGCAGCGAGTGGTGCCAGCGCCGCCAGAGGTGCCTCCGGTGCCGTCAGCTCCGTCTCCAGCACGCTGCACAGCTGATCCAGACGACTTTCCAGGTACTGGAGGCGCTCGGGATCGATACCAACGTGCGCGACGCTAGCTTCCGTAACGGACGCGGCCGCTTTCGAGTGCGACTGACGAGCACGTCGCGCTTGGCCCGTTGCCGGTGTCGTCAAAGTTGCCTCCACCTGCTTTGACGCATCGTCGAGTTGCAGCTGCGCAACTGCCTCGGCGAGACAGCTCTCGACCGGGTTCGTCGACGACTCGGAGCGCAGACAAGCGCGTACACTCTTCACGGCAAAGTGCAGTTGGTGCACAGCAAAAGCGCTGCCCACGGTGAAGAGGCGGCTTAGCCAAGAGCTGGCGCAACGAACCTGCGGTTTGTCTTGGTGCACGTCGCCATGAGCCGTGCTGCCTTGCGAGCCTCTCGCCTGTTGCTGTGCAACCTGGTGCCGCTCCACAAGGCGCTGCAGAACCCGATGAACGCTCTGCGAAGGATCCCGGCTGCAATGGAAGAGGCATGTGACAGCGGCCTGAGCGGCTGCTGGCCAGTACACACTCCTGGTGTCGTCGACGAGCAGCGCCTCGACCTTGCCGACAAGCAGTCCATCTTCGGGGTCTAACGACTGGGCTGCTAGACCGTGGGTAAGTGCCGCGCAGGCCCAACGGGCAGTCACCAGATCAGTAAACGCGTGCTCTCGCAGCAGCTCGCATTGCGACTTGGTGAGTGGCTTTGCGGATACGACGCACTGAATGAGGAAGGTGCATCCACGGATGAGTTCCAAGTTCGCACCGGGAATTCGACCAGCGAGCACGTCCCACCAGCACTGCAGGACCGAAGGAGCGAGGCGCTCACTGCGATACAATGCTGGCAAGAGTCGCTCGAAGCAGGTCAGTTCGCCAACAGTAGCCCGAGCGACCAGCGACACCAGGGATCTGGTGATGGCCAAGACACCCATGGTCTGCAGCGCTTCTGTCGCGAGTGCCATATCTTGTTGCTGCTTTGTCGAGCGCAAGACCTGTTCCAGCGGCAGAACGAAGCACATGGTGTAAAAGGCATCGAGCGCTGCTGTCTGAACGCTTTCCTCCCGGGATAAACCCAGACGTAAAGTCTGCTTGGGTGCCTCAGCCACAGCAGCTGGCACCTCGAACTGGTAAGCTGTGCACAAGACACGAATGGCATCGAGCACGTCACCGTTCTGACGGGAACGACACAGCCTGCTGACCAGCGGGATAGCTTTGTTGAGAATTTCCGCAAAAGTAGCTGCGCCCGCATAGAAAGAAGCACCTTCCTGCGCTAACGCGAAGGGCATCTCGAACGTTGAGGCGGGGTCATCGGGCGCTATACGGAGGCACTGAGCTTGGCGCTGTATAAACAATGCCGGCTGCAGACGATCAGCAAACGGGTTCAACCGGATGGCAACGGCAATAAGTTGCAGGGCAGCACGGCGTACGTGCATCGACTTGTCTTGCAGCCGCTGCGCGACCTGAGCAGCCAGGGTAGCATACAAGCTGACGGGTACACAACGAGCCTCGATGAGCTGTTGCCAGACCTGGAGCGTCCGCGAGCGCGCCAAAGCATGCACGTCATCCAGGCGTCGCAAGAGCAACTGCAGCAGGCGCTCTTGGAGCGTCATGGACTCGTCGTGTGGCCCCTGGTGAGGCGCCTGTACAGCCTCAGGGCTCCTGTGTTCTGCCAGATGCTTCAGGACACATCCAAAGGCTTGCACAAGCGCGTTACGAACGGAGTATGCCTCACCATCGAAATGCGGAATCCATGCAGCAAAATAGGGAACCAGCGTCCCAGGAGAGCGCTCTGCAAGCTCCGTGAGAAACCGTGCAACATGACGCGCACAGGTATTGTCACGAGCGAGTTCACTAATAGGAATCTGGGTCACTTGCGTCATCAGGTCTCGAATGCAGTCATCGCGTCCGGCTTGGCTGACGGAGAGCGCTGGTACATCGCCACGAGTCAACGATTCCTGGAGCGCGTCCCTGGTATTAGAGCCGCTGCGGCGCTGCGTGTTGCCGCTGTCAGCGTCATCTTGACACAGCACCACCACGATATCGACGAGAACCGGGGCTACATGCTCATAACGTTGCAAACTGTGAACGAGAATGGGACACAATCGACCAGCTTGTCCGTAGCGCGAGAGGCACTCTACGATGAGATCAACGAGCAGCGCTCGTGCTCGCTCCTTGCGACATACCAGACGCGACTCGAGCAAGGCACAGGACGTGCGCACAAACAGGTAGAGGTATGCGTCTTCGGGAATTGCTGAGGGAAAGGCGAGTTTGATGATGCCTTCTTGGCGCAGGAGCTCACCGAATGCCTCTAGGAGATGCTCGCGCTCGCCCTCGTAGAGCTCAGCCCATGAATTCTCTGGACCAGCATGCTCGCGTTCTCCAGGCAAGTCCCCGGTGCATACCGTTGCCTGGTCTTCTGCGTATGCTGGCGATTCCTCATCGGAAGCATCCGACTCGACGATGAAACGAGACGTCTTCTTGCGAAGGTTGGGGCGCTTCGCCCGACAGCGCGCCGGTGTGCCGCCTTGATTGGTGCCTGTGCGCGCCGAGCTGCTCTCAAGACGAGTTACCCTGCTGCCACCAGAGGTACCGGCAAGCGGCAGACTTAAGGCGACAGCGTCCTCAGCAAGTTCACGCTCCACGGCCTGCAGCCAGTGGGCGCTAACGAACGCCACCAAGCGAAGAATAGAGCGCCAGGTATCCGTACCGGTTCGGTTTGCGGGGTCTGCACTGAGCTCAGCGCGGGCTGCGTTCCGCATGACGTGTAGTGCTTGCTTGATCCCGTGTTGAACACAAGTAAAAAGCTGTGCCCGGATGCTGAAGTCATTCAGTCCGCACCAGTGATGAATGCACCAAAGAAGAGCGCGCAGTTGCGCTGCTGCTCGGTCGCTCAGAGGAGCGAGCCACCAGGACAGGGACTGGTCGCCATCGACACCGGCAAGCGAGTCCAAACATTGGATGTTTTCGTTTTCCGCAACGTCTTCGGGTATGAGCAGCGCGTTGGCAGCATGGTCGGAAACGTGACCGGAGGCGAGCGCCACAGCGCTCTGTACCATATCAGGGTCGGAGAGGTCGAATGCGTCCACGGAAACGGCGTAGCGCGGAGCAACCGGCCCTCTCGCGGGGTGCTTGCTCCTGAGGTCCGGATCCAGAACCACATCTTCCCAATGGAACGGGAGCAGAAACGCTTCCGCAGACGTCATTGCTTGAAGTGTTTTGTGAACTAGAGCGATAGGGTGTTTTGGAGCGGGAGCGCGCTGCAGCTGCGCAGTGTGCCCGGCCGACGGGCGCATCCGTTCCGAGGCGTTTGCATTTGAAATCCCGAAACGCTCGGCGGACTATTGTCCTAAATATATATGATTGTTCCAAAATATCCTCTCCAGCGCATCATTGTCGTATACTGTACAAATAGGACACTCCACATGAAGCCGCATCCAAGCAGGTGTTCCCTCGTTTGAACCAGGTACTAGGCGATGCACCGACGCTGCTTGTACCCGAGGACCAGACCTCGACTCCGATACGGACGCGTCCACGTTACGCTGCAACCAGAACAGTGCTGTCGTTTTAGCGTCAAGTCTGATTTGATGGAACGGTCTCGCAGACGCCGTTGAGTGTCTGGGCGGCTTTGCGCGAGCCGTGCGTGCGTCCGTACGCGGCACCTGTCAGCGGTGCATGAGCTATGCATGGAAAGAAGCAACCTGCTCCTTGAACAGCACATCAGGATGCATTCGTGGATCATGGATAAGCTTCCTGATGGACGGTATCGTTCGGAAAGCCTCAACCTGATAGGATCTCGATGCGCGGACCCCAGTGCAGCCGGCACCCCAGCCGCTGGGAAGCAGAGACTGCACAGAACGCTCAACTGACCTATGCAGCAGCAGCAGCAGCAGCAGATGCAGATGCGAGCGAAGCGCAACAGTGTAGTGCGATGACCTCCTTGGATAGTGCACCTTGCAACCACAAACCGGTGATCTTTTGAGGTCACTCTCTCGGCGGGGCCCTGGCAACCATCGCTGCCCTCGATATGACGTGTTTTGAGAATTCACAGTCGTAGCGTCTGTCATCGGATCTGGTGATGAGTGTGACTTTTGGGTCGCCTCGAGTCGGGAATCGCGCTTTCGCTGCAGCGTTCCAGCGACATGTGCCGTTTTCATTCCGATGGGCAGCGGTCGGCGATATCGGGACGAAACTGCCTTTCTG